>Ga0302285_10000137_pt1 | contig 43726 bp, 59 predicted proteins | sample III_Fen_E2_2_FD_200455 | JGI IMG/M metagenome (GOLD analysis project Ga0302285, IMG submission 200455) | Peat permafrost microbial communities from Stordalen Mire near Abisko, Sweden - III_Fen_E2_2 | ecosystem: Environmental > Terrestrial > Soil > Wetlands > Permafrost | place: Sweden: Abisko... | reverse complement strand
ACTTTGATCCCCTGTGTTAGTGGCAGCACTTCGATTCCCTGTGTTAGTGGCAGCACTTCGATTCCCTGTGTTAGTGGCAGCACTTTGAGACCCTGTGTTAGTGGCAGCACTTTGATACCCTGTGTTAGTGGCAGCACTTTGATCCCCTGTGTTAGTGGCAGCACTTCGATTCCCTGTGTTAGTGGCAGCACTTTGATCCCCTGTGTTAGTGGCAGCACTTTGATCCCCTGTGTTAGTGGCAGCACTTCGATTCCCTGTGTTAGTGGCAGCACTTTGATCCCCTGTGTTAGTGGCAGCACTTTGATCCCCTGTGTTAGTGGCAGCACTTTGATCCCCTGTGTTAGTGGCAGCACTTCGATACCCTGTGTTAGTGGCAGCACTTTGATCCCCATTAACAGTGGCAGCACTTTGATCCCCTGTGTTACTTTCTTTCGCATTAACCCAATCTATTTTTTCGTAAATAAATTTGATTGATGCATCAACCAGTCCTTTTAATCCAATCTCTGTTTTAATTTTGATTCGTTTAGCGCATCTCTTTGAATCAGATTCGGTTTGATTCAAGACATCGCTTCCTGTAATATCACAAAACCTACTTCCCGATGGTGGGTAATAATTAAATACATCTAATGGGAACTCGCAGAAGTGAAATCCTTTGCGACACAGTACGGCTTCATCTTCTTTGAATGATTTGCCTACTTTAAACTGAAAATCACGACATTTTAAATCTTTGTCGAATCCCTTGAATCCTGACATTACTTTACTTTTTGTCATCGTATTTATATTTAAGATTAATGGTTTAATAAAAAACCATCCGCCTGGTCCCTTACACAGCCACGGATGGAAAAACAAAACTTCTTTATCCTATAAGTAGCATCCGATCCAAAAATCAAATGCCTGCTCAGTAGTAACGTCGTTATTAATCCAATACTCATGGATTTCTTTTATGATCTGATCAGCATCATCTCCCTGCGCAAAGAATTCAGGATCATTTACTGATACTGTTGAGTATGCAGTATCGATCTCGCCATTAGCGTACTTGCCACTAATCCATGATTCGTTTAAGGTTATGTACATGATGTTTAATATTTAGTTCCGTCTTCTTCGAATTCGCAATCATTATTCGCAAGTTCTTCTGAGATATACTCATCTGAATTCTGCCAATCTACATCGGCATTACAAGCTTTAATCCATGCATCAAAACATTCTTCGAGTAGTTCCTTAAAATTTGCATTGGTCGGCTTTTCAAGGAATTTATAGATAGGATCAAGAATATCCATATCCATGCAATATCCGGTAAGTACACATGAATTATCAAGAGTAATGCCAGAGTAATAAGCATTAATCCAATCACAATGTCGTCCTTTATTAGTCAATTGCTGACTCTTAATTCTTTTGTGAAAGATTCTTTTGCTTCCATCCTTTAGATGCCGGTAGTATTTGCCCTTAAATAAATCTGATTTGTAATTGTTCCAGATATAGGTTGCTAATCTTTGCCCGGATAACTCTTCGATTGTATCATCGGCAGTAAAGTAGAATGATACACCCTCTCCTCTGCCGCCATAAGACCAATCTCTTATTTTGATTGGGAATATATCGGCAAACTTCTCCATCGTATCCCTGTTTTCAGATGCCCATGTTATTTCAGTATTGCTATCTCTGTAATCTTCAATTGCTTTCTCTTTAGCTTCTTCACTCAGCTCGTCGAACTGGTAAAGTTTAATTTCGATTGTTTTCATTTGTTTTGTATTAGCATTTAATGCCACGTCTGCGTAATTCTGCCCACCCCAAGAATAGGTGGGTGTGATGTTTACAATGCACGTCATAAAATGTACGCTCAATCTCGGTACTGCCATTGTCATACTTGATATAGATATCAATTTCTGCTGAATCAATATTCTCGCACCCAAAACCGTTGTCATTTACACAGCGAAGAATGTTATCCTTACTTACATGTTCGTTGGGTAGGAAATACTTCTCCATTTCAATAGTTCCAGTTCCACCACCCCATAAACTCAGGGTAGCTTCTCCTCCTATTACAATTCCAATCTGGTTAATCGTTTTGCTTTTCATCTGTTCTGTTTTTAAGTTGTTGTATATCAGTTCACTATCAACTCTTATCTGTTTAAATATTGTCTGATTTGTTTCAGCTCATACGGATAGTCTTGTCCGGCACAATAACTTATTCTTAGTGGGCTATCTCCATATTTCTCAAACAGTATTCGCGATAGTCCCCAGTGTTGCGGCCTGCTGTTTCTCAATACTCTTGCCATGAGTGGCTGATTCTTTGTCCATCCGCCAAGTACATCGAGAATGGCGGATATGAATTCATCCTCACATTTAGATGTAAGTTCAATAGTTTGCCATGATCCATCAATGAACGTTCTTCTATTGATGATTTCCTGTGCTGTAATCTGATGTCTCTGCCCACTATTACATTGAGCATAGACTTGTTCTAAACTGTCGAATAAATACATGATGTTTTGTTTTAAAGTTTATAATTTACTTCCAAATTCCAATAAATATTTCCGTGGAAATGTATGACATCCAATTCTGTAATCCTTGCCAACTTCGTTCACTTCATAGCTCAGGACTTTATCGCCAACCTTCAATGTATTATCAAGGATGGCTTGATATAATCTCTTCCCCATTTCAATTGGCAGTTCTACGTGCTGTGAAGTTTGAACTCTTCCGTCCTTAATGCGCAAATAATCTCTACCATTGCGATCATATAATGAGTACGCTTCACCCGATAACCATTTCTTTAATCCTTCATTGTGTCTCTTCTTTGCTTCCTTCTCTGCCTTTGCCCTCTGAATCTTGGCAGCTTCATTCTTTTTGGCAGAATACCCGGCGAATATATCCTTGCTCGTAATGTCCATTGCTGTTTGCAGTGTAGCTGGTATCGGAACGCTAAAGAACTCAACGTACTTGCGAACTTCCGCTGATATTTGCTCGATGGCATTCAGGTACATCTCAGGCTTCCTTGCATTTGGCAGATGACTTGCTTCTGCCTCAATACGGCTGATCCATGGCTGAAAATTATTTGTGTGATAACTGCCGCATTCAGGGTCTTTGCAATAGATCAGGTTAAGATGATTGCAGGCATGTCTAACAGCATGGATGTGCTTCGCAGTTGTGTTACTGTAACTACTTGTTGTGAACAGAACGGCTTTCTCGCCATTGCTATTCGTTACGTGCTTGGCAATTGGGAAATGCCTGCCATAAGAATAAATTACTGCTCCATCGAAATAGAAATTACCACATGCTACTCTTGCTGAGTCCTGTGCTTGACTTGCCCATAAATGGGCAACTTCAGATTCACTTACTACATGTCTCATTTTGTGTGTCTTTTTGGTTTGTAACTATAAACTTCTTGTTTAACTACTATTACTTTGGCATCCTATTTAAATCTTTGTCGCGGTCTGGAATGATGATTATTCTTTTCATTTGGATTTATTTATTAGTTCGTTCTGTTCTCTGCTTGCTTTGTCAGCCTGATCATACCTGACTCTTGCATTGCTTTCGTCAGGTTCGTGAGTCTTCTCTTTCCAGAGCCATAGCAATACGCAATAAAAAAAGCACCCGATTATGAGTGCTAGTCCGATTGATTCCCTTGCTATCTCCAATGTCAGGAAAATAGCGAGTAAAGTAAAGATTATTCGCATGGTCTTTCAATTAAATAAGTTTCTTCTTGGTGTTTGTTTAGAAATTCTATTGCAGATTCAGTCGTGTAAAAGTACAGACTATACCCATACTTGTCTTGCAGTATTACTTTTGCATCCGGTTCGAATGCATAAACCTTCTCGATCTCAGCCTTTCTTAAAGAGCCGAATCGCTTTAAGAACTCATTCATGGTCTAAAGTATAAATGAAAGAATAAATACAATGCTAAAAATTACTGCAATGACTATTTTGCAGTTCAGGTCAAAGCTTGCCTGGTCTTTGATCAGGTCTAAAGTTGTTGTTTTCATGATCAGAATTGTTTTAAAAGTTTTTCATCAATAAAAAGATAAAAATCATCCTTGTCCCAGTCGCCAAATACCATTGTTCCTTTTGATGCGTACTCATTGAGCGAATAAGGAAAATATTCATAACGATAGCTGACACGGTTATTGAAATCCATTTTAATTGATTTGTCGCCTTTTTTAAATAAAATATAGGCACCCTGATCCTCGTATTTGTCATTGTTCAGGTGTGCAGACCATTTAATACCAGATTCATTAAGAAGTGAAATTTGCTCTTTAAATCCAATTTCAAATTCATTTTGCAGCCTTTCAATAATGGCTAAAAATTCCTGTTGTTCCCTTAGCAGTTGTTCATCCAAAACAGCTTGCCTGTCTTTTCTGATTTTGTCTGCAATTTCTGTAATTGTTGTTTTCATGGCTATAAATTGAAGTGTTTCCAATACAGTTTTTTCAAATGAAGTCTTCGAGTGTGCATTACTAAAGTGTTTTTCATAAGGCTGTCAGGGTTTTAAATGCTACATTTGAATGTAATTTGTTTAGATAAATTCTAACTTTGTCCCATGATGAGACAATAGTTACTTTCTTTTTAGATACAATTTCGTTTTTCATGTCTTGTTTTATTAAAGTGAATGTAAAAAAGTTAATTGATAATTTGAACACATTGTGGATAGACGGGAATCGAACCCGATCGCGAGCCTGTTTACTCTTACCCTCACCAAGTTTACACTTTTAGAATTTCATAATAGTCCCCCTATCTTTAGTTATAAATCAGGTTTAACGTCCCTGTAGACGCGGTTATTTAATCAGGAATCGAACCTGTCTCTTTTTGTCCCAGACTTAAATAAAAAATGCCCGAAATGCTTTGACACATCTCGGGCATTGTATTGTAATTCGGAAGCGGTAAAGCTATAAACTTCATACTTACTTCAGGCTATATCTGAGCTTCCCTATTGTTTTGTCAGTCCTCAAACCGACCTGCTTTTGTCTCCTTTACTTTTCTATGTACTGCGTCCCACATCCGTACATAAGGCAAAATAAATCTAATCTGATCAAACCTATTTTGGGAATACCTTTTTGTTTCGCATTATTACCGGTTTTTGAGCCTCTTTGTAGTTCGCTATGTCTGAATGATTACAAAATAGATTTATTCCGTATAAAGTATGAATTAAACGTATTTTGGGCAGTTACGGCGCAATAGGACAGACCTTCTCCGTATTTATTATAATGCTACGCTGTCATATGTTAATTAGTTTTATACCTTTTATAGCTTAATCCAAATCAGATCAAATAATATTTATCCTTTGTCCAAATCGAACAGGATAGATATTTTTAGCTATCAGTATGTAAAACTATACTAACTTAATCTCTACTTTAATTTTTTGCCTTTCTACCTACATTTAAACGACGTTTAAACCCCTCTTTACGAAATTACTATAAACCTATCTGATTGATCTGGTTTATAAACCTACCCTGATTTTATACAAGTTAAGGACTGAAGGTTAAAGGTAAATTAGTGAATGAATATCTTTCCAGATACTTCCCTAAAGTAGCTTTTTTGTATGTCAATGAACTATGTTTTTTGTGCGGTGTGAAGCTTCGAGACTTCATAAATGTACGAACACACACCGCAAAGGAATAAGCCTTTAAATGAGCTAAAAACAACCTACTTTAAGATAGTCCGAATCTCAACACTTGTTACTTCACATTTCCTTAACTCATCGAGGATAGTATTAATAGTATAAAATACCTTTGGGGTTTCTTCATAAGTAGTGACCGTTGTATCTTTACCATTCTCAACTAAAATGGTATCCTTTTTAGTAAGTAAGGGGATAATCATTTTTAGACCGTCCTTAGAAACTTTTGCGCCTTCAGGTAAAGGATTGACAACGTCCACAACTGTATGCTGAATTTTAGCACTGTGTTTCATGTGACTTAACACGAAGTCAAAATTTACTCTTTCTACTTTTGCAGTATCTTTGCCCTTTGCGTCTTTAACGAAAGTTACAAAATTACTTCTCTCGTATCCTTTGCGAATTAGTAACTCTTTTAAATGTTCGTCACTGTTCCAATTTAAACCAATGTACAAAGTTAAACCGCTAATTTTCCTTTGTTCGTTCCACTTTTCATTAACTTTACTCTTTAACTGAAAATCTGAAGTGTTTTCAAACTTTTTGTTAACACTTGCGAATACCTTTAAATTTTTCATAATGTTTTGTTTTTAATTGTTAAATAAATAAATAAGATTTAAACGAATAACAGTACGAATATAGTTATTATTTCTATATATATATTCATTTTATTCATTTATTTTTTACTTAAAATTATAAACTATTGATATTTAATTAATTACAATCATTATTTATAATCATTCTTAATAATATTCTCGGAATTTCAGTATATAATTTATCGATCTAATATTGAATTAATCTATACCATTTATAAGTTATATAAATTATAAACTCTATAAATTATCTGGTTTATAATTTTATCAATCTATACCAGTATAAACCCTATAAGTATAGATCAATCTATTTATACACTAATTAAATCTATCAGCTAATATCAATATAAGTCAATAGATTTATTAACTCTATACCATTATAGAGTATATAATATATTAACCCTATAATTCTATTAATTAATATCCTTTTTTTTTCTTTAATTATATATAATATAAAGTATATAGATATTAACGTAAAAATAAAAAGTGTTATTTTGACACTTACAAGATTAATATTATAGATCAAAAATGAAATTCTTAATAATCATTAAATATTATAATCAATATAGATTAATAATCACATCTTACAGTCCTGAATTAATAAGTGTACAATTAACACTTATACTCTTTTCAATAATATCTTTGTAAATAGAGTTATAACAATCAATAGATCAATACTTTGCAGTACTTTGTCCTAGAACTGTTATTGTGTTAACTAGGACAGATTAATAGATATATTGATTATACTTTGCTTATTATCAATTAGTTATATCCTACTTTTTGAAAATAGGGATATTAATTATCACAATAGAGAAAGTATGGGGGTGGGAATCCAGAAATCAATTTCGGATATTGAGAACCTGGGAAAAATATCATCATAATATCCTCGCTCTCGATAATACTATTTTCTTAATTCTTACATATATATAATAGGAATAAGTAGGTATTATCGGATGTGTGGATGAGGTAATATGAGCACAACCCTGTTTAAGGGCATAATAAAGACCGTAGATGGAAGATAATGTGATTTGAATAGCAATACTCCATTTGTGTATTTGAATTGATTGTAGGGCTTAAAATAAGGCATGGGTGGGTTTAATAGGAAACTTGATCTTAAAGAATGGGCGGGTGTTTAATAGGGCTTGTTTATTCTCATTCTAAATTACAAAATAATTCCTGTTTTTGCATATATATTGATTTATTGTGTTTATCTTTGTCGGGAACTTTAAAACTAATAGGCATGAAAGTAAAAAAGATTATTAAGCAGATTGGGATGGTTAGGGGAGTAAGTGATATTCAGAAGAAGAGTAAGTGCAGGTATCTGGTGACCGTGGATACTGAGATGGCTGAGTTTGAGAAGTGGCATGAACAGATGACTGCCGATACGCCTGAAGATAAGGCTAAAACGTCGAATAAATGGAAGATTCCGATTGTAAGCAATGTGAACCGTGGGTTAGCGGGTGCTGTTCAGGCTGAGGTAGATAGGTTAGAGAAGAAGAAAGCAGGAATTGGAGGATGCGGAGGTTATTCCAGGTATTGTAATGAATTTAAAACTAAGCAAGTATGACAGACGAACAATTAATGGCCAGGAGTTTGTACGACAGGTATTACTGCCGACTGCCAACTATCATATCGGAATTAGGCAAGCATCATATTGCCCGGGACTTAGCGATTTGGGATTGCGACACCTTACTTAATGTAATACGTGAAATAGATGACACTGAGGACTTGACTGAGTGGTGGTTAAGAGTTTGACAGGAAGTTAGAAATATTAAATAACCTTTAAATTATAAACCATGTTGAATTTCATTTTAATCATCGTATTTCTGGTTCTGCCACTATTGTCTACCGGGGTACTGGTAATGTGGTGTTACCGTAACTGGCAGAGGAATAAAAATAAGACCGACAGAGAGTTAATTAACGAATTAGACTATTAAATATGAAAAACCTGCATTTAAAGTACAAGTCTGATAACGGGACAACTGCATTCAGAACCGTTGATGTTTATAATTACGATGGACTATTGATGGAAACGATTGAAGTTCCCTGCGATTCGTATTTGGAGTGGATCGAAGAACTCGCTCATAAGTATCTTGAATCCGAGAAGAAAAAGAAGTCTGATGCCGTGGAAATGCCTGAATTGCAGGCTAAAATTGATACTATGGAAAGCGAATTCCAGGAGTTATATTCCCTAATTGACGCCTTGGATATGGATTCACCTGATCCTGACGATTTGGACACGATTAAAGACCTGGCATTCAACATTAAATACGCATTCTGATATGAAAAACCTAATCATAATTCTCATCCTGCTATTCTGCATCCCGGTATTATCAATATCAGAAGTACCTGAGAGTAAACAGAAAACTACCGTGGTCAAAAAGAAGCCTGCCAAAAAGGACAAGAAGACCGTTAAAATGAAGCCCCGGCCTGTTCAGTGTTTTTAACCCTAGCCTAAAATTATGACTACAATTATTATTTTAATCCTCGTATTCTTAGAAGTTTATCTCGGAATTTCGAATATTATCAGGTTTAAACAAAACAATAAACTTGAATCATTACTCAAAGTAAGCGAACTTGAATGCCTGAATCTCAGGGCTGAACTACAAAAGGAGAAGTTAAATGTATCTATACTCAGAGGCACCTTAAAAGTACATCGATATGGAACGAATACCAACCGTAGAAATCTTTAATATGCCCGAGTACACGGATACTGTTTCGGATCAGTTAAGATTAGTGTACGAACAGCGTAATGACCTGATTGATAACGACAATAATCCTGATGCAAGGATAAAACGTGACGCTTATGAGTCTTTACGTGAACTCGGGAAAGTTAATTTCCGTGACCTGACCCTCGAATACATCAATATTAAGAGTAAAGTATCGATGCTTTCTTCTGCTCAACGTCAATGGATTGTTAAATTTATTGACGACTGTATTCTGCTTACCCTACAAATTGAAAGACCTTTAGATTATAAACCAAAACCCAAATCAAAATGAAAGAACTACTCGAAATGTCATTCCAGATTTCAGGAACCGCCCTGATATTGTTTATTATTGTGATGTTGCTAGGACTTGCCATCACCTCGTACATTTACTTTAAGTTACAGGACGTAACTAAATGGAAGGATGCGTATTATACAATGGCAAAAGAGCTTGAAATTGAAAACGGACTGTACATTAAAAAGGACTTAGAACGGCTAAAGAAGTTAGGTGCATCGGAAATAAAGAATGTTCAGCTCGAAAAGGAGATTGCTGCCCTGAAGCACAAGTATGAGAGACGTGATCAGCCCCGGGATAAGGGTCGATTTACTGTAATCAATAAGAATACCCAATGCGAACCGATTGATAAGATATTGGAATCCCGATGATTACCGTAAAACAGGTTGTTTACGAGCCGCTTGACAAAGTTTGTTGCGGTCATACGCCCTGTGATCACGAGTTTTGTGTCGGGGATGAGGTGTATTGGGATTCGTGCGGAACCAGGAAGGAAGGCTACGTGATTGCAGTGATACCTCCGGGTAAATTTCCGCCTACATTGGAAGAATTTAAGGATTACTCGTTCAGGGCTAACGGATATGGGGGAATCAGGAAAGAATTAAGCTACCTGATCGCGATTCCGGCTAAATCTGATAAGTGCTGTACCAGATTGTATTATCCACACGTAAAATGGTTAAAAAAATTGTAAGTTATGTTTAAAGTGCCAGAAATATATCGAGTAATGAAAGGAGCCTATGGTTCTGATAGTTCGTACGGAAACAATGGAGCATTCAGGATTAAACGAGGAGGTCGGACGGAATTCATAATCATTGCCTCAGATGGCGAAGGATTCGAACATGTCTCCGTTCATTGTATTACCGAAGGATTGGATAGAACGCCTATGTGGGCCGAGATGTGCTTCGTTAAAGATTTGTTTTGGGGTGAAGATGACTGTGTTATTCAGTATCATCCTGCCAAGTCCGAGTATATCAATATGCACAAACATACATTGCATTTATGGCGGCCAATAGGAATTAATTTTCCCATTCCAGATAAAATCTTAGTAGGGTGCTAATTATGAACCTCAACGAATTCCGGCATAACGATTTCATAATGACTGACTGTAAGATGGTTAAAGTGGTCAGAAATGATACCTTAAAAGCTATTGACAAGAATGGAACTACTTATGACGTAGGGCTTACCGCTTCAAGGGTCGTAATGAACATATCGTATCTTAAACGAGTGCCGGGATTCGCTGAACTGACCGAGAATAATTTCGTACTATCACCAATGCCGGGGAGAATTTCGTACAATTACACTGATCTTCAGTACGAATGGATTGTAGGCGGAATTACTATCCGTACTCTTGAATTCCTTGACGAGTTGCAGGGATTATTTTTTTATACAACAGGGAAAGAACTATTTTAAAACCAATGAGTTATGAGTTTATTTAGAGAAGACTTGGAAGATTTAGTCAATAGGTACTCTAAGGAGAATGGAAGCAATACTCCAGACTTTATATTAGCTAACTATTTAGAAGCATGCCTTATCAGTTTCGATGAGGCAGTTAAGCTGCGGGACATTTATTATGGAGGCTATTCAGAAGACAAGGATGTCGTATTAGCTAAATCGTCAAACGATACCGACAAGCCTGGATTCGAAGTGCACCATTCTCCTAGCAATCCCAATGGCGTGTCGGTTACAGGCGATATTCCTGATTTTGATTGGCCTGAATTTGGATAATTCAAAAGTTTAATTACATTTACTCCTGTTTGTTCGTGTCTTATTGGTTGGTTAGGTTCGGGTCGCATCAATATTATGTTGGTGCGACTTTTTTATTTTAAAAATAATTTGAATTAATGAATATATATGTAATTAATTATTATCTTTGTACCATTAAGTTCGTTGACGTTTTTTGAAAGACCGAGCAAGACCGGGGGGCAGAACCCCGCTTCTCCTCAAGCGTTCGCAATTGAAGCTAACCCGTCGCTTTAGTACGGTTAAATAACCGGTGGATGCCTCGACAGGCTGCAAAACTTATCCGAAAGGAAAGACGAAAAGCCAATCCGGTTATTTTTTAAAAATGGGGAAGAAACAGTATTGATTGGCGGGATGAGTAGATTTACCGAGGACTTAGTAAATGCCAAACGGCAAAACAATTGAAATGAAAATGGCCGCCTAGGGTGGTACTTTTTCGAGTCGGGCGACCTTGAACAGCTTCCCGACTACAAACATTCTCGCAACGAAGGGGAAATCCCCGCTGACGTTTATTCGGCAGGTTTGACAACGAGATTAAATATGATACCGGAGTCTGTATTGTTTAACTTTGCCCGGACTATATTTACAGGGATGTCAGATGGATGATGAACTGAGGGGATTTCAATTTGAACTTAATTTTAACCAATATACACATGGGCGCAATCGCAGAAATTGAAGGAAAGCTGATAAAGATTGGCAAGGAAATAGATTCTAAATCCGGCACATTCAAGCACAAAGAAATCGAAATCTACATCGAGAATACACGGGACTCAAAGTATGATGACTACCACGAGATTCAGGTGTCGGTAAATAATTATCAACTGCTCGAAAAGTTTAAAGTAGGATCCATGGTCAAAGCAACCGTAAACCTGATCGGAAGGCCGTGGACGAACCCTAAGACCCAGCAAAGGATAATCTTCAAGACGTATAGCCTGTGGAAGATGGAGTTTGTAGGTGCTAACAATGCGCCAAGACAGGACACAGGATTACAACAACGTGCTGAAAATGTTGGATTTGCGTCAGATACCAACAATGACGAAAACGAAAACCTCCCCTTTTAAAATACTGGAATGAAAGCCCTGATTGCCTTCGACCATAAAGGTTCAGGGGTTGTATTTGTGATACATTTGCTATGTGGGGCATATTAGGTTGTGCCCCATTTTTATGCCTAAAATTATTTTTGTATATTTACTTATATATTCATTTTTAATTTCTATCTTTGAGGCGAATTAAAAACACAACAGACATGAAAGACTTTAGAACAGAATTAACAGAATTGCTTGATCGCCATCCCGAGTTGATGTTAAGCAATACTCCTACGTACTTAATGACTATTTATCTTCACAAGTGTATGGAGAATTTTCACATGACCGTAAATAGCATTGACGGGAATAGTGCCAAGATAATACTTACTAAAGGGCGTGTTGAAACAAATCCGTTTTGCGTAGAAGTTGAGGAACAGAATCAAACCGAATTTATGCAGGAAATGTTTGGCAGTACGGGTACGTGGCATAGATTTCCAGCAATGATGAAGGCTTCGCATATATGGAAAAGCGACCTGTTCAGGGATGAAGATGTAGATAAAAATATCATTCCATTTGAAGAGTGGATTTCTGATACGCCATCATTAATAGAAAAATGGGACAAATGGAAACAGAAGTAAAATTAAAGAGATGCTCTAAGTGCGGTGAGGAGAAGGAGTTGAGCGCATTCTGTAAAGATAACGGAACTAAGGATGGATTATATCGGTGGTGTAAAACATGCTCTAACAAACAGCATGTTCAATATTATAAAAATAATCCAGAGAAGAGAATATTATATTATCAGCGCAAAGTTGGTACTCCTGAAAAGAAACAAGCCATTGCTGAATACAAGAAAGTATATAGCAGGGAATACCACAAATTAAACTATGACAGACTTAAGATAAAAGCCGAAAAAGCCCGAAACGATGCAGTAAAACAAAACAAAAAATGCACAAATACGTCATGCGGTAAAATAAAATCAATTAACGACTTTTACTTATCATTAACGAGTTGTGATGGGTATTCTTCACAGTGCAGGGAGTGTACTGATAAAAAGGCAAAAAAATGGAGAGAAAGAAATAAAGATAAAATAGCCATAAAACGTAGAATTAGATTTGAAGAAAATCCCGAAAAGATTAGGGAGTATGCAAGAGAGTGGGTAAAAAATTACAGAAAAACATGTGATGAACTTCAATTAGAAGTCTTAAGAAGTAGATGCCGAAAGCAAAAGGCCGAGAAGAAGGAAGACAACAAGAAAACAGTTATTTTATGGAGAAAGAACAATCCAGACAAAGTACGATTGTATGGGCAAAAGAATTGTAGAAACATTAGGGATGATCTGCGTGATTCTTATGTGCGAGAAATACTTGTGTGTAATGGATTTAAAAAAGATTTCGTTAATTCGAATAAGGAACTAATAGAAATAAAACGATTAATCATTAAAACCAAAAGATTATGCAAAACACTACAGAATTCGGAAACATTACGGACCTCCGAAACGAATTAATTGAGAACTTCAAGCAAATGAAATTGAAACAAATGGATCTTAAAATGGGTAAAGAACTGACCAATAATGCTGGTAAGATCATCAACTCATTAAAGGTTGAACAGGAAGAGCAAATAAGGCTTGGGATTAAAACTCCGATTCCATTTTTGCAAACAACTAAAGAGGAAGAATTGTAATTTAATTTTAAAACGATGACAGAAAAAAATTACCCCCGTACTATACTTCCACTCATCAAGAAGATGGCAGTAGGCGAAATACTAACTTACCCCAAAGAACGATCAGGTTCGATCAGGAGTATCATCAACAATTACAAGATGACCAGACCCCTGAAAGACTTTGCTACCGAAACTATTGGTGCTGAGATCAAAGTTACAAGGTTGGAAGACAAGAAACAGAAAATGGAGTAGCATGGAACGAAGAACTATCCCAGGAAAGCTACTGATTGTTCCGGTAAAGGAAGAGTCAGTTATCATCAATACGTCTACGAAATTGAAAGACGCAGTTACCGGTAAAGTCTATTTGTCAGGACGAGCGCCTGAGAATGATCCGCAAGTTGAAGACGGACAAACGATTCAATATCGAAGGGGCGGTACCAACTGCCTGATCGACGATGTTGAAATGCTGTTAATCGATTACAAACAAGTACTATACATTTACTAACCTATGGATAAAATTCAAATATTACAGCACGACATTCAGACTTGGAGTGATAAAGCATTTGGTATGCACAGAATTGCGACACCAATTACTTATCACCTTAAAAAAGAAGTTGACGAGTTAATTGAAAAATTAGAGGAGTGGTATAAAGGGCAGTACGGAAGTATGGAGGAATGTCAAAAACACCTCCACGAAATAAAGATGGAATATGCCGATTGTCTTATGCTATTACTTGATTCTATTGCACACTTTCCGCTTACTATGGATTGTGTCATTAAGGCTACTGAAGAAAAATTAGAGATAAATAAAACTCGCAAATGGGGTAAGGAAGATGAAAATGGAGTAATCGAACATATAAGAGAAACTAATTAAATCAAAAACATGAACACTAACCCATTAAAATTCGAACAAACACCGGCGGGCTTAAAGGTTTACTACAAGTACGACGAACAATGCACTGAATGGCTGCACATTAAGACCGTAAAATGTAAGTACGAGCCTGTAATTCTCGACCTGTTATGGATCAGGGATTACAAGAAGATACTGCCTACTCCCGAAGAACGGATGCATCTGGAAATGAAGTACCAGCTTTATTCCCTTGAATATGATAACGAGGCTCAACGGGAATTCATTAACCGACAGGAACCTGTGTGCATCAAGAAGATTGAACTCAGGGATGGAAGCTCGTACCATGTTGTAGTAATGTCGGAAGGGATCGAAGTAAGGTGCTCAGGTGCAGCCTATACGGTTGCGGTTAATTACGGAATACCAGTTCAAACCGTTAAAAAAACTTACTAGGTGAAAACCATCCCTGATAAATGCGGTAACTCAATTACGGTAGGTTCAGAAGAAGGCAATCTGATTGTAACGCTTAACGGAAACCTGATGCTTGGTGAAATACTACCAAAAGAGAAGCTGTTCATTATAAACGGTAATGAATACCCTGTCAAAGTATCTGATAAGTTTTTAGCAGAAGCAAAGACTTTTAATACCGTACAGTTATGCGGATTCAGGATGGGCTTAAATTCGATCCTATACAATCTTTACCTTCCGAAAGGGATAATCATCAACTCGTTCGCGAAGCTGTCTGTAATCGAGAATTTCGAAGGTCTATTACAGTTTAAGAATAAGTATGAAGCTATGCTGACCATGACTAACATCTATGTCGCATATTTTCTGAATCATCCCGGGCCTGAAAAGTTTAAGCTAAACGATCATACTTTCGTGACTGATACGCACAAACTTGTAGAAACCTGTGTAAGAACAATTCAGAATTATGCCTCAGCTAAACGTGGAGGAGAACCGGCATTCTTATTACTGACAGAGTATTACAGATATTTAAAAGAATATGAAGCTAAAGACAGTTAACATTCACATCCTCATGGGCACAGTACAGTCAGGAGGTAAGGTAAATTACTTCGCCAATGGACAAGGTAAGGCTAACTTCTTTCTCGCTACCGACTCGTACAAGAAATCCGGTGATGGAGGAATAGAACGTGTAGTCGAATATCATCGCGTACAAGTCGATAACCGGCAATACGATGACCTGGACGAACTCGTTAAGGAAGGCAATATCATCATGGTTCAGGGCGAAATCCGTTCGTACACCAAGGACGGGATAATTACCAAATTCACCCAGGCAGAAAAATGTTCTTTAATGGGCAACGATATGGATCTGAAAAAATAGTGTCCTTAAACATGCAAGTTTAATCGGGCATGAACGTGGAAGTATAAATTTTTAATTTACATTTACAGAGCCGAAGAGATTCGGTTTTATTCACAAAAAATTGTAATAAAATTATGAGTAAAGCATTTAAGCAGAAGATTAAAGAGAAGGGTTTGAAGACGGTTTGGATAGCCGAACAGTTAAAAATACCACAGCCAACCCTGTCAATGTACCTTAACGAAAAACGCATTATGCCTACCGATATCGAGTATCGGTTGAAAAAATTACTGTACACATAGAGTTATTTTTGCCACAAAAAAGTAATAGATTTATAACACAATTCGCATGATTTCAGGAGGATACATTCTTCAGCCCAGAATAATAGATGAATCAGAGTTGATTCACGAGCCACCTGTGGTTAGGGAATTATGGTTGTACTTGCTTAGAAAAGTAAACTATAAAGACAATGGAAAATTCAAAAGAGGATCAGGATTTTTTAGTCTTGATGATATATCCGATGACCTTCATTGGTATATTGGATTTCGTAGAATGAAGTACTCAAAACCGCAGCTTACGAAAACTCTACGAAAGCTACGCGAAAGAAATATGATAGCAACGACGAAGGCAACGCGAGGAATCTTTGTAACTATCTGTAAGTATGATTATTATCAGGACTCTAAAAACTACGAAGGTAATGACGAAGAAATTACGAAAGAATTACGAAAGAATTTTGGTGGTCACACTAAAAACAAGAAAGTAAAAGAAGAAAAAGAAAATAAAGAAAGCAAAGAAGAGTTAACACCAACAACAGTCGTCGTGGAAAAAACTTGGAGAGATGATTTTTCTATTTATAAAAAAGAGTTAATGGATGCTTTTAGTAAGTTGCCGGCTAATTTAGAATTTATCAAGAAGCAGGAAAGGTTTTATCCTGATGTTGATATTATACTTTCTGTTGAAAAAGCGATTGATTGTTATTGGGGGATGGAGGCAGGGTGGATGAATAAAAAAGAAGATAAAAAATTGATAAACCCAGACTGGGAAAAAACTTTTAAAAATGCTATCGGAAAAAACAGAGTATTCAAAAGAAAAAATGGAACTCAGTTATCGTTTCAGCAAGATTTATCAAAAATGGATTACACTAAATAAAAATAAAATGGAAAAGTTAAAGGATTTAGACTTAGTTACAGAAGTTATTTGCAGAATGTCATCATTAGATGGATATAGTAATATCGGAAGTGTCTCTCATTTACTACCAGAAGAATCAAGATCGATTGTTATCAGCAAAAAAGGATTCTACCCCGAATGTGTTTCTAGTGATGTGTTTTATAAGTTGATGGAGCGATCTATTCTGGAACTTTTTTTAGAGATAGAAATTGATGATAAATTTAGCGGCACAATGAAAAAAATAAGCGACATGGCATCCAAGGATGGAGCTTATTCAGAAAAGTCGCCAAGAGGGTTTTTGTTAATGGGAAAGGTTGGCTGTGGTAAAACGGTTATGTCTAAGATATTTAATAAAACCACAAGTATGTTCATGAAGTTGTCTAATAAAAATAAATTATTTGAACATATTTGTCCTCAGATGATTCAATCATACAAGATTGTTGGTGGGTTTTCTAAAAGTGGGTATGATATATTTTCATTTCCCGGGATAGGAGATGTTAGTAAGCCAGAATCTATAATGAGTGAATATTTAATGATTGACGACATTGGCTCTGAGAATATTTGCAGTCATTATGGAAATACAACTAATTCTATTGGTGAATTAATCCTTAGAAGATATGATTCTGTATTAATCACATCCGCCACTACTAATCTCGATAAAGAACATCTTAAATTATTTTATGGAGAAAGAGTATTTTCAAGACTCAATGAGATGATGAACTTTATAGTTATGGATGGGGATGACAGGAGAAAGTAATATGAATCAACGAACAAACAAAATGACCATTGAGCAGATAAACGCTCAGTACGGGAAAATACCGCCGCAATGTTGCGACCTAGAGGAGGCCGTTCTTGGTGCCCTGATGTTGGAAGCAGAAGCATTTGAAAATATTGATTCGATACTATCGGAAGTTTCATTTTATAAAGAAACTCACCAGAAGATTTTCAGAACTATTAAGTCGATGCATGATCGAAATAAGCCAATTGACTTAATGATGGTTACAAGAGAAATAATTAACTTAAATTTACTCGATGAAATTGGTGGCCCAATGTATATAACCCAATTAACATCAAAGGTGGCATCTGCCGCACATATTGCGTTTCATGCCAGAATCATTCAGCAGAAGTTTGTTCAACGAGAATTAATTAGAATTGGAACCATGATTCAGACTCAGGCATACGATGACACGCAGGACGTAGATGATCTTCTTGCGTTTGCTGAAAGTTCTATTGAAAATTTAAGTAATGGTTCCGGTGGCGCAGATGGCTGTAAGTCTACGGAAGCCGTGGCGGAAAAAACCATAGAAGAGTTGAAGGAAGATTACGAAAAAGCCAAAGAAGGAAAGCTGATCGGAATACCAACAGGATTTTTTGAATTGGATAAGGGGACTTCTGGGTGGAGATCACCTAACTTTATAATCCTTGCGGCAAGACCATCTGTAGGAAAGACTTCGTTAATGCTTAGATTTATAGTTGTAGCGGCTAAGGCTGGATTTTGGGTGAACGTTTACGGATACGAAATGAACTCTGAAGACTTATATCGAATAATTCTTTCCGGCGAGTCAGGCGTAAGTAGAACCAAAGTGAGGGACGCCAAGTTTACTGAATTGGATTGGGATGAAATAAATAGGGCTAATCAGATTTTAAGAAAACTACCTATACTTTGGTATGACAAATCTGACATTAAATCTGGCAAGATAAAATCCAACACAAAAAAAAATATCAAGTCCGGCAAGTGCGACATGGTATTTGCTGATTATCTTCAGCTTATTCCTCCCGAAGAAGAATCCAAGATAAGGGAACAGCAAATAAGCAAAATAAGCAGAACCCTTAAAAGTGTTACTCTTGATTGTCATGTGCCGCTAATGGCATTGGCCCAACTTAACCGTGAAGTAGAAACAAGGGGTGCCGGAGCAAAGCCACGAAAGGGTGATCTCAGGGAATCAGGAAGTTTAGAGCAGGACACGGATATAATCCTATTCCCATTCAAGGACGAGAATGATGATTTGATTTTATCTATTGCAAAGCATCGTCGCGGAAAGTGTTATGACATACCGATAAGAGCAAACGAGGACATGACTCAGTTCTATGATATGAATCCTCAGTACGAAGATTATCCCGACATACAAAACGTGAGTTCAAAGATGCCGGTAAATTCTAATTTTGAATACGAAGACGATAAACCATTTTAGAAAATGACCCTACCAAAATCCAAATTTAAGGGCGTGTATCCGATTATCTTAAACGGTAAGTACGTGTGTTACATGGCTCAGTTGATGCATAAGTATGTTTATAAAAAGAAGTGCTGTAAATCCGAGAGAGAAGCTGCCCTATGTTATGATAGGTTCTGTATTGAATTCGGATTACCGCCAATTAATATTTTAAAACCAAAGAAATGAGAACCAAAAAACTACCAAAGCTAAAAAATATCTGCAAAGAACCAGGATGCGATAAAACCCGAATGCCTGATCCGACTCGTGAAGGTAAGTTTAAACCCTATTGCGAGGATCACGCGATTTTAGCCGTTTTAAGACAGTTAGAAGATCAAAGGGTACAAACTACTGCGGAGTTAGAGAAAGCTCGTCAGGATCGAAAGGATGAGGCAAAAAAAGGGTATCATAACCAGACATGGAAGTTGGTAAGTAGATTTATTTGCCTAAAATATGCGGACGATAATTTATGGGTTCATTGCGCCACTAATCCCGAACTGAAGTATAAAGTAAATGATAAACGATTGCAAACAGGGCATTACATTCGTTCGGACAAGTATCCGGCACTTAAGTTTGAATTTACAAATCTGGCACCACAGAGCTTGCAGGAAAATAAACATTTCGCCGGAAATCAGGAAGCCATGGCACAATGGATAGAGCGAACTCATGGAGAAGGAACTGTGACGAAATTGGAGGACAGAATGAATGATCCCGAACTTACCATGGAGCAGATAAGGGAAGTTCATAATAAATACAAGGATCTACTTAAAAACGAGATGCTTAGACGTGGAATAAGTGACCCATGGAGGACTAAAAAATATTAGACTATTTATAATCATTTTAAACTACGATTACCCATTGCCAAGTCAATAAATATATATATATTTGTGCAGAAATAATTCAACGATATGAACCTACAAGAAGCATTAAAAATACTGGTAATTTACAATAAATGGCGCAGGGGTAGTGACGATGTAGAGTTACCTGGTCCGAAAGAAATAGGAGAAGCAATTGATGTTGCGATAAACATTTTAAAAGGATTAAAATGAAGGAATCAGAGCGGTTAAAACAGCAGATGTCCGAGGATAATTCAGACAATGACGAACGGGATTGTAATTGGATTAGAAAGATTGAAAGAGCCGAAAGGAAAGAGAAGTTCGAAGAAGAAGTTATGCCTGCATTAAGGGCGTTATATTTAGTTGAAGAATATGAGGATAGGATTAAAATTTACACTAATGAATGGGGTAGAGTTGTATTTTATCCAAAGGCAGGTTCCGTTTTATTCTGTGACAACAATCAATGGATAAAAGGATGGAAAGGCGAACGGTGGTTGAAGGCTAATTTAATTTAAAAGTAAGTAAAATGGAATACTTAGACTATTTGATCAGGACATTAACCTACCAACGTAGTTGTTGGGAATTGGATTTAAAGAAAGAACAAGAACAGTGGAAAGACAATTCTTCTTTTGTGATAAGAATTCAAGCAAAAATTGATGGTATTAACTTTGCTATATCAGAAATTTATAAACTTACAGCAGAACTTGATAAAATTCATACAAAATGACAGAAGCAGACTATTACCCGGCAGGCGCATATTTTAGTCCAGACGCTCCTTGGAACCAGGAAGATGATCCGCCCTGTCATTTCTGCGGAAATGAAACGACCTACGAATCACGAAATGAAGTTACCGGATTTAGGTTTGATAAAAAACTTCATGATGAGGTAGATTGTATATTTTACAAATGCGACGACTGCCTTAGAAAAGAAGGTTATTTTGAAGATGGAGAATAATTAACCAATAAATAAATAGACATGGAATCAGAAGATTTAGTTCACGTAGAAGAAGTAAATGCGGATATAGTTTATTCGCAGGACAAGGCTCAGATTGACGTTCAGATTGCTACTGCAAAGCTGTACGGGAGAAATATGAAACGGGCAATTGAGAATGCAATAGCTGTGGTTACTCTCGATAAGGAAACGGCAGCAACATGTACTTATTCGGTGCCAAGAGGAGGTAAGTCAATTACCGGCCCAAGTGTTCATCTTGCAAAAATTCTTGCCCAGAGTTGGGGAAACCTGAGAATTGAGGCCAAGGTTATTGGAGTGGATGCAAAGCAAGTAACATGTCAGGCAGTATGTTTTGATCTTGAAAATAACCTCGCAATAAAGGTTGAGGTTAAGCGATCGATCATGACAAAGACCGGCAGAATGAATGACGACATGATCGTCGTGACAGGAAATGCCGGTAATTCAATCGCGCTTCGTAACGCCATCTTGTCCGTTATCCCTAAAGCCATCGTAGATAAAGTTTATAACGAGGCTAAAAGTAAGATTACCGGCGACGTATCCGATAAGACCAAATTGCTTACCCGAAGAAAACAGGTAATTGATGCGCTGAAAGATTCGTATTCATTAACCGAAGCTGAAATTCTTGGTGCAATCGGTAAGGCTTCAATCGATCACATTACACCTGACGACTTGGTGGTTCTCATCGGAATTGGAACTGCAATCAAGGACGGAGATACAGATGTAGATACCGCATTTCGTAAGGCTAAGACCAAACATGAAGTAGTCAATCCTCTGTCCAAAGAAACCAAGAAGGAAGAAGTTAAACCGGAAGAGGTAAATTAATCTAAGACAGTACAGACATGAACGAATTAGCAAAAGTTGACCCAAAAGAATACGGGTTGTCAGATTCAAGCGCAGTTGAAATCGAAAAAGCGTTTTTACCCAAGATTGCAGAACGCGAAGGTTATCAGGAAGTTTACAATCTTCTTTTAACCAAGGAGATTAATAAAGAAACCTGCATTGAAGCACGGGAACTCAGGTTGAAATTAGTCAAAGTCAGAACCGGTATCGGCGAAATTCATAAAACACAGAAAGCGTACTTCCTTCGTGCCGGACAGTTTGTTGATGCGTGGAAGAATAAGGAAACACTACCGGTTGAGCAGATGGAAGAGAACCTGGAAAAGATTGAGAAACACTTTGCCATTCAGGAAGCCGAGAAGATTGCTAAGATTGCGGCAGAACGGAAGGTGGAATTGCTTCAATACACTTCTGAATTTCTACTTCCTGATCGATTAGGCGAGATGCCCGAAAGTATTTATCAGAACTACTTGGTTGGAATTAAAGTAGCTTTCGATGCAAAAGTTAAAGCTGATAGGGAAGCTGAAGAATTACTTATTGAGAACGAACGCATTGATAAACTCGGAAGAGAACGGCAGGTTGAGTTGTATAAGTACATTCAATTTCAGGAGGAAATATACTCAGTGGTTAATCTTGGTATAATGTCAACCGAAGATTATACTCAGCATCTTATATATCTCGAAGGCAAAAAGACGGCATACGAAACTGAACAGGCGCGAATCCATCAGGAGAACGAAAGGCTGAAAGCCGAAGCTATCGAAAGAGAAAAGAAGGCCGAGGCAGAACGGAAACGTCAGGCTGATCTACTCGCAAAACAGAAAGCGGAAGCTGACAAAAAGGCTCGTATCGAAAAAGAAAAACAGGACGCCATTCTCGCCAAAGAGCGTGCAGAAGCAAAACGAATTCAGGATGCTATCGAAGAAAAGGCAAGAATCGAAAGAGAAAAAGCTGAGGCAGAGCGGAAAGCATTACAGGATCAAATTGCCAAGAAAGAAGCCGAAGAACGAAGAGTATTAGCCGAAGCTAAGATAAAGGAGGCTGAACGTATTGCTGCCGAAAAACAGGCATTAAAAGCGCCCGACAAGACAAAAATGGTTCTATGGATTAACAATTGCACTCTTCCCGAACTGAAGCTTTCAAACATGGAATCCATTATCGTAGCGCAAGAAATCGATGCTAAATTTGAGCTATTCAAAAAATGGGCGGTTACTAAAATTGAGGCGCTATGATACTGACCAAAGATAACTACTTCAGCAAAGAATCAGACGCCCTTTATATGTCCAATTCTCAATATAACTCATTTATTGGAAGTGGAATATATCCCGGATGTGAAAGTATGGCATTAGCAAAACTTCGTGGCGAATGGGTAGATGAACCGAATATAGCATTTCAGATTGGGAGTTTTTGTGACGCTCATTTTGAACATACGCTTCCTGAATTTAAGTTTTTAAACAATGATATGTTTACCCTTAAAGGCGAGTTAAAAGCCCCCTTTAAATTAGCAGAAGAAATGATCGCAAGAGCCGAATCCGACGAGTTCTTCATGGATTTTATGAACGGGCAAAAACAAGTCATTATGACTGGCGTAATGTTTAATGTGCCGTGGAAAATCAAGATTGACTCCTATCATCCCGGCAGATGTCTAGTGGACTTAAAAACCACGAAATCAATCCGTGAACGTGTATGGAACGGCAACATGAAAGTAAACTTCATTGAAGCCGGCGGATACTGTCAGCAATTAGCAATCTACCGAGAAATCGTGAGAATTAACACAGGGGAACTTCTCCCTGCATTCATTGCTGCAATATCTAAGGAAAACCCAATCGACATTGAAATAATTGAGGTCCCGGTTCTCGAAATGGATATGGCACTAGAGCAGGTAAGGATGAATATTGATCATGTGATGGCGGTAAAGAATCACGATATTCCGAGTACGCCTTGTGGTAAGTGCGCCTACTGTGTGCTGAATAAAAAATTGTCATCCATTTTATCTTTTTATGATCTCTAATTAATAATAAGATGACCTATAAATTTCATGAGCTTTTAGCTGCAAAGACGACCGGGGCGAACATTCAAAAAATGTTTACCAAGACCAGGAAAGGAGAAGAAGTCCTTGCCAGGATGCTATGTATGGTTTATGTGGAACAGAGCCATAGGATGTGTCAGGACGATAATGCAAAAAGATTTGGATTAAAAGGGCATTGTTCTGTTTCCCATAGTAAAAGAGTTCTGGACGACAGGTCTGAATACGATGCACCATTTAAACAGATGGTTGATAAGTATTTGAAAACGTGTTTTGAACACCAGGAAGAAGAATCCAATACGCGCAATAATTTTTCTACTGCCAAGGATTACGGACTCTACGGTATTATCCATGAACAAAATGCAGTATTTGTCAGGCTCATGGATAGAGCTAATGCATTTCTTTCAGATGAATGTACTGATGCCGAAGTTATTGAAGCTATCGAAAAGGCTGAGGAGTCGATTGAAAAATTACGCTTTAATTTCACTAAGTAGAAATATTTTTATATCTTTGTATCGCGATTCAGTTATGAAAACATTTAAAAATCCCATATTAGTCACATTGCCTATCTGCAACTTCGCAGGACTGGATCGCCCTTGTGATTGGTATGGGTATTTTAATATGGAAAATCAAGAAGAAATTTGGAAAGATGTAGTTGGTTATGAAGGGTTATATCAGGTTAGTAATCTTGGTAGGGTTTGGAGATACGAGAGACAGGTGAGGAGAGGATACTGTCTGGCCACAATGAAAGCTAGGCTAAAGGTTCAGCAAATAGCGACTACTGGATACTGGACCGTAAATCTAACCGACAACAACGGAAAATTCATGGTGCACCGGGTGCACAGACTTGTCGCAATCGCGTTTATTCCTAATCCGAAAAATAAACCATGCGTTAATCACATAGATAGCAATAGACTTAATCCCTACGCGTCTAATTTAGAATGGGCCACTAAGTCAGAGGATTGTATTCACGCATATAGAGTTGGGGGAAGGGTATCGTCAGGGAAGGGTAAGCTAGGAGAATTTAGCTTTGCGCGAAAGATTGTAGAACAGAGAGATTTAAAAGGAGAATTAATCAACACCTTTGATTGCATAAGATACGCTACGGAAAACACTGGAATATTAGGAACGAGTATATCGAACTGCACACACGGAAGGTCGGAAATGGCTGGTGGATTTATCTGGAAGTTAACAACTAAAAATAATTAAATTGAAAATAATTGACGCGTACATCAAAGTTTTTGAGGATCCTGACGACGAGAAGCCTAGTTCAGATTGTTTATGCAAGGTAATAACCATCTGTCAGGAAACATTTTCTCAGGGCTCAGGAGAATACGCTACATCGGAACAGTATATGGTAGCATACATTTTTAATCCTATTAACGGGGAAGTACAGGACGTTAAATTAAAAGACATTGTAATAAACAGTTACGAAGATGACAAAATTAAAGAACCTTCTCATACTTTGTCTCCGTTGCGAGTCGAAGCAGAAGGAACAAACGACTAAGGCTGGTATCATTATTCCACTAGGAATGAGTAGTAAATCGAACCTGCCAATCAGGGCAGTAGTAAAAGAAATCGGCGGAGGACTTCCTAGTATTCCAATGGAAGTTGAAATTGGTGATATCGTGATTTACAAGCATGATGTAATCATAACCAAAGTTGACGGCATGGACTTAGTTGCTCAAAACGATTTAATTTTGGTAGAGGATGAGGAATGAAATCAGCGTCAATGGGCTAGGTCGTCCTGTAATGAACAAGTGCCTGATCAAAATCAAGGACACGTTTGACGAGATGCAGACCAAATCTGGAATTACAATCAAGAGTTCAATTCATGAAGGTGCGTGGTCGGACAGTACTGGTCACAACGTATCCGATTTTATTCCGCGTCACGGAGAAGTTGTCAGATTACCAAGGCTGATCAGCAGATACGGATTCGATTACGATACTGAAAATGAACTTGAAATTGGCGATACCGTATTCTGGAATTTAACCGTCTGTATGGATATGCAGATACTTGTATGTGACGGAGAGAAATACGCTTTAATTGATTATCATGGCATTTTGATCAGGGTTAGGAATGGTGTAATAACGCCGATTAACGGATATGTACTTTTATCTCCGGTATCAAAAACAGTTACTGCATTATCGTATTCAAAGACTCAGGAAATTACTGATATATGGAAAATTAAACAGCTACCCGATAAAGATGCGGTATCTACAATTCCACGAAGAAACACAACTACTCCGTGGGAAGCAGGAGATCAGGTTAAAATCATGGTAGGAATGAGTCCGTATAAGATTGAGGGGGACTTGAATAAAGTGCTGGAAGAAGACTTATATGCAGTTCCAAGATTTATGGTGCTCTGCACTGTTGAGTAAGCCTTGAATTGCAAATCCAAGCAAGGGTGCCTATATATCGGGTGCCCTTTTTATTTTAAGGTCGACCCCCCTCCGCTACCCTGCCTTGCGCGATTGCGTGATCTATTTTCAAGCACGAGCGTGTGATTTTTTGTATGTGATAAGTCACCGGCTTTATGAGTTAATCCTCTTTTATGCCTAGCAATAGCGAGTAACGACCGATATTTCTTGCGCTCCGGGGTAGACTCGTACTTCAGGTCATAATATAATTTCTTTTTTCTGGCTTCAGGATGATTATGATAATAAATAGCTGTCTTCTTTAACGGCATAATCGTAAATTTTAATTACCAAAGATAAAAATAATTCAATGTATTCGCAGTTCACCTAAAAAATTGTAAGTTTATCGAATAAAACTTACGACATGACCGCACTAGAACAGATGTTGGTATCATCAAGACTGCCTCTTAATGCCAAGCTGTCAAATGTCAGGCAGGGGGACTATGGCTTTGTCATCGAATCTATACCGGAATACCTATTAAGGGTACTTACATATAATAGGCCGATTGGGGTTGATATTACCATCGTTTCCCCGACGGGTACAATATCATTTCAGGATTGTATTGCAGGATTTTCTACACGAACATTTACTAAATATAGATTTACGGGTGGCATAGAAGACGCTGATTTTGTTCAATATTCCAGCGACGTGACTGCACATGAAGCCGCTTACGATCACACCCATATTGCTCACGGGGAAACTGCATACGGCTGGGGCGATCATTCACTTGTAGGTTACGTAACTGGTACGCCTTGGACTGGCGCAGGATATGAAGTCGCATCTAATAAGGTGACTTCCATATCAAGCGGTTCGACTGACACTCAATACGGAAGTGCAAAACTACTATACGATCAGCTTCAATTAAAAGTAAATACAGTTTCGGGAAGTTCACTTGTTGCGGATACTGAAATTGCTAAAATACATACTCAGAATACCGATACCCAGATAGCAAACGGATTGCATGTAGTTAGTTTGGATTCAGGTGGTACACTTCATGTTGAAAATATATCCCAAGTAGGGGTAAGTTATGTCACTCATGCTGAACAGGTCTACACAACAAAAGATCAAATAATACTTAGAGATGGAGCTGTATCTGGACTTGCGCCAGGACAATACGCAGGAATTCTGGCAAAACTATACGATGGTACGAATGATGGTAACCTTGTATTTGATAAAGACGGATATGCAAGAGTAGGGGATGTTGGCTCACTTTTAAAGATTGCTACAATCGAGGAAACGCCTACTAATGGGAAGTTTACTTATTACGATTCAGCAACATTATCCCTGAAAACAAAAGTAATAGCAACATCTGATTTACCAATGGGAAGTACAACAGGAACAGTCTTGGAAGGAAGAACTTTTGGTACTGCGGCTGCAAGTGCAACTACCGATTTTGATTCAAGTGGTGCGGCTGCAAGTGCTGTATCTGGACATGAATCTACATATAATCATTCTAATTACAATACCGCTTATGGATGGGGTAATTGGGCATCAAACTTTGGAATTACAACAGGCAAGATAACTCAAGGCGACGACAGTAGGCTGTCAGATGCAAGAACTCCCGTTTCACATACACATGGAAATATAACTAATGCAGGCTACTTAGGGACAACGATTTCTATACCATTAATAACTGGTACAGCAGGTATAATACAGGCAGGTTCATTCGGAACCACTTCTGGTACATTTACGCAAGGTAATGATTCAAGATTAAGTGACGCAAGGACACCTACAGCACACGCATTAATTAACACCACAGGACATACTGTAAGTGGTCTAACCACAGGATATTTCCTTAAGGCAACGGGCGCAACTACTTATGCTTTCGGTGCACATGGATTAAGTTATAGTAATGTTGGTGCTGCACCTGCAAGTGGTTCTGCTAATTACATTCAAAATGGTACTTCTACACAGCCTGCTAATTCAACTATAAGCGGAACAGCAAAGGCTAATGTTCTACAATCCACAGTTGCAACAGGTACTAGCCCTTTGACTGTGGCAAGTACTACTCTTAATACAAATCTTAATGCTGATTTATTAGATGGTCAGCATGGTAGTTATTATCAACCATTACTAACCAATCCCATCACAGGCACAGGCACATCAGGTTACATACCAAAATTTACAGATGCAAGTGGGTTGGGAAATAGTCCTATTTATACGGATGGAACCAACGTCGGCATCGGGACGATGGATGCTTGGGCGAAATTGCAGGTTGTTGGTTCAGGTGGTACAGCACAAAGTATTCTTATTGATAACAGAGAAATTAAATTTAGGGGTGATGCAATTGCACATTATTCTATTTTCGCAAATAGGGTTTCTGAAGCATTAACAATTGATAATACTAGTAATTCAGCTGTTCCCGGTGTTGGAGGGTTAGTGAGTAATCTTGCGACATTTTTAGCGAGCGGCAACGTCGGCATCGGTTACTCCTCAGGAACTGAAATATACAACAATAAACTTGCTGTTAATGGTAGTGGGTATTTTAATGGTTTACTTCAATCTTCAACCGCCAAATTCACCACAGGAGCAGCCGCAAACACAATAGCCACAGGTGATTCAGGTGGTAATCTTAGTTGGAGTACTTTGGCTAGTATTGGAATTACTTCTGGTACTTACACCCCAGCAACCACGAATGTCACCAATATTACTTCGTCAACTCCAAACAACTCAACTTACACGAGGGTAGGTAATAGAGTAACTGTATTCGGAACTGTAACGATTACAAATACCCTTGCCGTAGCTTCCCAGGTAGACATAGCTCTTCCGGTTGCATCTAACTTGTCGGCTGCAACTGATTTGAATGGAACCGGAACTATGGATAGCACAGCAAGCGTAAACCTGTATATAAATGGAGATTCAACCAATGACAGGGCAAGAATTTTCTTTACAAGCGCAGGAGTAGGACAAACAAGTACTATATATTTTACTTTTATGTACTCGGTACTTTAAATTATAGGTTAAGTCGTATTTGTATTTCTGAAATAAAAGTTTATATTTGCTTTGTCCAGACAATAAAGTATGTGACGTAAATTTTATAAAATGAAAACAGTAACAGTTAGTTCAAAGAATGGAATATCGGTCACTCCGAACGAGACAATTGCGATTAATCTTCGCAATATTGTGTATTATTATCAGAATTCGGCCGGTTATGCCGTAGTTCGATATGTGAATGAGGCTACATCTAATTGGGAGCCAGAGTCGCTTACGCTTACGGTTAATAAGGCAGCAGTTGATTCTTTGGTCGCTACCGATTCGGCAATTACCTTGCTTACCGTCAACGTATTTGACACTACTACCGGCGTAACCACTGCAACATCTTTTAATGAGAAATATCTTATTTCACTGAAAGATACCTACGTAAACATTTCAGGAACTAAAACCGCCGCAGTTGCATTTATTTTTGCTGACGGGCAGTTTAAGAACAAAACGAAATATATCAATAGCACGTTAGCAACTTTGGTTGCAAGTAATGCTGCTGACTTTTTGACATTTACAATTCCTGTGGTCGGAAGCACAAGCTCGATAAATGTTGCTGCAAAAACCGTATCGTTGACAGCCCCATTTGGCACAAGCACCACACAGGTCGCAACTTGGACGAGGAGCGGCACCGGCGGATCATCGTCTACCAATATCGGAGTTACCGCGCAGACAAGTGCTGCCACAAGTAACAGCTTTGCCACACCTGTTGTGTACGCATTAGTTGCAAGCGATGGCATCACAAGTAAAAACTGGACGGTCTCATTGACTGTAGCTGCCGAGTAATCTTATTTGATCTCATATTTAAAGGCATTCTTCGGGATGCCTTTTTATTTATATATGAGCGTAGATTTTGAAAATAGTTTTATATCTTGGTCGGGTAAATGAACGAGATTTACATGAAGATATTGAGTTAGTAATAACTCACGAAACCCATTGCCGGAGCTCGTTCCTCTGGTTGTGGGTTTTTAATTTAAAAAAAATGGATAAGCTAAAAATCAATGAAGAAAAAGGGGGTTTGGTTAATTATTATTGTTTTATATATGGACTAAAGTGCCCTATATCCGGCGAAATTAGGTATGTTGGGAAATCAATACATCCCCAAAAAAGATTTACTGACCATCGATATGAAGCAAATACGAACACGCGCAAATCAAGATGGTTGAACGAATTGATGAAATTAGACTTATACCCTGAATTGATCATTATCGAAAAGGTTCGCAGGCAGGAATGGCAGGAAAGGGAACGATACTGGATATCAGCTACGGAGAAAACTTAACCAATGGGACTAAGGGCGGAGATGGTAGTCCTGCCGGATGGAGGCATAAAAAGGAAGCGGTTGATAAAATTATTATTGCACTAAAACAAAGATCTAAAGAAAGTAGGCGGATTGCGGCAGCTAAAGCGTCAATAAAGTTAACCGGAGGTCACGCCACTGAAATTGCAAAAAAAAGACTAAGTGATTCTCATATTGAATTTTGGAAAAGTTTAAGTGACGAGGATAAAAAGTTGAGAATAGGCGGATTAAGGAGGGTTTGGACAGACGAAGATAAAAACAGGGCATCTGAAACGTGCACTGGGCTAAAACACGAATTGGCTACATCAAAATATAGGGGAGTTTCATGGTTTAAAAGAGATGGGCGATGGAGGGCGTGGTTACATTATAATGGTAAGCAATTGCATTTAGGATATTTCGATAATGAAATAGACGCTGCTCATGCATTTGACCAGCGTGTGCGTGAATTGCGCGGTGATTTTGCTCGGTTAAATTTCCCGGATAATAGTGTATGTGAAATATAAAATATATTTATTAGTTTTGACAAAACGATAATTTATGGCAGGAAACGGAAGATGTCTAATCCAAACAGGCGCTACTGATGATGACATTATTAGTGAGTTATATAATTTGGACAGAGGGTTTAGTGATTTGGTTTCAGAAATTGATCCGCCACTTGGGATAACTATTCCTATGCTTGTGAGATATATGGTATTTGCGTATGATAAGAATTCGCATATAGCCATAGAATTTAAGTCTAGGTGGATTCAGAAAAAAAAGGAAAGTGCTATCAGAGCCGGATTTCCAACGATTAATGATGGGAATCTACTTAAATTTACTGTAGAGTCTGAGTCGATAATATTCAATAAGAATCCGCAATTTTCAGACTTGATAATGTTATACCTATTCATACAGTGGGATTCAGATTGGCTGATGCATTCGGTGTACAACGAAATGTATTATAATGTAATGAAAGATTTACAGAAATATAACTACGATAAGCCGTCAGACCTACAAAAAGCAAAACAAAATGCGGAAGATATACGTGAAGATATTGATAAGTTAAATTATAAAATATTTTCAGGAATGGAGGATCGAACGTTGGTTAATTTGCTCTACGAAGACTCATATAGAAAAAGTCTTGATCTTCGTCCCGAACAGTTGATAACTAAAAAAGAGCGCGGAGAACCTGTCGTTGATATTACCCCTTATGGATCAAATTATGAGATTCCTGTTTTAAAATTCATAGGCGACCAATGAGCGATGACTACTGCAAATATTCCCCACTTTATACCGATGCAGACCGGTCTTTTGTCGTAAACTTCAACTCCAAGAATTTACGACCAATTCGTATAAGTTTACCTGCACCACCAAAACTTTCACTAATTGACGGATTTGGGTTACATCCTGACGATCAAAAATTCAATAGATTCGAGATGCCAATAAAATTGATGGCACTTCAAAAGAAAATACTACGCGACTTTCAGGATTCAGTAAGGTCGGCTAATGGGGTAAACATATTACAGGCGTATTGGAATACACTTGAAGCTGACCGAAATAATTACGTAGATGAAATCAACTTTATTAAGCGATTCATTTACTTCATGAATTACGGGTATTGGTGTTATATTGACGGTAAGCCTACGTTCATTCCGGGTTGGTATTTTTCATATCTGAATATTCATCGAATGACAACCGAGAAGGGTTATCAATATCCTGAGTATCGTAAAAAGGGATTATACCGCTTCCTGTTTCGCCATTACATTTGGAATACTACCGAAACGTTTGCTGACTTGGATAAAGAAGGCATTGCTTATAAGGTTATGGACGAAAATGGCAAACTTGTTTACCGGATGGCAGATGTAGGAAAGAGAACATTCTTCGGAACTATTGAGCCTAAAGATAGGCGCGGAGGATTGACAAATGAATACTGCCATATCATAACCCGGATAATGACAAGTGAGCGTGGTGCCGATAAATTGGGCACTATCGTGAGCCTTGGAGGAGAAAACGCAGAAACACATTTTAGGAAGAAACTGATTCCCGCCTGGAATAGTTGGTATTTATTCCTTAAGCCAATTTGGAAGGGTGGAATGAATGTGGTCAAACAGTTAGAATTTACCGCTTCTATGCCCACAGACATCGAAACTCTTGATTGCATGATAAACTATACCGAATCAGCAGAAGACCTCGCTAATGACGGAAAAATGATACTTGCGGCAGGATACGACGAACAAGGTAAAGGAAAGAGAACCGGAAATGTACAAACACGTTGGCAGATCAACAAAGAAACAATGTCTCTTGGTGGCGGATCAAAGATTATCGGATTCTGCATGCACCCATCCACGGTAGAACAAATGAATGAGGGTGGGGCAGATTTTAAGGAGATGGCAGACAGTTCAAATTTTTACCAGAGAAAAGCTGACGGACAAACAACGTCTGGATTATCCCTTTGTTATATGCCAAGTTCGTTTTGTTTGGAAGGATTTATTGATGCATGGGGCAATCCTGTTTATGAGAAACCAACTCCAAGACAGATTCAGGCAGGTTTCGAAAGCAGAATTGGGAGCTCGGCTTATATTCGGAATAAACGCAAGGATTTAAACGTGCCCGATGATCCGAAGAAGATGAGTGACCTAAAGAGTTTTGTCCGTAAATTCCCCGAAGACTACGATGAGTGCTGGACAGGAGTATCGGGACAGTTGGGGCTTGATAACGACAAGCTCAGAGAAAAAATTATCGAACTTGAAAATAAATCTCAATCCAAGCGAGGTAATTTCTATTGGATTGACAAAGCGCACTATATTGTTGGGTTCAACGAATGTGCAGATGGTCGATGGGTGATTTCCTACGAGATGCCTTATGGAACAGCAAACAGGATGTCGTCAATGATGGATTACAGTGCGATTGAAGATGATGAGATACTTGTAAACCGACCTGCTGATCCTAAATTTATCGTAGGATTAGACCCTGCTCAATTTTCGAATAATGCAGAAGCAGTTCATATTAAGGGCGGTCATACTAAAAAATCTGACACCGGTATCTGTGTTTTACGCAAACGCGATAAGGAAATTGATAAGTCCGATAATCCCGCAGAATGGACAACAAGACAGATTGTGGCATTCTTTCGGGAAAGGCTATCTTCATCCATAGAAGCTGCAAACGAGGCTTTAATGGCAGCTATTTACTATGGAGGATTGATACATTGTGAGCGCAACAGATCAGAAGTATGGGAAAGATTGATCGAATGGAGAATGGGCGGATACCTGAATTATGACGTAGAAATATCTGCACAGGGAGACATGAGAAAGGCTGCAAAACCGGGAACTCACATGGGACCAGAAAATAAAAAGGATGGATTCGCATTATTAGGAAATTTTATTACATTTCACTCACGAATTCAGAAGGTCAAAGAGTGGATGAAAGAAGCTGATGAAATATCCTCAATGGAACAGCTTACCGGGTATGATGGACTTTCTGCTGTGATCGAGGCATTATTTGGGGATGAAAGCCCTTATGCTGAGATCATGTCGAAAGATTTCGGTGATTCAGATGAGGTATTTAGCTTAGGCGCAACTACTTATAACTATTGATCATGGCAGTTATTAAGACTAACGAGAAACTAAAAGTTCAAAAGGAAGCCCACTACAAAGAAGGGTCATTCGTCTATCCTGATCAAAATATCTCTGTCGATAAAAAGACAGAAGAGTACCATAAGATGTGGTGTGAGAAAATTTACAACCTTCACCTGAACGGGAGAACATGGATGACTACTGCTACCCGAAATACGATTGAAGAAAACCGCAGATGGTCAAATGGAACTCACGACACAAGATTTGCAGTTGATTTAATATTTGGCACAAGTAATGATCCTACTCCTGAGAGCGCCTTTGATGCAACAGGAAAGGATGTACGCGACATTAACGGACAGACTCCATCATCAGGAAGAAAAGCTTGGGCGAACTTGGATTTATCGCCCGTAAGCGTTGCCCCAAAAATCAAGACTAAAATAAATGAGCACAGCCGGTCTATGTATTACGAAATGGCTGTTCGTGCTATTGATTCATTCTCGATCAAAACTGAGGAATCAGAAAAATATAAACTTTGGTTTTATAAAGAAAATCAGAAATGGGTTGATTCCCAAATGGCAGCAGCAGGTATAGGTGTATCCGAACCTGACTTCATGCCCCGCAATCTTGACGAATTAGAACTTTATGCCGCTAATGGTGGTATCAGGGTGCCGTATTCGATTGCGATGGAAGATTTGATTAAGCACACCTTTGAAATTTCTGATTGGGATAAAGAGGTTGCAGAAAAGGTTAAGGATGATCTTTTGACTAATGGTTATGCAATTATCAGGGAGAGATTCGACAGAGAGATTAACCGTGTTGTTGTTGAGTATAAGGACATCGCACATTCGGGGATGCAGTTTTCTTCAAGGAAATCATTTAAGAACTCGGAATTTGGGTACGACAATGATTTGATCGAGATATCTGTTATCCGGCAACGATTGGGTTTATCATGGGAAGACGCATCAGCATTGGCAAGGTCTTATGCTGGGCAATACGGAAACCCTACCCAGGATAGATGGGAAAACTACAATAAACAAGTTGGAGAGGGATCATCATCTTATGCAAGTTTTGACGCCTTTAAGATACCGGTATTCAGCACAGAATGGATTGATATTGACAATGAGCAATACCTGAGATTTACTGATCAGTTCGGAAGAAGAAGAGAAAAAGAATATCGCGGAGAAGTACATGATGACGAAACATTAATGGATAATCAGATCAGGTACGTCCGTAAATGTTCGTGGGTAGTCGGTACTGATTATGTATTTGATTGGGGTAAAAGTGAATATATCGCCAAGGATAAATTTGGAATGCCAAGGTTGAGTTATCGCGGTGTTATGCTGGCAACTACGCCGATTATTGTACAGATTAAGCCGTTCTTGAAAGGATTTCAATTGGCATGGATTAAGGCACAACATGCAATCGCACAGGCAATAGCCAATGGATTTGCTGTTGATGTGGGTGCATTGAAAGAAATATCCATCGGTAAGGATAAAAGTTGGGATGCGCTTGAAGTGTTAAAATTCTACAAACAGAGTTCATTTCTGTTATACAAGAAAAACAATTCACTATCAGGCTTTGGGAGATCAGCTTCACCGCCGGTTATTCCAATAAATAATTCATCTCACGAAAACATTCGCGCTCAATTCGAGGCAATGTCAAAAGAGTTGTCGTTAATTGAAACCACTTCTGGAATTTCAGGAATCTCGACAGGAGAACAGGCTGACCCGAACGTAGCCAAATTCAACATGCAGATTTCGGTTCAGGGCACTAATGAGATTATCAATAATATCGTCAGGGCAGTGACCGATTTACAGGAAGATGTTTCGGTAAATGTATGCTACCGGATCAGGCAGTATTGTCATTTGAATAAAGTCATAGCAGATTCTTATGCCGAGGTAATTGGAGAAACAAGAATGAAGGCCGTACTCGATGCAGAAAAGAATCATGTATCTTATGGCATAACCATTGAGGCTCAGGACATTACGGAAGAAAAAAGAAATATTATGGCGATGGTGCAGCAATTTATGGCACCTAATCCCGATGGAAGTCCAAGTAATATAGCAGAGGGAATTCATATAATGGACATGATTCATCAGCGCCAAAATCTGCGCCGTATTGGAATGGTGCTTGGATATATGATGGAAAAGAAATCCGAAAAGCAACAGGCAGCCAAATTAGAGGCTATCAAGGCTCAGAACGACCAATTGAAACAGCTTGAAGTAATGAAACAGCAGGCCGCCAAGCAGGATCAAGATTACAATATGGAATTTTTAAATCGTGAGTGGTGGAGTCAATTTACTGTTAAGTGGGGAAAAACACCTGATCAAATGCTAGGATTAGGCAGCATGCCTCAACAAGGCGCACAAGGGTCGCCTCAGCCACAAGAACAACAAGCACAACCGGCAGAAATGCCACAACAAATGATGACGCAACAAACTTAAAAATAAATTTATGCCAGGATTAGAAGATTATTTAAACAATCTCGGAACCCAAACCGAAACAGAAGTATTGGAGCAAACCGGGGAACAGGTCGAAGAACAGACTGAAGAAGTTGTCGAACAGACCGAGGAGCAGGTTCAGGAAACTGAAGCCGAAGTAGTAGAAGAAATTGCACAGCCGGAAGTTGACATCGACAAACTTCCCGTAGAAAAGAAATTAGCCATTGCCAGTAAACTGTTTGGCATGGAATTTACCACAGAAGCCGAGGTAGAATCATTTAAGGCTAAGTTCTCGAATCTGGAATCAGCGCAGAAACATATCGAACTTATTCCGAAATTAGTCGAAAAAATCAAATCATCTCAAAATATCCTCTCGTACTTCCCTGATGAAGCAGCCTATAAAGTTGCCCAGCTCAGTAAAAGTGAAGAATACAAGGGGAAAGAAGCTGTTATAAGCAAGGTGTTACACAGTAACATCGCTGAATTACCGTCACTCGAAGTGTTAGAACTTGCTGCAAGATTAGATGCCCCGGTAGGTGCCAGAAACCCGCTAAGGTTGAAATTACGCAGCATGGGATTAGACCCGGATAATGTAACTGAGGGATACGATTCTTTGTCAGAGGATGACAAGGATCAAATCGATTATGCCGCAGCCGCAGAAAGAAAGGTTTTATCCAAACTTGGAGGTGATATCCAGATACCCGTCAGTGGGGATACCGATATTTTAGCAGAATACGAGCAGGAAAGTTTGCGCAGCAAGGAGGACTTAGCTGCAAAGCGGACGAATCTTGCCCCTATAAGCAAGGCATTGGCAGCCGACCTGAAAGAACTGGAAATTACAGATGGATTCAAGTACGTTCTCGACATGAATTCCGAGGAACGCAAAGAGTACGAAGATTTTATTTCCGACACCATTCTGTCAGGTGAGTACGACTTATCGACAGAAAGAGGTAAGGCTGAATTATGGGAAGCTGTTCAGGATTTAGCTTACGTGAATAATCGTAAGAAAATTTCTGTGGCCCACGAAAAATTCATTCGGGAACAAGAACAGAGTGCCTTTCGTCAGAAGTCTAACAATGCAAGCCCGATCAAAAAAGACGAGCCTGCACCAATTAAGACTACGGAAGCCAAGCTGAGTCCGCAAGCTCAGGCAGTCATGGAAATGATTGAGGAAAGACGTTAGTTATTAATTTAAAACTTATTTTACTATGAGTACACCAAAAGGCCCCGCAGTCGTATCACACGTAGGGCAGGGCGCATACACCGAAGCTTGGCGTGAGGATTTCGCCATTAATGATACTTCTCTTGCTCCTCAGTATTATGGAGAAGTAATCCAACCCTACGGAGGTTTAACATTCTGGGATGCACAAATGGCTGCCGGAAGAACCATCGATATCTCTACCCGTGAAATGACCGTTTTGACCAAGGGTTATTTTCTTGACACTATTGATGTGAAAACGCAGATTGAAGCCGCCGGGGCTAATGCGTCTTTGACTCTTTTGTCAACAAAAAATATCCTCCGTGTAGGATTTGTTGTGCATATTCCTGCAAAATATATGACCTCGGCAGAAATTCCGCAGTCGTATCGTTGTACTGTTAAAACTTATGATACCGACCATTGGGTTCACACCTTGGTTCCGCTTCTTGCCGGACAGCAGTTGGCAGTAGCCATTCCTGTAACTCAGGAGTTGGTAGTCGGAGGTTCTATGTTTGCAGCCGGAACTCAACAGCCTGCCGGTTTGATTGACCAATTCTACTCTCAGAAATACAATACCCGTATTATGAAGGAAACCATAAACTACGAGGGTGGACAGGGCGCATTGAAAGAACTTGATGCAATCGCTTCTCTGGGTAATTTAAAGGCACGTTCTCGTCTCGATGCACAGCTTCGTTTACGTTATCAGTTGAGTGATGCCGCACTTATGGGTTATAAGATTACCCACTCAGGCGGATGGACCCAGGCTAACGAGCAGGGTGAAGCAAATGTTGTTCTGAGTAATAACGGATTACTGCCTACCATGATTGCTGAATCGATGAAACAATATTATACCGGTTCGTTTACCGAGGATAATTTTGACATCATCCCATTCTTGCTTGCATCTCAGGGTGTAGCAGGGCAATCAGGCATGTTCCTTATTGGAAACGAATTAGGACTTGGCGTTGAAAATGCTACCTTGAATATGGTTAAAGAATATTCAGGCGGAACCGACCTGTACACTAAAATGCAGGGTATTGGATTCGGCGTATCTCAGATCACGAAAAATGGGTTCACTACCCGTATTGTTCGCATTCCTGAGTTCAGCAATCCAAAACTGTACGGTGCTGCCGGTTATAACTTCGAGTCTCTTGGAATGATCTTCCCTGACGCTAAAGTTACTGCAACCATCAATCAGGGTCTTCCTAATGGCTCTATGCTTGCATCCAAGACTGCTTCTCTTTCTAACTTTACCCTTGGCTTCCTGAATTATGGCGGAGAAAATCGCCGGTTAATTACGGGTGATAAGGCAGGCGTAAACGGATGGGGAATTCCATTCTCTTCTGATTGGGATAACTCTTCGGAGTACACCCTTACCGAAGCTATGAATATCTTTGTTAATATGAATCAAACCATTCTCGTTCTGAGAACTGACGTTTGATCTTAATATTGATCTAACTTCTGCCGGTGGGTTACGACTCACCGGCTTTTAACTACCTTTAAAAAATAAATTATGGCTATTTACATTGATGGTGTTCAGTTGGTTCCCAAACAAAACGGAACTTCGATGGAAAGAAAATATTACTCTGACTTGCAGGAGCTAAAAAAACTCTTTGATAAATTCAGAAAAGGCACCACGCCGCCGGTACTGTTGTTTAAACGGGAATGGTCAAGGCAGTGGAATGAGAGTAAAACCTCATGGAAACCATGTCCTCCAATGGCAATCCCGCTTCGGGCAAGTTATTACGACAGTGGATTCGACGGGATACAGGGTGCGGGTGCAATCGATATTCGATATTCAGCATCACCTCCTGAAAAGACAAACGGAAGATTACGCTGGAATGAGTCGCATGAGAAAATCTACGACATTTATTCTATTGACGAAAAAAACACGGATAAAGCATGGTTCTTCTTCAAGGCATCAAACTTCTTTGACAAGGGTATTTTAAAGCTCGTTGACGAGGATGTTGAGATTCAGGCAAAATGGGATACAATGGCATTGCAAGCTGATGTAGCTATTGCCCTGAGAAATATCTCGGAAGATGAACTCGCACAGGTATTCGTTTATTTCCTTGACGGTAAATTCAGCTACGACGAAGCTGCTCCAATAAGGGCAAACTCAATGCGTATTTGGGACTTGGCTATATTGCAGGCAAAGAATGGCAATGCGGAGGCTATGAACTCGCTTAAAAAGGCGTTGGATAAGGTTATTAAACCCGAACCTGTTGCTAAAGACGGCTCGATCATCATTGACGATGTGGAATACCCGATACTTCCGTTGCCTGAAGGATGGACTTTAAAAAACATCATGCAGGAAGCCGAGAATTACGGGATCGAACTGCCAAAGAAAATACTGAAAAATGAAATTAAGTATTCGATATTGCAGGCAAAGTTAAAACTGCTCGAAACAGCACAATAAACTATGACAAATTTTAATCTATACCGGTTATTGAACCTGATTGTAAATAAGGATATTTACGCAAATGCAATTTCAGGGGAAGAGTTTGAGCTTCAGTTAAAAGCGAAGAACATTCTTCTGTTTACCTCAAAATTGCCAAGTGATAAGTCTTTAAATACACAGCAAATAGGCGTTGGTGTAACGAGGATGTCACAACACGACCTGTCTCCATTTTTGATCGATGATTTTTACGCCGTATCAAATATTGGGATGGTAGATATTCCGGGTCTGTATTACGTCGAGAACTTTTATTCTCCGACTAACGCCCACGGTTCCAGCGAACTTATTTCATTACAGGAAGTATCTGGCAGATTGAAAAGCTATATTAAACCCCCGACAGCTACCGACCTTGTAGTTTATGTAGTTGCCGGTGGTTTGAAAATACTGAATGTTGCGTCCGGGAATATCCACGTTTTAGGATACCGGTTACCAACAGATCCGGTATTCGTTTTGACAACCAATGAAGGCACTTTAGAATTGGAGTATGACGAAACTGAATCTACTGAGCTTGAATGGAATGATGGCTGTAAGTTGGATATTTTACATCTGATTTTGCAGGATATGGGAGTGACGATCGAAAGACAGGAAGTTACTCAACTAGCTAATAAACTAATCGTAACCGGTAAATGATCAAGGGCGCACTCATAGAAGCAGTACAGTTTGAGATCAACAAGCAGGGTCAGACGCAGGACTCCCTCAAACAATCTCATCCTAAAGACATTGAATATCAAATCAGTTTGGCTTATTCGTCCATGCTGAAACAGTATTTTACTGATCCCCGGAATCTGATGACAACCGACTTTGATTTTTACAGCAAGAAATACACATTACCCGTTGCCCAGGATTCAGCTATACCGGCATTAAGACACGTAACGCTAACCGCACTTCCATTTGAATTACCCGATGGAATGGGAGTAAGATCGGTTCGTCCTCTTGGCGGGTATATATCCCTCGATAGAACGACCGAAGATGCAATGGACACTTACCGTTTACTCGAAGTATTCAGAACCGGAGACGGGATGTATTACCTGAGTGGACCGATGATATTTTTGGTTTACACCTCAGCTAAAATGAAGTTGATTTCAAGCGTGGTAGTTAAAATGATTCCGCACTTTGAAGATTTGGCAATGACAGACAATATTGAATTTCCTATGGGTGAAGCAGAAGCGATTAAGACTGTTCTGCAACTTGTAGGTATTCGCCCGACAGACAGTGTTAATGACGACGTTAAATAATAAATTATGCCCGATAACTTTGTATTGCTCGACACTGTGGTAGCTTCAATCCTACTTGAAATCGGAGATGAGGCAAATAAGAGATACCAGCTAAAAGCTCGTCAGTGGGCATTGGATGAATATCGCAGGATTAACGTACATCTATCTGACGTTTATTACGAGCGCAAAGCTGAGATCGACGACAATAATACCGGGCAAATTCCTGACGAATCAGTTAAATTAATCACAGTAGGAATTTACAGAAATGGGGTATTTGATCCGTTTGAAAAGTTACCTGACATGCAGGTAAGGCCGGAAGACATGAGCGATGGAATTTACGACAGTAAAAGTATCTTCCCAATTAATCCCGATCAAGTCTTAACAGGCGGAGGCTATTGGAAGGAAGATCGGGAGCATTCGAGGTTCTTTGTTCGTAATTTCAGGCAGACAAATAACGGAATTGAAGACACAACTTCAGTCATTCGAAGCAAGGTGGTAATCAGGTTCCGAACAACCGGACTGAACTTAGGCGGTGACATATTTATCCCTGCCGAGGCAAGAGATTTTATCGTTGCTTCTGTTGCTCATAAATTCATGGCTAAGAGTATTCCTGTCAGAGTTACCAATATGGTGCTCAGGGATGATCAAGCCCAAGTTGATAAGTTCCGGGAGGATTATATGGCGCTGCTTTACGAACCCGGAAACATGTACGAAATCAGGGACGCTCTTTTCGGGCGGACTTAAATATAATTATTATGGCAAAGAAAAAAGTGACTCAAAACGAAGTTGGGACAAAAGTTTTAATTACACCAAAATCTGCACCTAATCCTATCGCCGAAGATGCGGTGGTTAAACCTATTACAGTTGAACCTACACCCAAAGTTGATACAAAACATTTCGGTAAGGCTTATGCGGTTCAGATTAAAGACGGCAAAGTTGTTGCAACAGGATTATCTTACGGGCAGGCAACCGCCAAAATTGCATCCCTCGAAGAACACGACAAGTCCATTAAAGGAAAGTATTGGAAATCAGGATTTTACAAGATCATTGAAGATTAATATTCACTGTTGACACCCTAATAATATGTCACTCAAAGCCCAAGTAGCGCCCCTCAGTCACGCCATAGATACAGATTCAGGCGACAAATACATAGATACGTCGAGAGGTTGGGTGCGAGATAGACTAAACTTGCGCCCTAATGAGCTTGACGGAAATTCTCTGTTCAATAAGAAGCTAAAAGGAAATGTTCTTGCAGACATGACTTTGCCTGCCGGAGTAAACAAGTGTATTGGGTGGACTGCTGACTATAAGACTGAATCACTGATTTGGTTCGTATTAAATAGCTTGGGGGATCATTCTATTTACAGATACTTTGTAAATACCGATACAGTTCAGAAAGTGTGGTATCCCCTTGGAGGATTCAATCCTGAATTAGAATTTGAGGATGCAATTATAAAGGCATCTGTGGCTGACGGGAGATTGTATTGGATAAATGGCTCGCAACAGCCAAAGTCATTCAATATTGAGAAGGCTGTAAATTTTACTAATTCGCTTGATGGAGATTCTTATACGGCAGATGACATGCCTGCCAAAGACATTATCTTCCCGTTAATTAAAAGACCACCTCAATTTGCTCCCGACATATCTTATACTAGCGTATACGAGGATGATGGAGTTACCATTAACTTTAATAATCTCAGGGGTAAATTATTCCAATTCAAATACTCCTACATATACGAAGATTTTCAACCGTCCGCATGGTCTCCGATATCAAAGATAGCTATACCTATTGGTGAATTGGATGGATTTGGCGTGTTTATTCAGGATGAAACATTTAATAATGCAATTAGGATATCGGTTAATACCGGGAATCATCTTGTAAAAAAAGTAATTATTGCTGCAAGAGATTGTTCTAATAGGGACGTCCCGGGTGATTTCTACCTCATTGATGAAATTAAAAAATTCGATTCTTCCGGCACATCAATAGTTGATTCTAAGAGCGTCAAAAGCCTTACGTTCCTAAACAATAAAATACAGAGTACGATTAATACTGAAATAAATAATCGGTACTGCGACGACGTTCCTTTTTCGGGATCGGATATTACGCTGTTAGACGGAAAGTACACTGCTATATCCATGCCAGTAAAGGGATATGACCAGGTTGATGTAAATTACACCCTGGAAGCAAAAGAAGAAACGTTTTCCGTGGATAATGCGGTTGTGCAGATGTTGGTGGAGATGTATCAAACCGACACACAATACGTATTCACACTCCACGTTCCAACCCCCTTGTACGGAAATGCCAAATATCAAACAAACGTAGAACAACAAACAACTTACGGGGTTAATGCACGAT
>Ga0302285_10000135_pt1 | contig 44126 bp, 45 predicted proteins | sample III_Fen_E2_2_FD_200455 | JGI IMG/M metagenome (GOLD analysis project Ga0302285, IMG submission 200455) | Peat permafrost microbial communities from Stordalen Mire near Abisko, Sweden - III_Fen_E2_2 | ecosystem: Environmental > Terrestrial > Soil > Wetlands > Permafrost | place: Sweden: Abisko... | reverse complement strand
AAGGAAAAGTACTCGTATCGATATGACCGCGATGAGCGATGTTACTGTACTGTTGTTGACTTTCTTCATGTTAACGTCTACGTTCGTGAAAAAAGAGCCAGTACAGGTAACGACTCCCGCGTCTGTATCCGAAATCAAAATACCCGAAACCAATATTTTATCGATATTGATAGATCCGAAAGGAAAGGTGTTTATGAGCATGGATAAACAAAGCGATATGATGAATACCTTGGATAGTGTGGGCAACCATTACGGAGTAACATTTACGGAACAGGAAAAGAATAAGTTCAAATTGGCATCCACATTTGGTATTCCAATTAAAAGCATGAAAACTTATTTGGCGCTGAAACCGGAACAACAGGATAAGGAGCTTGCTAATTATGGAATTCCGACTGACAGTATCAATAATGAGTTTAAGGTTTGGATTCAGAAAGCGAAAAAGATCAATCCTGATTTAAGGATTGCTATCAAAGCAGACCAGAGTACGCCTTACAAGGTAATTAAAGATGTGATGAGTTCTCTTCAGGATTTGAGAGAAAACAGGTACAACCTGATTACGGCACTGAAAAATGAAACTGCTAAATAATTAACAACTAAAATTATGTCTGAAATACAAACGAACGACGGCGGCGGAAAAAAGAAAAAAGGCGGCAGCAAACAAAAGAAGATCAGCGTATTTGTTGATTTTACTCCGATGGTTGATATGAACATGTTGCTGATAACGTTCTTTATGTTGTGTACCTCGTTGAGTAAACCTCAAACGATGGAGATCAATATGCCAAGTAACGATAAGAAGATTACCGCAGATGACAGGGATAAAGTAAAAGCTTCAGAGGCAATTACCCTTGTACTTGCCGGCGGTGATTCAATATTCTATTATCAGGGACAACCCGATTACAAGAATTTTAATTCATTGATTTTGACATCTTATAAAGCAGATGGTATACGTGCGTTTCTTTTAAAACGAAATACCAATGCGGTGAATAAAATTAATGATTTGAAACAGAAGGTACTGCAGCGGAAAATGACGCAAGTCCAATTTAAAAAAGAGGAATCTGAAATAAAAGGTGGAAAAGGTACACCGGTAGTAATTATAAAAGCAGCTGATAAGGCAACCTATAAGAATCTGATCGATGCACTTGACGAGATGCAAATTTGCAATATCGGAAAGTATGTAATAGATAAGATGTCACCTGCAGAGACTTTCTTAATGAGAAACTACCGAATGAAAGGTCAACTTTCACAAGCGAGTGCTAAATAGTTAAACGCCTAAAAAAGTAAATAAGATGGCTAAAATAGATTTAACGTCCTTTGAATGGCGGGAACTTGTTTTCCAAGGGAAAAATAAAGAATATGGCGCATACAAATTGCGTAGCGATTCGGACAAACGGCATAATATTGCAATGATTATCATTGCTGTAGTGGCAGTTGTTGGTTTCAGTCTTCCTAAGCTGATTGAAATGGCAACTCCAAAACAGAAAATAGTTAATGTCGATGTTATGAAAATGTCTACACTTGATAAAGCTGTGGTGAAAAATGATGTCAAAAAAGTGGAACCAGTTGCTCCACCTCCTGCATTAAAGAGTTCTATTAAATTTGTAGCTCCTGTCATTGCAAAAGATGAAGAAGTAAAAGAGGAATTCAAGAGCCAGGAACAACTGACCAACACGAAAGTGGCCATTTCCATCGCGGATGTAAAAGGAAACGATGAAAAAGGAAAAGATATCGCTGATATAAAACAAGCAGTAACACAGGTAGAAGAACCGGATCATGTTTATCAGGTTATTGAACAAATGCCTCAATATCCGGGTGGTGAATCCGAACTCATGTCTTATATTGCCAAGAACCTGAAATATCCGGTGATTGCTCAGGAAAACGGTATACAAGGGAAAGTAATTCTTCGCTTTGTGGTTTCTAAATCGGGAGTAGTAGATAAGATTGAAGTAGTTCGCTCGTTGGATCCTGCTTGTGATAAAGAAGCTGTACGTGTTGTGAAAACACTGCAACGTTGGATTCCGGGAAAACAAAATGGTGTAAATGTATCAGTTTATTATACATTGCCGATTGCATTTAAATTAGAATAGAAGAGTTATGGCCAGGTTTAATATAACATGTGTTCTTTTTGTATTGATCTTAGTCTCTTGTCAGAATAAGGTCAAGGATAAATTTACTGATACGTATAATTCCGGAACTATCAAGATAGCTGTGGACGAGAATTTTCAGCCAATTATCCAGGAAGAGATCGATGTTTTTGAGGCCATGAATCCAAAAGCAGGCATTAAGCCCCAATATACCAATGAGGTAGATGCCATGAATTTGTTATTGAAAGACAGTGTACGGGTAGTGATTGCTACCCGTCCGCTATCCGACAATGAAATGAAATATTTTAAGAGTAAAACATTTTACCCTCACTCGTATAAATTTGCTACCGATGGAATCGCTTTGATTGTCAATAATCATAATTCAGACTCTTTAATCACGATGGGGCAAATCAGAAAAATATTAACCGGGGAAGTAACCAATTGGAATGAACTCTATCCCAAGTCGAAACTGGGAAAATTTCAGGTGGTTTTTGATAACAAGAATTCTAGCACCGTTCGTTACGCCATTGATTCCATATGTAACGGGAAACCATTATCAAAGAATTTATTTGCCCAAAATACGAATACCGAAGTCATTAAATTTGTTTCCAAAACTCCGAATTCAATAGGAATCATTGGTGTTAACTGGTTAGGAAACGAAAAAGATACTACCAACCTATCCTTTAAACCTGAAATCAGGGTAATGGCTGTAACCGGTGATGCAACAGCAACTGTTGCTAATACATACAAACCTTTTCAGGCTTATTTATTTTACGGGTACTACCCATTGACCCGAAATATCTATGTTATCGTCAATGATCCGAGAGGCTCCCTTCCTTCAGGACTCACACAATTTTTGACATCCGAACGCGGACAACGTATTATATTAAAATCAGGACTAGTTCCGGCGACACAACCTGTACGAATTGTACATGTAAAAGACTAAAAATAATTAATCACTAATAACTCCAAGCTACATGAAACGTAACTTTTTATTTCTCATTTTAACTGTGTTTTTTGTTAACCTTTCAGTTGTTGAAGCTAAGGATGCAAAAGATGCACAGGGTATAGCATATTATAAAGCCGGCTTTCCACAGGTTGCAAAACCATTATTGCTTAAAGAATTTGATACAGACTCTTTAACGCGATCTGAAACTTGTTTTTATCTTGGAAATATTTATTTTGGAGAGAACAAAGCCGATTCAGCTGCAATATTCTATAAAAAAGGATTGACAAGTAAAGAAGTGAATGTTTTGAATACTATTGGATTGGCTATGCTAAAAATCAAAACGGATCAAAAAACAGCCGATCTGGAAATACAGAATGTATTGAATTTGAAAACGAGCAGAAAGAATCCGGATTATTTTATTGCTGCTGCAAATGCCTATTTAGTGAACGGGCTGATTGATCAGGCAGTTATTTATCAGGAAAAAGCAAAGAACATCAAACCAAAATATGCGCTATTGGCCGTATTGTCAGGTGATATTGAGTTAGCAAAGAAAAACGTGGGTAATGCCTGCAGCAACTATGAACTTGCTATCCTGTACGATGAAAATTGTAAAGAAGCGTATGTGAAATATGCCCGTGCATATAAAAATGTAAATACTGCCCTTGCTATTGAAAAATTAAATCAATTGAAATTAAAAGAACCGAGTTTCTTGTTGGTGGATAAAGAATTGGCTGATATTTATTATATGAACAATGAGTTTGATAAAGCAGCAGAATTATACGGCAGTTATATGAAATCCGGAAATATTAATTCAGCTGACTTAGTAAAATATGCAATGACATTGTTTTTTAATCATGAATTTGCAAAATCATTGGAAATAGCTAATAGCGGACACGCAAAAGCACCACGTAATCCAGCTTTTAACAGGTTGGCAATGTATAATAATACCGATTTGAAACAATACGATGATGCCATTAAATCAGCTGATCTGCTTTTCAATCAGTCGGACAAACCTGATTATAATTATTTGGATTACCGGTATTACGGTCAGGCATTACGTGAAACAAAGAAATATGATTTAGCCATTGTAGCATATAAGAAAGCTATTGACATGGACTCTTCAAAAGTTGAATTGTGGAAGGATATTTCGGATATGTACAACGATAACAGCGATTATAAAAATGCTATTGCCAATTATCTTACCTACCAAAGTTTATTAACGGAAGATAAAAAGAATGTGGAGATAACATACCAGTTGGGAAGGTTGTATTACAGCCTTGGAAATAGTGATAAAGATAGTACTGATGTAAAGAAAAGCGCCCTGTTGAAAGCGGACAGCGTATTTGCAAAGGTAGTCACGTTGGATCCTACAAATTACAGGGGGTATATCTGGAGGGCTCGCTCTAACTTCGCTCTTGACCCTGAAACTCTGCAAGGATTGGCGAAACCTTACTACGAACAAACGATTCCAATCGTAGAAGCTAAAGCAGATCCAAAGTATAATCCGGTAATTCTGGAATGCTGTCGGTATTTGGGATATTTCTATTATCTGAAAAAGGATTTCATTCAATCTAAAATGTATTGGAATAAAATATTAGCATTAGACCCAACTAACGAAATGGCTTTAAAAGCTATCGATGGTATTGACAAAACTCTAAAAGGGAAAAAATAAGTTGACCGGTTGGTGTATAAAAAAAGAAGCAGAAGAAATTCTGCTTCTTTTTTTATACACTGTTTTGTAAAATGGAAAAAGTATGAATTCAATTTTTTAAAGACTATAAGAACCCTAAAGAAGTTTATTTTTGAATAATGCAATTATTTTTTTGATTATTTAGCGTGCAAAATCTATTATTATTAGTAATTTTGTCAGGTTGTTTATGCCATTATTACAGTCTTCATTTTAGTTTAAATTATGCAACAATCAGAGATACAGTCAGTAAAACAAAGATTTGGAATAATAGGGACTTCCGAGCTCCTGAACAGGGCTATCGATATTGCTGTTCAGGTAGCACCAACTGATCTTTCAGTATTGATTACCGGGGAAAGCGGTGTAGGGAAAGAAAATTTTCCACAGATAATACATTATTACAGCCATCGGAAGCATGGACCTTATATTGCAGTGAATTGCGGAGCTATTCCGGAAGGCACCATTGACTCCGAACTGTTTGGACATGAAAAAGGTTCATTCACCGGAGCTACAGCCGACAGGAAGGGTTATTTTGAAGTGGCTGATGGTGGTACCATATTCCTGGATGAAGTAGGTGAACTTCCACTTTCCACGCAGGTAAGGTTGCTACGGGTGCTTGAAGCAGGAGAATTTATTAAAGTTGGTTCATCTAAGACCCAAAAGACGAATGTCAGGGTTGTGGCAGCTTCAAACCTGAATATGATCCAGGCGACACGGGAAGGGCGGTTTCGTGAAGATTTGTTTTACAGGTTGAATACGGTTCCCATTGCTATTCCTGCATTGAGAGAACGAAAAGAAGACATTGTATTATTGTTTCGTAAATTTGCTTCTGATTTTGCCGAGAAATACCGGATGCCGGCCATTAAACTCACTGAAGAAGCAAAAATTATTTTGACGAACTATTATTGGAATGGAAATGTACGTCAGTTGAAAAATATAACCGAACAAATTTCTGTTATTGAACAACAACGGGAAATAACTGCCCAGATACTAAGGACTTATTTGCCCAAGGATGACATAGAAAGATTGCCGGCTATCTTTTCGAAGACCGGGAACGATCCTAAGACTTTTAACAGTGAAAGGGAGATACTTTATCAGGTGCTTTTTGATATGAAGAAGGATATGAACGATTTAAAGAAACTGGTTCATGATATTATGAATAGTCAACAAGCTGATAATCAATCTTCCGAATCGCATTTCCCTTCAACAATTTTAAGTCATAAAGAGTCATTTATTACAACTCAGGGTTCAGGGGCTGATTATAAACCTGATAAATCTTCGAGAGAATCCAAAAAATTTACTAGTAATGATGAATATGACGAATCCTATCAGGATGCAGAAGTATACAACGAAACGGACAATCAAAAGCCGTTGACACTGGAGGATATGGAACGTCAGATGATCAAAAAGACGCTTGAAAAACACAGGGGTAAACGTAAATCTGCGGCCGATGAACTTCAAATATCTGAGCGTACCTTGTATCGGAAAATAAAAGAATATGGAATCGAATAACACTTAACTATGGCAACAATAAAAAATATATCTACGTTTAAACTAAAGATTTTAGTTGTTTCAGTTATTTTACTTTCCCTGGTGTCATGTAAAATTTCGTACAAATTTAACGGATCATTGATCGATTATACGAAAACAAAAACTATTTCTATTTCAGACTTTCCAAATACAGCAGAACTTGTGTTTCAACCATTATCACAGGAGTTTTCGGAAGCATTGCGTGACGTGTTTACCAAACAAACACGTTTACAGTTGTTAAAACGTGGCGGAGATTTGCATCTTGAGGGGGAGATAGTGGGATATCAGTTAACGCCACTTGCCATAAGTGCTGATTCATATGCTTCACAAACAAAACTGACATTGACCATTAGGGTTCGTTTTACGAATGTTAAAAACCCGGAAGAAGATATTGATAATAAAACCTATACAACTTTTCAGACTTTTGATAGTAGTTTGCTGTTAACAAATGTACAGGATGCCTTGATCAAACAAATGATCGCGGATATTGTGGATAATATTTATAACGATACAATGGCAAAATGGTAAAATCAGTATAATTTATTTTTTTTTCTCTGGATTAATAAAAAAAGTGTTTAGCCCATTAGCATATGCAATTCTATGACCCACGATGATTTTCTAGCTATTGTAAAGCAGCCGGAGACAGTAAAAGCTGAATATGAAACGGATTTAAAGGAGTTGACAGACCGCTATCCATATTTTGTTTCGGCCAAATTGTTGCTGGTAAAAGCGTTGCAACAATCACACAGTATTCACTATGCTGCAAATCTGAGGGTTGCTTCAATTTATTGTTACAACAGGCGATGGTTATATTATTATTTGCATCCGGAAAAACTTCTGTCAACAGAGCCGTATCAACGAATCAGGACAGGAAAATCATCAGGCGATTATTTTGATATGATCAATACCATCGAATTAGAGGGGGGAGATACAAAACAATCGTTGAAAAACCTGGCTGACAGACTTAAATCTGCTCGGGCAATGGTACTTTCGCCTAGCGTTCAATCCTCTAAAAAGCCAATTGAAAGTACCGGGAAAGATGTTCGAACAAATGATGTCCAAAAATCAAGAGAGGAACTAAATCCAGAAGACCTGAAACTTGCAACTGACAAAGAAATTTCTGAAAGTAATGCAAAAAAACTCATCAGAGAACATAAATACAAGGAAGCAATTGAAATATTGACAACTTTAAATTTGAATAATCCAAAAAAAAGTGTTTACTTTGCAGACCAAATCCGTTTTTTGGAAAAAGTTATCGCAAACTCAAAAAAATAAATCTTATTATGTACGTTCTACTTACAATTTTAATTGTTATTGCTTCAATTTTACTCACATTGCTTGTATTGGTTCAAAACTCCAAAGGTGGTGGATTAGCAGCTGGATTTTCGTCCACTAATCAAATTATGGGTGTTCGTAAAACAACAGATTTCCTTGAAAAGGCAACCTGGGGTCTTGTTATATTTGTTGTTGTTCTTTCAATTGCAGCCGTTGGAGTTCACAAACATCAACCGGCAGCTTCTTCTTCAGAATCGGAAATAAAAGATCAATATAAACATGCTAAACAAGCAGAACCGGGTGTTGTAGCACCAAATTTCGGTGAAAACCCTGAAGCTGCCAAAGCGCCTGCTCAACAAGCTGCTCCTGCACAACAAGCTGCACCTGTAAAAAAATAATTGATATTAAAATAGATTTAAAAGCGTATCAACAATGTTTGATACGCTTTCTTTGTATTTTCTATTTTTATTGTTCATTTGAATTAATCCAGCAATGAATTTTATTAACATCATCGACTACCTGGGTACGTTTGCGTTTGCTATAAGCGGCATAAGGCTGGCATCTTCTAAAAAATTCGACTGGTTTGGCGCATATGTGGTTGGTTTAGTAACTGCTATTGGTGGAGGAACCATTCGCGATGTTTTGTTGAATGTGACTCCTTTCTGGATGTTACAACCTTCGTACTTAATAGTAACTGGTTTTGCCTTAGTATGCGTGATTTTATTTGGCAAGTATTTGATTAGGCTAAACAATACCTTTTTTATTTTCGATGCCATTGGTTTAGGTTTATTCGTAGTGGTGGGTATTGAAAAAAGCATAGCTGCCCATTTCCCATTCTGGGTAGTTATCCTGATGGGGATGATCACCGGATCGGCCGGAGGGATAATACGTGACATTTTAATTAATGAAGTTCCTCTTATCTTCAGAAAGGATATTTATGCCCTGGCTTGTGTAATGGGTGGAATTGTGTATCTGGTATGCTTAAAGTTTGGAGTTATACCTGTAATTACTCAAATTGTTTCTGCAGGGTCTATTATCCTGACAAGGGTTCTGGCTGTGAAATACCATATCAGTGTTCCTGTCTTGAAAGGACAGGAAAAAGATGATTAAATAATATTCTTATAATTTTCCGCTTGAAATCCGATGAATTATTTTGGGTTTAGGTATTTAGAATCAATAAATTAAAGATATAAACAATGTTACAAATAGATGATACAATAATCAGTCTTGACCTTTTGGACGAATGCTTCGTGTGCGATCTGAATGTTTGCAAGGGCATTTGCTGCATCGAGGGTGATGATGGCGCACCGCTTGAAGAGGAAGAGGTTCGTATAATAGAAAACCTGTTACCCTTGATATGGGATGACCTGACAGAAAAATCAAAGGCAGTCATTAAGGAACAAGGTGTATCGTATATTGATGATGATGGTGAACCGGTAACGTCCATTGTGAACGGGGCTGAATGTGTTTTTACCTATACCGATGAATCGGGTAAATGTAAATGTGCCATCGAAAAGGCTTTCAGAGAAGGTAAAACTGATTTTTACAAACCAATATCCTGCCATTTATATCCTGTCCGTTTACAGAAATATAACGAATATATTGCTGTGAATTACCACAGGTGGAGTGTTTGCAATTGTGCCCGCAAATCAGGCAGCAAGCTGGGTGTACCTGTATATAAATTTTTAAAGGAACCCTTAATCCGAAAATTTGGCGAGGCCTGGTTTGAACAACTGGAGATTGCGGATGTTGAATTAAAAAACAGAAAATAAAATGATTACTAATCGTGTTAAAGTAGAAATTATCACCATTGGTGATGAAATTCTTATTGGGCAGATTGTTGATACGAATTCAGCGTGGATGGCCACTGAACTTAATAAGGCTGGATTTGAACTTGCTCAGATTACCTCTGTTCATGATGAAGCTGATCATATTACAGAGTCTTTGAATATGGCATTGAAACGTGCAGATGTTGTCCTTTTTACGGGCGGAATAGGTCCGACTAACGATGATATCACTAAGCAAACATTAAGCGCTTATTTCGGCTCTAAATTGGTTTTTAATGAATTGGTACTGGAAAACATAAACAGGTTGTTTATAACACGGCCAAACTTTGTAATGAATGAATTAACAAGGGCACAGGCAATGGTGCCTGAGAATTGTACTGTCATTCAAAATCCCGTAGGTACTGCTCCTGTTACCTGGTTTGAAAAAGATGGAAAGGTAATTGTTTCGATGCCGGGTGTTCCGTATGAAATGAAGCACGCCATGAGTTCTGAGATCATTCCACGTTTACAGGCTCATTTTAATACACCTGTAATACTCCATAAGACGGTACAGGTATATGGTTATCCTGAATCGACCCTGGCATTAAAAATTGCAGATTGGGAGAATGAATTGCCTGAATTCGTCAGTTTAGCTTACTTGCCCAATTCTGGTATTATTAAGTTGCGTTTAAGTGGTTTATCGGATGATATCCTGGGGTTGGAATTTAGTATGAATCAACAGGTTGACAAGCTGAGTCAATTGCTTGGAAATGCCATTGTTGCAACTGAAGATATACCCATTGAACAACTTGTAGGGAATATCCTGACAGGGCAGGGGAAAATGGTTGCGACAGCCGAAAGCTGCACCGGAGGAAATATTGCACGTAGTTTTACATCGATACCCGGTAGTTCCGGGTTTTTTAAAGGTTCATTGGTGGCTTATTCAAATGATTTGAAAACAGATATCTTACAGGTTTCTAAAGCAGATCTTGAGATAAATGGTGCTGTGAGCCGGCAGGTGGTTGAGCAAATGGCTCAGGGGGCACGTAAATTATTAAAATCGGATGTTGCAATTGCGACTTCCGGAATTGCCGGACCCACAGGAGGAACAAAAGAGAAACCGGTAGGAACTGTCTGGATTGCAGTATGTTCAGAGGATACAATGATAAGCAGGGAATTCCATTTCGGATCATTACGTGATCAAAATATACTCCGTGCTACACAGGCCTCTTTGCTTATGTTGAAAGAAATACTTTGATATAAATAATACATTATCAGTTCTTTATTGCACAGATGGATCAAAGTTCCCATATTTGTTGAAATTAATAGCGAGAAAAACTTGCATAATTAAAAAACAAAGTGTACTTTTGCACACTGTTTTTGAGAAAAAATGTAAACAATAAAAAGATATAGAAATGTCAAAAATTTGTCAAATTACCGGTAAAAAAGCAATGGTAGGAAACAACGTATCACATTCAAAACGTCGTACCAAAAGAACATTTGATGTGAACCTGTTTACAAAGAAATTCTATTGGGTAGAACAAGATACCTGGATAAGCTTGAATGTATCGGCTAATGGACTACGTACCATTAACAAAATTGGATTGGATGCTGCCATTAAAAAAGCGTCAGAAAAAGGGTATTTATACGCATAATTTAGGAAGAAAACTACACCATGGCAAAAAAATCGAAAGAAGCAAGAGTCCAAGTGATTTTGGAATGCACAGAGCATAAAGAAAGCGGGATGCCCGGCACATCACGTTATATAACAATGAAAAACAGAAAAAATACACCGGCACGTATGGAGTTGAAGAAATACAACCCAATATTGAAGAAAGTAACTGTTCATAAAGAAATTAAATAATATCTGAATCATGGCTAAGAAAACGGTTGCATCAATCCAAAAAGGAGAAGGACGTGCATTTGCAAAGGTTATCAAAATGGTGAAATCACCAAAAACCGGTGCATATATGTTCCAGGAAGAAATTGTACACAACGATAAAGTGAAAGATCATTTCACAAAATAAATACTTTTCGTTCTAAAATATAGAAAGAATCCTCTCATTACATAAAATGAGGGGATTTTTTTTGCAAATAGCTCAGAAAAAAGACTTAATTTTGTAGGCATGTTACAATATGAACAAGTTGACGAAGTTGATTACTAAAACACAGTTAAATAGATAACTCAGATATATCGGGTTAATTAAGTTAAGTTTACATACCTGGATTTAACCCAATGAAAAGTTTATCTGCAGGCAAATATGATAATTTAAATATAATTGCTGCATTTATCCGGGTATCTATCAGTTAGTCAATTATTGAGTCAACAAATAACGTATAAAAAAATGGGTTTATTTAATTTTTTCAATAAAGAAAAAAAAGAGGTACTTGATCAGGGCTTATCCAAAACAAAAGAAAGTGTTTTTTCAAAACTTACCCGTGCAGTTGCAGGGAAATCAAAAGTTGATGATGAAGTACTTGATAACCTTGAAGAAGTATTGATTACTTCTGATGTGGGTGTTGAAACGACATTGCGCATTATCGAACGGATAGAGAAACGTGTTGCAAGCGATAAATACGTCAGTACATCTGAATTGAACAGCATTCTAAAAGATGAAATTGCTGCATTGCTTGGTGAAAATAATTCTGATCTTCCGAATGATTTCGATGCTATTCTACCCCATACTCCCTACGTAATCATGGTAGTAGGAGTAAATGGAGTGGGTAAAACAACTACAATTGGCAAGTTGGCCTATCAGTTTACCAAAGCTGGAAAAAAAGTGTACCTGGGAGCTGCAGATACTTTCCGGGCAGCTGCTGTTGATCAATTGGTAATTTGGGGTGAACGTGCCGGTGTACCTGTTATAAAACAAAAGATGGGTGCCGATCCGGCTTCAGTGGCCTATGATACAATAGCATCGGCTAAAGCCAACGATGCAGATGTTGTTATTATTGATACAGCGGGACGTTTGCATAACAAAATCAACTTGATGAATGAGTTGACGAAGATTAAAAATGTCATGCAAAAGGTTGTCCCTGAAGCACCTCATGAAGTTTTACTGGTACTGGATGGTTCAACCGGACAAAATGCGTTTGAACAGGCCAAACAATTCACTAAAGCAACAGATGTGACTGCCCTGGCAATTACTAAACTAGATGGAACAGCAAAAGGTGGTGTTGTCATCGGCATATCCGATCAGTTTAAAATTCCGGTAAAATATATCGGTTTAGGAGAAGGAATAGAGGATTTGCAGGTTTTTGACCGGACTAAATTTGTTGAGTCATTATTTAGTTGAAGATCCATTTAAAGTTTTAAAATTGCAGTTATTTCATGACAAGTAAAACAAATATAGAGTTTCCACAACGTGAAACAGGTAAGAAGGCTTCCACAGTTGATGTTATCACATTAGGATGTTCAAAGAATCTGGTAGATTCTGAGCAATTGATGCGGCAATTCGACGTACTTGGCTATCAGGTCAGGCATGATGCCGTGAATCCGGATGGTGAAATTGTTATTATCAATACATGTGGGTTTATTGGTGATGCCAAGGAAGAAAGCATAAATACGATATTGCAGTTTGCCAAATTACGGAAACAGAATAAAATTCAAAAACTTTTTGTGATGGGATGTCTTTCAGAACGTTATCTCAATGAGTTACGCCTTGAAATCCCGGAAGTAGACAAGTTTTACGGCAAATTCAATTACAACGATATTTTAACTGATTTAGGCCAGGATTACAGGGCAGACTTAAGACTGGACCGAGTGTTGACAACCCCACCTCATTATGCTTATATTAAGATTTCGGAAGGTTGTAACCGGACCTGCTCATATTGTGCAATTCCGATTATTACTGGTAAGCACCGTTCACGGACGATGGAAGATATCGAAAATGAAGTGAAAGGATTGGTTGCAAACGGTGTGAAAGAGTTTCAGCTAATTGCACAGGATTTATCCTATTACGGACAGGACAGATATAAATCATTGAAATTAGCTGAATTAACCGAACGTCTTTCGGATATTCCGGGTGTTGAGTGGTTACGTTTACATTATGCTTATCCGGCTCAATTCCCTTACGACATTCTAAAAGTGATGCGTGAGCGTGACAATGTTTGTAATTATCTGGATATCGCGTTGCAACATATCAGTAATAATATGCTAAAAATAATGCGACGCAATATTACCTCTGATCAAACGTACGAGCTTATTGACAGAATACGTACTGAAGTGCCTGATATTCATTTGCGTACAACCTTGCTGTTAGGCCACCCTGGAGAAACAGACAACGATGTGGCTGAATTAAAGGAATTCGTTCGTAAGGCACGATTTGAACGATTAGGTGCCTTTGCATTTTCAAATGAAGAAGGAACATTTGCTTATAAGACCTATACGGATGATATTCCGGATGAAGAAAAACAAAAGCGTGTTGATGAAATTATGTCCATTCAGCAGAGTATTTCAGCAGAAATAAATCAATCGAAAATTGGAAAGACATTTAAAGTAATAATTGATAGGGTAGAGGAGGACTACTATATCGGTAGAACGGAATATGATTCCCCGGAAGTAGATCAGGAAGTATTGATACCGATAAAAACTGTTGGAGTCAAAAAGGGAGAATTTTATCAGACAAAAATAAAAGATGCAACTGATTTTGATTTGTATGGTGAATAAAATAGCTAAATTGGCAAATGAGTAAATTTGTTTCAGCTTAATTATAAATGCTTTCAAATTCATAACATTTAACCTGTTAATAAATGAATAACAAAGAATTAATAGCCAGTATGGCAGTCAAAATGAATGCACCAAAATCGTTGGTAGCAGTATTGTTGGAGACAACTGTTGCGACATGTACCGAACTATTGGTTGATGAAAAAACAATAGGCTTTCAAAGTTTTGGAAATTTTGAAGTCAGGAAGAAAGACGAACGTCTTTCAGTCCATCCTTCCACGCAAATACGAACGCTTATTCCCCCAAAACTTGTAGTGAATTTTAAACAAAGTAATATCCTGAAAGAAAAACTTAAAGATATTCCGCATCATGATTAAGGAGAAAATTTCATCTCAGGAAATTATTGACCTCATTGCTTCAAAAGCATCGGTAAGCAAACGTGCTGCAGAAGAATTTCTGAAAGTGATGATAGCTTCAGTCGAAGAGGGTTTACTCGCCGGTGAGACAGTCAAAATAAAGAACTTTGGCACCTTTAAACTTCAATGGAATGAACCGCGTAAGAGCGTAAATGTTCAGACCGGAGATGAAATTAAGCTGGCAGGCTATTATAAAGTGGTTTTTATTCCTGATTCAGCTTTAAGGGAACAGGTGAATGAACCTTTTGCTCATTTAGAACCCGTGGAGTTAGACGTTGAAAATAACGTATTAACTAAAAAGAATGAATTTGTTGAAGAAAGCGAATTGGTTCAGGATCCATTACGCATATTTAACGAACAGGCATCAGAAATAAAAAATCTCCTTTCTGAAATCCAGGCACTATCGGCAAGCCCGGTTTCCGTAATTTCTGAAGAAAAAGTTTCATCGGAAACTATTCATGAAGAAGAAAATACAACTGAACCAACAAATGATAAAGAAAAGATAAGCGGGTTAATTCAACAAAATCAGGAATTTGAGGATACACTTGAACAAGATGATGTTAAGTTGATTGTCGAAAATAAAACGGATCAACAAATTGGTATGCAGGAATTGCCTGAAAACGATAAAGAAAAGGTTGATGAAATAATATCGGTTCCTTCCCACAATGAAGAAACACAACTGTTTTCTGAATTGGAAGCAACTCCATATTTGGAAAATATTAAGCCGGTCAAAAAGAGACGAATCTGGCTTTGGTCTATGATAATTTTATTTTTACTGGTCGGATCAGGGACACTTTACTATTTATATACTTCAGATTCAGAGTTTTCAAAAAAATATTCTATAAATAAAATATCTGAGAATATCTCTATTTCTGAGATGATAAATTCTGTATCCAAATGGTTTGCACCGGCTGAAAAGCCGGTTTCAAAGCCTGTAACGATTGTTATACCAAAAGATACTACTGCACTGGATTCAATAAGTGAAAATCAATCTGTTGACAGTCTTCAAATATTATTTGATAACCCAAGGGTTTATACTGATTTTATTGCTTTAGAGCGATTCAAACCAGGTAACCGTCTGACTATTCTTTCAAAACGATACTATGGAAACAAGGATTTCTGGGTTTATATATATGAAGCTAATAAGGAACGAATTTCGGATCCGGATAATATTGCAGCAGGTACATTAATCCGGATTCCAAAATTGGATTCTAAATTAATTGATGCTTCAAATCCGCGATGCATAGAAAAAGCAAAGGAACTCCATGATATTTATATAAAATAGGAAATGCCTGTACATTTATTCGCTATTCCGGATTAATCATTATTGAATACCGATTGCACCATAGAAGTTCTGCAAATTTTTACAATTGCAGGACTTTTTTAATTCAAATAAATAAAAAAAATGATACATTTTTACGGTAAAAAACGCTCAGTACTTAATAATCTAAATTGAGGTTAATAGATATTAAATCAATGCTTTAACGTTTCAAATAACACTATATTTGTTCAACAAAAAATCCAACAAAAAAACATAAAATAATATGATTCAATCTGTTGATATTAGGGAACTTAATGAACGCATAGAACGTCAAAGTTCTTTTGTAGATGCATTAACCATGGGAATGGATAAAGTTATTATCGGTCAAAAACATTTGGTAGAATCGTTACTGATCGGTCTACTTTCCGACGGTCACATTTTGTTAGAAGGGGTACCTGGACTAGCTAAGACATTGGCCATCAAAACACTGTCTGACTTAATAAAAGGTGATTTCAGTAGAATTCAGTTTACTCCCGATTTATTACCGGCTGATGTGATCGGAACGATGATTTACAGTCAAAAGAGAGAAGAGTTCAGTATTAAAAAAGGACCAATCTTTGCAAATCTGATTTTGGCAGACGAAATAAACCGTGCGCCGGCAAAAGTACAAAGTGCTTTATTGGAAGCTATGCAGGAACGTCAGGTGACTATTGGTGAAAATACATATAAATTGGATGAACCGTTTTTGGTTCTGGCAACACAAAATCCGATTGAACAGGAAGGTACTTATCCACTTCCTGAAGCACAGATTGACCGTTTTATGCTAAAGGTAATAATTAACTACCCCAAAAAGGAAGAAGAAAAATTAATTATCCGTCAAAACTTGTTGAAAGATAAACCCACAGTACTTCCTATACTTACTCCAAAAGACATTATTGAAGCACGAGATATTGTGCGTCAGGTATACATAGACGAAAAGATCGAACGTTATATTGTTGATATTGTTTTTGCTACTCGTTTTCCTCAGGACTATGGATTGGATTCATTGAAAGATATGATATCATTCGGAGCATCACCCCGTGCATCCATCAATCTGGCACTAGCATCAAGGGCATATGCATTTATTAAACGAAGAGGATATGTCATTCCCGAAGATATACGTGCTGTTTGTTATGATGTCTTACGTCACCGTATCGGTCTTAGCTATGAAGCTGAAGCTAATAATATGACTACAGAAGAAATTATTACAGAAATTTTGAATACAATAGAAGTGCCTTAATTAATTCATGATTCATTATTTGAAATTCATAATTTAAAAAGTTGAAATTAAAAAATTGAATTCGTGGAAACCAGTGAATTACTAAAAAAAGTTCGGAAAATAGAGATTAAGACACGTGGTTTGTCTAAAAATATATTTGCGGGTGAATATCATTCGGCTTTTAAAGGTCGTGGGATGACTTTTGCAGAAGTGAGAGAGTATCAGTATGGAGATGATATCCGGTCAATTGACTGGAATGTAACGGCCCGTTTTGGGCACCCCTACATAAAGGTGTTTGAAGAAGAACGTGAATTGACAGTAGTGTTATTAATTGATGTTTCCGGAAGTAGAGAATTTGGAACTGTAACTCAACTTAAGAAGGATATCTTTACAGAGGTAGCTGCAACCCTGGCTTTTTCAACCATTCAGAATAACGATAAGATTGGTGTTATTTTCTTCTCAGATAAAATTGAAAAATTTATTCCTCCCAAAAAAGGGAAAAGACATGTTCTTCACATAATAAGAGAATTAATTGATTTTAAACCTGAAAGTAATAAAACTGACATCGGGGGTGCCTTACGTTATTTTACAAATGCAATTAAGAAAAGTTCTACAGCTTTTATTATTTCTGATTTCATTGATAAAAACTTTGAAAGAGATTTAATAATTGCAAATCGGAAACATGACGTTGTAGCTTTGCAAGTATTTGATATTCGGGAAACAGAATTACCAGATGTTGGACTGGTTAAATTAAAAGATGCTGAATCAGGTGAACGAATTTGGGTAGACACATCGGACAAAAGATTACGAACAACCTATAAACATGCATGGGGAGAAGGACAACTTGCATTACAAAAGTCTTTTACAAAATCAGGGGTCGACCTGGTATCAATGAGTACTTCCGATGATTACGTCAGGGTTCTAATGAAATTGTTTAAAATGAGAGCGTGAAATAATTCACGATTTATATTGCACAATTATATTTTATAATTGAAAATTGGAAATTGATTAAATAGTATGAGAAAATCCCGGGTGATGTTGTTTCTATTATTGGTGTTTATATTGCACTCAAATTTGTGGGCCCAAAAAATGACAGTGAATGCAAGCCTCGATTCAACAGTTATATGGATAGGTAACCAAGCTCATTTAACTTTTGAGGTTTCTCAACAACCTAATCAAAAAGTAAGCATGCCAATCTTTTCTGACAGTATTAGAGGATTGAGTTTGGTTGAGCCGGTTAAAATTGATACTGTAAAGTCACCGGATGGTCATATTCTTGTTAAACAACATTATTTAGTTACTGCTTTTAAAGATTCACTTCTTTATATTCCACCTTTTCCATTTGTTCTAAACGGAGATACGGTGTGGTCAAAATCACTTTCGCTAAAAGTAATACAGCCTTTTAAAATAGATACTGCATCCAATACAATAGCTGATATAAAACCAGTGTTAAACCCTAAATTTAATTGGTTGAATTTGTTGTTCATAATTTTGCTGGTATTGGCAATTCATGGGATAATCATTCTGATATTTACTATTTATAAAAAGTACTTCAAGAAGCTGCCTGATTTGAGTAGCAAAGAAATGAAATTACTTTTACCTCCCTATGTTGTTGCATTGAATCAGTTAGACAGGATCAAGCAGGAAAAACCATGGCAGCAAGGTCGATCAAAGGAATATCATACAGAATTAACAGATATAGTGCGTGAATATATTGAAAGAGTTTTCAATATAAACAGCATGGAAATGACTTCTGAAGAGATATTGGAACATCTGAAAAATTTGAAGGCTGAACAGAAAATCGCATATACCGGGCTTAAACAAATATTGCAACTGGCAGATTTAGTTAAGTTCGCTAAATGGAACGCTAATCCAGATGAACACGAGTTGAGCCTTTCGAATGCTTATTCGTTTGTTAATCATACTCATGTTGAAGAAACTAAGCCTTCAGAAGAGATAAAAAGCGATGATATCAAAGAAAATAATAAAGGAATTTAGAATTCACATTTATTAAAAATATTACAAATTTAATGATGACTTTTCATAACCCGGAATATCTGTTTTTACTGTTATTGCTCATACCTATTGTATTTTGGTACATTTGGGAAATGCGCAAATCTGAAGCAAGTTTACAAATTTCTTCATATAGAAATCTTATCCAGTTTCCAAAAAGTGGTAAAATAAAGTTCAGACATATTCCATTTATTTTAAGGATATTGGCAATATCTTCTATCATAATTGCTCTGGCTCGCCCGCAAGCTTCGAATAGCTGGAGAACACAGAGCACAGAGGGTATTGACATAATGATGGCATTGGATCTTTCAGGAACAATGTTAGCTGAAGATCTTAAACCGAATAGACTGGAAGCGGCTAAAACTGTAGCCACTGAATTTATTCTCTCACGACCAAACGATAATATTGGGTTGGTGGTTTTTGCCAGGGAAAGTTTTACACAGTGTCCGTTGACCATTGATCATGCAGTGCTTATTAATTTATTTAATGGTGTAAAATATGGTTTAATTAACGATGGGACAGCAATCGGCCTGGGTCTGGCAAATGCGGTAAACAGAATAAAAGATAGCAAAGCGAAATCAAAAATTATAATTCTGTTAACTGATGGGTCAAATAATTGCGGTGATATTGCACCAATTACAGCTGCAGAAATTGCCAAGACATTTGGAATAAGGATTTATACAATTGGTGTCGGTACAACAGGAATTGTAAGTATACCTATTCCAACTCCAATAGGAATTCAATATCAACAGGTACAGTCTGATTTTGATGCAAAATCACTAAGAGAAATAGCAAATTTAACAGGTGGAAAGTATTATAATGCAACGGATAATTCGAAATTGAGGCACATTTATCAATCAATTGATCAATTGGAAAAAACTAAGATAAGTGTTCGCGAATATAGTAAGAAAGATGAACAATTTTATTTATTCAGTATTTTTGCATTCATTTTTTTGACTTTAGAAATATTAATCAGAAATACGGTATTGAGAAAAATTCCTTAGGAATTTAGTTATTTATGAATTAAATATTGAAATCTTTTAGTACAGCTTAATTCCTTAGAAAAGAATGGCTAAGATTTACTTAATAAAAACAATATGTTTAGATTTGCACACCCGGAATATTTGTATTTGTTGCTTCTGTTGCCATTATTGATTGGAGTATTCATTTATACTGTTATACAAAAACGGCGTAACATAAACAAATTCGGGAATCCTGATTTGTTGGCTGAATTAATGCCAAATGTGTCAATTGTTAGGCCGCAAGTTAAATTTTATTTGCAGTTATTTTCTGTTTTATTACTAGTCATTGTTTTGGCTCAACCGCAGTTTGGTACGAAACAGGAAAAGGAAAAGCGAAAAGGCATTGAAGTGATGATAGCCCTTGATGTGTCCAATTCAATGATGGCACAGGACGTTCAACCCAGCAGATTAGAAAAGGCAAAACAAGTTTTATCAAAACTGGTAGATGGGATGACGAATGATAAAATAGGGTTAATTGTTTTTGCTGGCGATGCCTATACACAACTGCCTATTACGGTTGATTATGTTTCAGCTAAAATGTTTTTATCGACTATTTCACCCCAATTGGTACCCAGGCAGGGAACTGCTATTGGAAGTGCAATTGACTTAGCTATAAAATCGTTTGGCCCGAAAAGTGAATCAGGCAGAGCAATAATTGTAATTACTGATGGTGAAAATCACGAAGATGATGCTGTTGGAGCAGCAAAATTAGCCGCTGAAAATAATATAGTAGTGGATGTGATTGGAATGGGTAAAATAGATGGTTCCCCGATACCAATACCCGGAACAATGAGTTTTTGGAAAGATAAAGATGGAAACGTAGTTGTGTCGAAACTGAATGAAACAATGTGTAAAGAAATAGCTGTTGCAGGTAAAGGTTTATACGTTCATGCTGACAATAGCAATAGTGCATATAAAAAAATTACAAAAGAACTCGACACGCTGGCAAAATCGGACATTAAAACAAGTATTTTTTCAGAATACAACGAACAATTTCAATCATTTGCATTATTTGCACTCTTGATTTTAATAATTGATTTCTTTCTTTTCGATCGGAAAAATAAACGTTTGAGTAAATTAAAGATTTTTGATTTAAAAGAAAAAGTTATAAAAGATTGACAATTTGCTAATTACATTTCAACAAATGAGAAAAGTAAGATATATATTGATGATGAGTTTGCTGACAATTTTTGTTATGGCTCAAAAGGAAAGTGATGATGTCCGGATCGGAAATAAATTGTATAAATCATCCAAATTCACAGAAGCGGAAATTGCATACAGAAAGGGCCTGATAAAGAATCCAAAATCTTTTGAGGCAAATTATAATCTAGGTAATGCACTGTTTAGGCAAAAGAAATATAAAGAAGCAATGGAACAATATAACAATGCTATTGCACTCCAACCAAAAGAAAAAGAAAAAATTGCTGCTGCTTTTCACAATACTGGCAATTCATTATTAGTTGATAAAAAGATTGAAGAAAGTATTAAAGCCTATGAATCGGCTCTTAAAAACAATCCAAAAGATAATGAAACACGTTATAATCTTGCTTATGCACAATCATTATTAAAAAAACAGAATAAAGATAAGAAAAAAGATAAAAAAGACGACAAAAGCAAAGAGAATAAACAGGATCAAAAGCAGCAACCAAAGGAACAAAAACCTAAAGAGCAACCTCAACAGCCTCAGCAAAAGCAAATGTCAAAAGAAAACGCTCAACAGATATTAGATGCTTTGTTGCAAGATGAAAAGAATGCTCAGGATAAAGCAAGAAAACAACCTGTAAGAGGAACAAAGAAAGCTGAAAAAGACTGGTAAACAATTTGAAATTCCGGTTTGTTTTGATTCGAAAAAAAAGCATATGAAACGAAAATTATTATTTTTATCAATATCACTTTTATTACTAAATTCAGTGATTGCACGAGGTGATGAACCAGTGCGTTTTACAGCTTCTGCACCCTCATCTGTTGTCTTAGATAAGCCATTTCAGTTAGTATATTCCATTAATGGTCCAGGCAAAGATTTGCGGGTTCCGGAGTTTAATAATTTTGATGTTCTGGCAGGGCCGTTTGAAGCACATAGTTCTAGTTATCAGGTTATTAATGGTAGAACCACTTCGTCGGTATCGACATCATATACTTATACCCTTCAGGCTCAAAAAACAGGAACTTTTACTATTTCGTCTGCAAGTATCACTGTTGATAATAAAAAAGCAACATCTAATGGTGTTGCCATAAAGGTTCTTCCTGCTGACGCAACAGTTCCAAGTTCCCGGGGAAGTAGAAATGGTAACACAAGCGGTAATGCTCAGGCCTCAATATCCAATGAGAACATATTTATGAGAACTGTTGTTTCAAAATCAAATGTTTTTGAACAAGAAGCCATCCTGGTTACGTATAAACTTTATACTTTAGTTGATGTTGTTGGTTGTGCCCCAAAGAAATTGATTGACTTTAACGGTTTTATGAGGCAGGACGTAGAACTGCCGGTTAATAAACAATTATCACTCGAACATTATAATGGCAGAAATTATAGTACAGTCGAATTGTATAAGGTGTTGCTTTATCCTCAACATTCGGGTATTCTCCAGATTGATAAATGGAATTTCGAGGCTGTTATTAAAGTTCAAAATAAACAAGCTGTTCGAAGTATATTTGATGATTTTTTTGATTCATATACCAATGTTTCAAAGAACATAACTGCCCCTGCAGTGAGGATTACAGTGAATGCTTTACCCATGGGGAAACCTTCAACTTTTACTGGCACTGTAGGTCATTTTACATTGAATTCAGCCATAACTTCCTCACAAGTAAAAGCAAATGATGCCGTTACTTTAAAAATCAATATTGTTGGAAACGGCAATATGAAATTAATAAAAAACCCGACAATTAAATTCCCGGATGGTTTTGAATTATATGATCCAAAAGTAAATAATAACTTTAAAACGAATGCTTCCGGCTTCTCCGGGAGCAAATCAATAGAGTATTTATTTATACCCCGCCATTCAGGGAATTTTGAAATTCCTTCAACAGAATTTACGTATTTTGATATTCAGGAAAAGAGTTATAAAACTTTAAGGACTCCTGTTTATAAATTACAGGTTCTTAAAGGTGAAGGTGGTGAAAGTCAAACTGTTGCAGGAAATTATATTGATAAAGAAGATGTGAAGCAACTAAGTAAAGATATCAGGTACATAAAAACCAATAAGATTAATTTAATAAAGGAAGAGGAACCAATTTTTGGAACTTACCTGTCGTGGTTGCTATATCTGATACCATTATTTCTATCATTAATCCTGTTTGCTTTCTTTCGGAAAAAAGTAAAAGAAAATTCAAATGCAATTTTATTGAAGAATAAAAAGGCTAATAAATTAGCACGGAAACGCTTGAAATTGGCACAGAAATTTTTGAATGAAGGGAACAAAGATAAGTTTTATGAAGAAGTTTTAAAAGCATCATGGACTTATTTAAGCGATAAATTGTCAATACCTGTTTCATCGTTAACTAAAGAGCGTATAGAATCAGAATTGACAGCACATAACGTAGAATCAAGGATTACAAATCATTTTATGGAGATACTTAATACCTGTGAGTTTGCAAGGTTTGCTCCTAATTCAGGACAGCAGGAAATGGGTAATCTTTATACTGACACGATTGGTGCTATAAGCGATTTGGAAGAATTTTACAAGAAGTAGTTAATACATTATTTAGAACATATATATGAAACGTATTATTTTGTTTTTATCATTAATATTGTGTTTTAGTCAGCTGGCATTCACTCAAATGAATGGAGTGAAACTTGCAAACTATTTATACGCAAAAGGTGATTTTACAAATGCCGCAAAACAATATGAAAAAGTATTGTCTGGAGAAGGTGTTTCACCGGAAATATATTATAACCTTGGCAATGCATATTATAAGTCAAATGAGATAGGACGTTCAATTCTGAACTACGAAAGAGCATTAAGACTATCACCATCATTTGATGAAGCGAGATTTAATCTTGATTTAGCTCAATTGAAAGTTGTTGATAATATTGTTCCGTCTTCTACATTTTTTATTGGTAGATGGATTCAGAATTTAATAAAATTGCTGACATCTAATCAATGGTTGATAATTAGTGTTGGAGTTTTTATTTTTTGTTTGATTTCTGTTTTTCTATTCATTTTCGGAACATCGCGAATTACTCGAAAAATATCATTTTATTTTGCAATAGTCTTATTGGGAGCAAGCTTTTTTACATTGGTTTTCTCTGGAGTACGAAAGAGTCAAATGTATGACCATAGAGATGCTATAGTTATGTCGGGTGTAATTAGTGTGAAAAGCTCGCCTGATAAAAGTGGAACTGATTTATTTCAATTGCATGAGGGTGCTAAAGTAAGTATTAAAAGCACCTTAGGTAGCTGGACCGAAATAAAACTGGCAAATGGTGGCATAGGGTGGGTTGAGCAGGTAAATATTGAAAAAATATAAATAAGCTTTCGCTCTTTGACTCCTGCCTTAGGTTAACCATAAAAAATACGACTATTCATGAATCTGATAGATACATTAAAACTCTGGGACACAAATATATTCCTTTTAATAAATGGAATTCATGTACCATTTTTTGACAGTTTTATGTTTCTTGTAAGTGAAAAGCTGGTATGGATTCCTCTCTATATTTCTGTATTGTATGTGCTGATAAAACATTGGAAAAAGGAAGCAATCTGGTTGGTACTGGCGTTAATTCTTTGTATTGTAATTTCCGATCAGGTTGCATCAGGCATTCTGAAAGATTTAGTTAAACGACTTCGACCATCACATGCTGAAGATTTAAAAGGGTTGGTGCATCTGGTGAAAGGATATACCGGAGGAAATTATGGTTTTGCATCGTCACATGCTTCCAATGCTGCCGGGTTTGCGCTATTGTCTGCACTGATTTTAAAACAAAGGATCTACACCTGTTCCATTTTAGCATGGGCTTTAATCACAGGTTACTCACGTATCTATTTAGGCGTACATTACCCGTTGGACGTTCTGTGTGGATTTCTGATTGGTTCGTTAGCAGCATTGGGATGCTATTGGGTGATTTGTAAATTCAGACCCAGTCTCATCCAATATGAATCAAACGCGATTATTGAAAAATCAACAATCATAGTTCCCGTTTCAATTCTAAGCCTGAGCTTCCTGGTGATAATGCTGTATAGCCTGATTCTGTGAGTAAAAACTATTGGAATCTTTATCGGGAAATAAAAATTGAAGTTTATTTTAATTTTAATTTATTATAACCTTACTTCCACACCTTTATCTCTTAAATAGCTCTTTAATTGAACTATTCCGATTTCTTTGTAATGAAAAATACTGGCTGCTAAAGCTGCATCTGCTTTCCCTTCTTCAAAAACATCCACAAAATGTTCCATGGCACCTGCACCACCACTGGCAATAACAGGTACGTTTACAGCTTCGGATACTGCACGTGTAATATCAAGTGCAAAACCGTCTTTAGTGCCGTCATTATTCATGGAAGTTAAGAGGATTTCACCTGCACCAAGTGCCACCGCTTTTTTTGCCCATTCCACTGTTTTGATATCTGTAGCTACACGACCACCGTTGAGGAATACAAACCATTCACCATTTATGTTCTTTGTATCAATGGCAAGAACAACGCATTGACTCCCGAACTGACTTGCCAGGTCGCTAATCAGTTGTGGATTAAGTACTGCAGATGTGTTTACTGATATTTTATCCGCTCCACATGCCAACAGCACGGATACGTCTTCCACGCTCGATATGCCACCCCCGACTGTGAATGGGATATTGATATGTTTAGCAATACGTGTAACTAATTCAGACAGGGTTTTACGCTTTTCATTCGTTGCCGTAATATCCAGGAATACCAATTCATCAGCTCCCATTTTGGCATACAATGCACCCAATTCAACCGGATCACCCACATCGGTAATATTCTCAAAGTTAATTCCTTTTACTGTTTTACCATTTTTAATGTCAAGGCAAGGAATAATACGTTTTGCTAACATGATCTGTTATTTACAATTTTTTTATTTACAATTTACTATTTAATAAACACACGCGGTATCATTGTCAGATTATTATACTGGTTTGTCTATTACCCAACTAACCAATCAACCAATTAACCAATCAACCAATCAACCAATTAACCAACCAACCAACAAATCAACTACTTCACCATTAACGCTGTTTTCTCTTCATTCCATTCACCTAAATGAATCGATTGTATGGTATTAACCAGTGTCTTTTCGAAGGGTCGTTCCACGCGAATGTAATTGTGGGTGAATCCCACCATTTTATCATCCCTGGAGCGGCTTTCCCAGAGTACCTGAACCTCTTTACCAATTTGATTTTCGTAAAACTGCTGTGTCTTGATAGTTGAGAGCGAATGCAATACTTCACTGCGACGTTTACGCTCGGTATTTAGGACTGAATGCTCAATTTCGAGCATCTTAGTGCCTGCACGTTCCGAATAGCTGAAAACATGTAATTGTGAGATGTCTAATGTTGTGATAAACCGGAGTGCCTCTCCGAAAAACTCATCCGTTTCACCACGTACACCTACAATCACATCAACTCCGATAAATGCATCCGGCATTATTTGTTTAATAGAATGTATCTTTTCAGCAAACAGTTCTTTCGTATACCGGCGTTTCATTAGCTTTAGTACTTCATTTGAACCTGATTGCAAGGGTATATGGAAGTGAGGCATGAAATGCCGGCTCTGTGACACAAAACGGATTAATTCGTCTGTTAGTAAATTCGGTTCTATGGACGAAATCCTGAAACGTATTTCATCCGGCAATGCATCCAATGCTTTTACCAGATCAAAAAAGTTTTCACCGGTTGTTTTGCCGAAGTCTCCGGTATTAATTCCGGTGAGTACAATTTCCCTGGCGCCTTCAGAAATAGCTTGTCTGGCCATATCAACCGTTTCGCTGATTGAGGCATTCCTACTATGTCCCCTGGCAATGGGAATGGTACAATATGTGCAATAATAGTCACATCCATCCTGTACTTTCAGGAAGAAACGTGTGCGGTCGTCACGCGAACATGATGGCTTGAATTCTTTTACTTTCAGGATGTCCTCCCTATGAATTTCCCCGTTTACCGACGCATCATTCTTATTCAGATAATCCAACAGGCTAAACTTTTCATTTGCGCCCAATACCAGATCGACTCCTTCTATTGAGGCAATTTCTTCAGGTTTCAATTGGGCATAGCAACCTGTTACTACCATGATGGCATCAGGATGCTGACGATGCAGCCTGTTGATAGCCTGGCGGCATTTATGATCGGCCGTATCGGTGACCGTGCAGGTATTGATTATACACACATCGGCCTGTTCTCCGGGCCGTACTTTTACAAATCCCTCATTGCTTAATTGTTTACCTATTGCAGAAGTTTCGGCAAAATTTAATTTACACCCTAAAGTATGGAAAATGACTTTTTTATTGTTGAATATAGAATTGTCTATCATGTTTTGAATTCGAATTTGCAGCACAAAGGTAATGAAAATTGAAGAATTTTTCGATTTCAATACCGGGTTTGTTCTGTATTACGTTTTTGAGAAAGTTTTTTCTGTTTTTAAACAACTAATTACAAGTGTTGATTTATCCGATTTTTTGTATATTTGCAATTGTATTTTTCATTACTGATTGCACCATAACTTAACATGGTTGGATTTAATCAGTACCTGACTTCATCAGAAAAACTTCAATTATTCATCTTAAATAGTATAACTATGTCTTCACTAGCTATTGTCGGTTTTCTAGCCTCATTATTCTCTATCATGAATCAGTTTCCACAAGCCATAAAAGTATTCCGTACCCAGGACACCCATAGTCTGTCACTGGTCATGTATTGTGTTGTGGTGGTGGCTATCACCCTCTGGCTGGTTTACGGCATTATGCTCCGCGATGCTCCGTTGATTTGGGCCAATGCCTTATCGCTGGTGCCAATTATATATATATTTATTATTAAAATGAAAAATACTATTCTGGGTATTGATAAATTATCAATTTAAGATCCGGTGATTAAGTAATTAATAATTAATAATTAATAATTGCCAGTACGCTAAACCATAAGGTTTTGTATGTCAACAAATATATCATTAATTTTCTACGATAACATAGTTGCTAACTAAGTTGAAGAGTTCCCATGGAAGAAAATTATATCTGAGGGAAATAGAAACCAGCAAAAATAAAAAGGCTGTAAACTTTTAGTTTACAGCCTTTTTTAAAGAATATACTTAAGTAATGGGAGCAATTAAATGTTGCATTTTAAATCCGAATAAAATCAGGCCTATTAAAAGAATCCGCTTTAATTCCGTCAAACCGGAATGTACCATCTGCTTGATTAGCGTAAATCAGCTTTCAAATCTTTTTTAAATAGAAGATTATATCCTTTTCCCAACTTATACCCTGAAATCAAATCGTTCGGTACGGGTTTTTTCATAAATATCCCGGTCGAAGGAATATAAACGGGCAGGTTTATGTGAAACGCCTGTCTGAATTTCATCCAGTTGTATAAGATAAGGCATTTTATTTACTTTTCTGCGATAATTTCTTTTGTCGTATGATGTGTTGAAAATAGCTTCATAAATTTTTTGCATTTCAGTAAGCGTGAACTTCAATGGTAATAATTCGAAAACCAACGGCTCATGCAGCAAATCATACCGTAATTTTTTAAATGCTTCATCAAAAATTTCTTTGTGATCAAACATCAAATCTTTAATTTCATAGGCATTGGTCCATGTTGCAACATCAATCAACATGCTGTTATCCAAATCTTTCAGATTGAGTAAGGAATAGAAACCGACAGTAATTACCCGGTCGTCTTCCAGGCGAGGTTTAACCCATTCATAGTCACGTTCGTATCGGCTTAGGCGATTGGGATCACTGAAGACCCAAAACTGTTTTACAAAAATGTTTTCTAATCCGGTTTGTTCTTTGAGTATACGGGATGCTGTTTCGGTGATATTTTCCGTACGCCGGACATGATTCCCCGGCAATTTCCATTCCTCGTAAATTTCACCTTTATATGGAATAAATTCTTTTCTAACCAATACTTTAAGTGTGTTTTCTTCATATCCAAAAATAACACAATCGACAGAAATAGTGGGTAAAGTTTCAAACATGGTTTTACTAATTGTTGATTTCGGTGCCATATACGTAATCTCAGTTGTAATAAAATTAATTATAAGTAATTGAAAAGATTACGCAAAGATAGTAATTTCTATGAAAGCTAGAATGATGAAGTGTCCCTAATACACATTTAAAGCTTATTTTAGAATGATTATAAGCATTGTGGTATGTATTACAATTTTATAAATGAGATAAAACGTAAAACAGACAATATGTGATCAACGATAATCCACTACAAAAATAATGTTTTTCGTTGACTCTTAGGGCGAATTATGCAAATCGTAATTTGGGTTTATGATTATCAGCAATATGTCCTGAGCTGAAATCATCAACCTACATCCGAATGATTTAAAATGTAACTTGCCATATATGCAATGCCTGGGAAATAAAATCTAGTAGCATTCAACCTTTTCGTATACAAACTTAATCCTGTTTAGTTACATTGGTTAATGCGACTGTGCAACGACTTTGTCATGTCTTTTTTCTTTTTCCTCCCCGCAGCTTTCCTTATCCTACCTATAACCCACCGATAACCCACCTCATTATATGATATGGGATATGGGTGGGTTATGGGTGGGATATCTAAGGGATAACTAAGAGACAACATAAAACGCGTGACAGAGAGCTGATGAACGGGTATCAAAAGTCCGGAAAAGAATTAAACGGAAACGTGTGTCGATTCGTTATTTGGTGGTTTACATCAGTTATTTCAAAATTTGCTCTTCGGCGTAGCAAGTCAATTGGATTTAACGGGTAATAACTTTTTGGTTTTCAATGCCATTTTATATTCTCATTAAATTGATATGAGTTCGATCTAAGGAATAGTCCGTTAGTACTTAAAGATCAATAGATAACATATTCTATTCTGTTTAATTTCCCGTAGGGAACATATATATTTATCCCCTGACGGGGAAATCAATCCCAGAATAATATATTCTATTGATATATGTTCCTCACGTGAAAATTACTGTTTGTATTTCAAATACTAATGCGAATCCTTACATCGAACTCACGTTAAATTAGAAATGTTTGCGGATAATCATAATATAAAATAAGGTGATACGTTCTTTCTGCTATTTCTAAGTATTGGTAGATATTTAATGATTAATTTGTTAATCTATATGTACTTACTTATGAGTGATCAGTCAATTATTCATTATTCATTATTAATTTTTAATTATTAATTACTTATATGTGGATATCTAACACCTTTTTGCATTAAAAATAAAGAAGCTCACAATTTCTTTCACTCATCATAGTTCATTATTTACCAATAACTCAATTTTTACCCATTCAGGTAATACATAATTCATAGCTTGTCAACAATAACAAAAATGTGTACTTTTGCATGGAATTATTGTAATGTACCCGTATTATCAGGATAAAGCTACCTTTAGTTTTAAACTTACCGGCAATGATTTTTAATCAAATTAATTTAAGATTATTTTTAAATGGAATATACCACTGTCATTAAACCCAAAAATAAACTTTTTGAAGTTGATTTTAAAGAGATCTGGCAATACCGTGATTTATTTTCCATGTTTGTAAAGCGAGATATCATCACGCAGTATAAACAGACAATCCTCGGCCCTACGTGGTTTTTTATCCAGCCTATATTAACGATGATAATTTATATGGTGTTTTGCGGTATTGCAAAAATACCTACCGATGGATTGCCCGGTCCATTATTCTATCTGATTGGAATAGTGAGCTGGAATTACTTTTCAGATTGCCTGAATAAAACATCCAGTACTTTTACCACAAACCAGGCTATTTTCGGGAAAGTCTATTTTCCCCGTTTAATAGTACCCCTGTCAACGGTTGCATCCGGTCTGTTGCGAATGGGAATTCAGTTTATGTTGTTTGCTGCCGTTTATATTTACTATTTAGCCATTGGCGCGAAGATTGCACCCAATATTTATGTGCTTTTAATACCCGTATTAATCTTGATGCTTGCCGGACTTTCGCTGGGTTTTGGCATTATCATCTCATCCATGACTACGAAATACAGGGACCTGACTATCCTGTTTACATTTATTGTTCAATTGTGGTCTTATGGAACGCCTGTAATGTATCCTTTGAGTATGGTCCCTCATAAATATCAATGGTTGGTGGCATTAAATCCTGTTACTTCCATCGTAGAAACATTTAAATACAGTACCATGGGAGCGGGGACTTTCAGCTGGGGCCTGTTAGGTTATAGTTTCGTTTTTATGATTGTGTTGTTGGGTATTGGAATTGTGGTATTCAATAAGGTTCAACGTTCATTTATGGACACCGTTTGATACGAATTACACGATTAATACAAATTAGACGAATTAATACGAATTACACGAATTAAGATGAGATATATATACGTTTTTGCCACTCTTTTTTTTACTGTTTACGGGCAAATGATTCTGAAATGGAGAATCATGAAATTAGGCTTCACATTGCCTGATTCAGGAATTGTGGACAAATTAATCGCATTATTCCGGTTAGTCATCGATCCGTTTATTTTATCCGGATTTTTATCTGCCTTTATAGCTTCTTTGTGCTGGATGGCAGCCATGACTAAGTTCCAGATTACAGAAGCATATCCTTTTATGAGTCTGGCACCTGCCATTGTATTCCTTTTGGGAATCTGGTTGTTAGGTGAGACTTTTACGATTGGAAAAGTCGTAGGATTGATATTAATCATTGTTGGTCTGATTGTTACCGTTAAATATTAAAATGAGGAAGTTAGCAATTATTGGTGCAAGCTATTTACAACTCCCGCTTGTCAGTAAAGCAAAAGAAATGGGAATTGAAACCCATTGTTTTGCCTGGGAAGATGGTGCTGTCTGTAAAGAAATGGCCAACTTCTTTTATCCTGTTTCTATCCTTGAAAAAGAACAGATATTGCAAATCTGCCAACAGGTGGGCATTGATGGCATAACCACCATTGCTTCGGATGCGGCAGTTCCCACTGTATGTTATATTGCGGGGGTAATGGGATTGACAGGAAATGCTTTTAACGATGCATTGGCTGCAACCGACAAGTATGCAATGCGTCAACGATTCGCTGAATTCTCAGTATCATCGCCACGATTTGTAATTGCAGAGGACAATTATTCCATAGAAAATTTCAGATTCCCGGTCATAGTAAAACCAACTGACCGTTCAGGAAGCCGTGGAGTGAAAAAGATTGAGCATCCGGCTGAAATAGAAGCAGCAGTCGACAGGGCCCAACAGGAATCATTTACACACCGGGCTATCATTGAAGAATATATTTCAGGCAAGGAAGTCAGTGTGGAGAGTATCTCCTGGCATGGAAAACATTATATATTGGCCATTACGGATAAGATAACAACCGAAGAACCTTATTTTGTGGAACTGGAGCATCACCAACCAAGCAATCTGCCGGCCGAAATCCAGGATAAGATCAAATCGGAAACACTGAAAGCACTTTCCGCCTTACACATTGAATATGGTGCAAGCCATGCCGAATTTAAGATTACTTCTAAGGGTGAGGTGTTTGCCATTGAGGTAGGAGCAAGGATGGGTGGTGATTTTATAGGTTCCCATTTGGTAAAGCTCTCAACAGGATATGATTTTGTTAGAGGGGTAATCGATATTGCATTGGGACACTTTGAAGAACCAGTGTTGAAGGTTCGACGATTTTCCGGAGTCTATTTCCTGTGTAAAGAAACCAAAGAACTGCTTCCGGTAATACAAAATTCAGGAAATTACAATCAAATTGTGGAAGCTGAAATAACTGATTCAGAATTGCATGCTATACAATGCAGTGCCGATAGGAGTGGCTATTTTATTTACCTGGCTGAAAAACGTTTTATATTATGAAAAATCCTCATTTATCCATTGTGACTACCCTCTACAAATCAGAACGGTTTTTAGATGCTTTTGTGGCACAATGTGAAGAAGCAATGGTGGCAATAAAGTGTGATAGTTACGAACTTATCTTTGTGAATGATGGTTCACCGGATAATTCGTTGGATAAAGTGTTGAAGCTAAAAGAAACGAACAACAACATAGTAGCTGTTGATTTATCCCGTAATTTTGGACATCACTATGCCATCATGGCCGGGTTAACTTATTCTACGGGTGATTATGTGTTTTTGATTGATTGCGACCTGGAAGTTCCACCAACTCAGATACCTGTTTTTTATAACAAACTAAACGAGGAAGAAGGTTGTGATGTGGTATTTGGGGTACAGGAAACAAGAAAAGGATCCTTTATAGAACGGACAGTGGGTGGATTGTTTTACAGCTTTTTTAATAGCCTGACTGATACCCGAATCCCTGAGAACTTGCTTACCGAACGATTAATGAGCAGAAGATACGTTGATGAACTAATAAAAATGGGTGATAAAAACATTTTTATGGCAGGTATGATGCAATGGATTGGTTTTAAGCAAATTCCTATAACCATAAAAAAAGGATTACGTGAAGGTAAAAGCACGTATACATTAGGCAAACGAATTGCACTCAGCATGGAGGCAATTACATCCTTTTCGTCCTATCCGCTGGTTATGTTATTTAAATTCGGCTTTTTTATATCTACTATAAGTGTTATTACAGGAGCTTATTTCCTGATAAAGAAACTGATTTACCCGGAGATTGTACTTTCAGGGTTTACTTTTTTAATTGTAGTACTCCTCTTTTCTGTCGGTATTATCATAAGTTCATTAGGAATCCTTGGAGTTTATATTGATAAGCTTTTTAATCAGACTAAGAACAGGCAGAGCTTTATCGTGAAAGATATATACAAATAGGAACATGGAAAACAAACTGAAGAAAGTTGTAATATTTGGTATCAGTGATTTTGCCGGTCAGGTAAGTTTTTACCTCAAACAGGATTCTGATTTTGAAATTGTAGCGTATACGGTAAATGCAGAATATAATAAATCGAAGACATTCCTGGATTTACCGGTGGTAGATTTTGAAGAAGTCGCGACACTATATCCTCCAACAGATTTTTCTATGTTTATAGCTATCGGGTATAACAAATTAAATGCGACCCGTACAAGTAAATTCAATGAGGCAAAAGCAAAAGGATATCATCTGATCAGTTATGTCTGTTCCCGAAATTCGTATTGGAATGATCTTATGGTCGGTGAAAATTGTTTTATCATGGAAGGGAATATCTTTATGCAAAATGTCAAAATTGCTGATAATGTAATAATAGCTGTTGGCAACAAGGTTGGTCATGATTCAGTGATAGAAGAGAATTGTTTTCTAACGTCAAACATAATGTTGGGAGGTTTTTGTACCATAAAGAAAAATACATTTATCGGATTGAGTGCCGTTGTCAGGGATAAAACGACTATCGAAGAAAATAATATACTGGGAGCCGGGGCTATTATATTGAAAAACACGAAAAAAGGAAGTTCTTTTTTGACTACCTCAACTCCACTGACTCCTGATCCGAATAACTATATCATGGATTTTATTTGAATTAATAATTAAAAATTAAAAATTAATAATTGCCAGGATCTGAAATGCAAGCTTTTATAGATTAACAAATAAATCATTAAATTTCTACTATTACTTAAAACAAATATTTCATTATGGAAGCAACAGAATTTATAAAAAACTTTGCAGCACAATTCGATGATACCGATGTATCTGAATTTACCCTCGAAACACGTTTCAGGGAACTGGATGAATGGTCATCGTTAAATGCACTGGCAATATTAAATATGATCGGTAAGAAGTATTCCGTTTTCCTTAAACCGGACGAAATGAAACCAACAAACACTGTTCAGGAACTGTTTGATCTTGTCAATTCAAAAATAGTATAACAATCAATTTATGTGATTGTATCTGTATTGTTTATATTAATTTACTTTCATATGTTTTGCCATTACAATCTTCCGCTCTTCTTCCATAATTATGAATTATAAATTATGAAATATTAATTGATTATGCTGAATCCTTTTTCATTAGTTGGTAAAACAATTCTGGTAACAGGTGCTTCTTCCGGTATTGGAAGGGCTACAGCTGTTGCATGTTCACAAATGGGAGCAAAACTTGTCATTACTGCTCGCAATGAAACTCGCCTGAATGAAACATTTTCAATGCTCATGGGGGAAGATCATCTACAAATATGTGCTGACCTGACTAATCCTGATTCATTGGATAAGCTTGTTGAAGGATTGCCTAAACTGGATGGACTGGTAAACAACGCAGGTATAGCAAAACCATTGGTCCTTCAACTGACAGATGCTGAAGATGTAAACGAAATTATGCAAATCAATGCTTTTGGACCAATTCACTTAACCCGACTGGTGTTGCAACACAAGAAACTGAACAAAGGAGCATCCCTGATTTACATCTCATCGGTTAACGGGAATAATTGTGCCTACATTGGAAGTTCAATCTATGCTGCTTCCAAAACAGCACTGACAGGTTTTATGAAAGGTGTTGCACTGGAACTGGCCCCCCGTGGTATACGCGCCAATTGCATTAATCCCGGTATGATCGGCACTGAACTGTTGAAAGATGGTAGTATCGGACAGGAGGAACTTGAAGCAGACCGTTTGAAGTACCCGCTTAAACGATATGGCAAACCCGAAGAAGTAGCCTATGCAGCCGTTTATTTGCTATCTGATGCTACTCAATGGATTACAGGAAGCAGTCTGTTAATCGATGGTGGATATACGTTGCAGTAATTGGTTGGTTGATTGGTTGATTGGTTAATTAGTTGATTGGTTGATTGAGGTAATTTGATGAAATTGTAAGAATTAGAAAATAAATTATGTCCTATTATAAATAGAACTTCATAAACCCTCAGCTCTATCACCCTCTCCTTGGGAGAGGGCAGGGGGAGAGGTCATATTAAATGAAGAAATAAAACAAGATAATATATTTTTCCTACTACTTAATTCATGAAGTTGCGTGGATTTAAATAATTCAAATTGAATACGATGAAAACTTATATAAAGGCTATTTCCTATTATTTACCGGAAAAGGTAGTTACAAACGAAGATCTGGTAAAAGAATTTCCTGAATGGACGGTTGAAAAAGTGGCCGGAAAAGTGGGTGTACAACAACGTCATGTGGCTTCTGAGAATGAAACTGCTTCTGATATGGCTACTAAAGCTTCCGAGAAACTTTTTACCGAGCATAATATCGATCGGTCGACCATTGATTTTGTACTGCTATGTACCCAAAGCCCCGATTATTTCTTACCTACTTCAGCATGTCTCGTTCAAAACAGGTTAGGGTTATCCACTTCATGTGGCGCATTGGATTTTAATCTGGGGTGCTCCGGTTTTGTATACGGTTTATCACTTGCCAAGGGATTGATTGCTGCCGGGATTGCTAAAAATGTGCTATTGCTGACGGCAGAAACGTATTCAAAACATATTCATCCGAAAGATAAGGGAAATCGCACTATATTTGGAGATGCTTCTGCTGCAACGTTGGTTTCAACGGATGGCTTTGCTTCTGTTGAGGATTTTTGTCTGGGTACTGATGGCCGTGGAGCTGAAAACCTGATTGTCAGGAAAGGTGGTTCACGCCAGCCAGATTCACTGGGTGATCTGGTGTTTGATGAAAGTGGCAACCCGGGTTCATCTGACTATCTATACATGAATGGTAGCGAGATATTTAATTTTACAGCGGAAGCTGTTCCGGTTCTTGTAGATCAGGTACTGGAGAAGAATCAGCTTACTAAAGATGATATTCAGCTGTTTGTGTTCCACCAGGCCAATAAATATATGATGAACTACCTGCGTAAATTAATTGAAATAGAACCTGATAAATTTTATTTCTTTCTTGAAAATGTTGGTAATACTGTATCATCTACTATTCCTATCGCATTGTGCGAAGCACAAAAAGAAGGGAGATTAAAAGGCAATGTCCTGATTGCCGGTTTTGGGGTTGGATATTCGTGGGGCGCTACTGTGCTGAAATGTAGTAGGTAGATAGTAGAAAGTAGTAGGTAGTTGGTAGAAAGTAGAAAGTAGAAAGTAGAAAGAGAAAGTAGAACAAGTAGAAGTAGGAAGTACAAATAAGAAGAGTAAATAAAATTGCTGAAAGTTCATTTTTTACATCACCACATTTTCACATCACCATATCGCATATCACCACAACACTATATTAATTTTTATATGAAATTCACAGGCAACCATGAACTTAATAAACTAAACAAGGCACAATGGCCCCTTAGTTTGTTATTGATTGCTTCCCCCTGGATTTTATTATTTGTTACCACCGGTTTAATTGCTCATCATTCTGTTTTTAATTCAGTTCCGTGTTGGTCAGACGAATTAGCGTACTGGCATGAAGTATTATCGTTTAGCCAAAAAGGACTGGATTTTGGCTATTACAGCATGAATGAAGTTCTTCCTGCTTATTTTTCGTTTGGAACACATGGTTTTGGCACGGTTTCTCTCTACGCCTTGTTTGGTAAGATTTTTGGGTGGAAAACATATTCCCTGGTGATTGCCAATTCTTTCTTTATGTCCCTGGCTTTTTTATTACTGACAACCCTTATGAAAGTTTCAACAAAAAACCTGATTATTATCCTGTTTCTGACGCTGACATACATACCTCTTATCCTCTTTTCACCAACTTCCATGTCTGAGTTACTCAATCTTTCAATGCTTATCGTATATGTTGTATTGCTACACGTTTACTTTCAGCGGGGAGGAAAGAAATGGCTTTTAATTGTGCTTCTGTTTTGTACGGCAATTTCTTTTGTCCGAATCATCTATATTGTTCTTTTTTTGCCTGTGTTATTTAAAAGAAAAGACGGGTTTAAGTTTGACTGTAAATTTTTGATCTACGTTGTATTATGGATTGTATTTAGCGGTTTGTTGTTTGCCGTGAATATTTTAGTTGTTTCTCCCTATCCGGGTTCTTTCCTTACTGAATTGTTTAAAAGTGACGGCGTTTCAGATTTTGTTCGTAATTTTGCAATTCATTTTGGTGAGAATGCATGGAATTTTATAAATCCTGTTTCCGATACTCTTATTCAGGTTTTACAGCGGTATCTTGAATTAACAGTTTGTCTGATATGCTTGTGGAAATCGCGAATCCTTCAGACTAAATTCAAAACAATAGTAATCGACTATTTTATTGTTTTTTTGATGTTGTTCTTCTTCCTTTTAATCAATATTGCAGCTTATGATGTGTTCGACTGGAGAGATTATCGTGTGTTGGCCCCTGTCTTGTACGGTTGCATATTGTTGCTTATCCTGAATAACAAAATGACCGTTGCATACAGTTTGCTGGTGTTTAATCTGATAGGAGTAACGGTGCTTTTTTTATCACCTCAGGTACTTGAATCTTTCAATAAAGGAAGATACATTAAACCGGTAGTAAATACTATGTTGAACCGGTTGGAATATACAGTCAACCCTGTTTCACGATTTGAAAATACGATTGTTGTGCAACAGTTTAATGCGAATACGGTTCTGAATATCCCTGCCGGAATAGGTATAACGTATTCTGATGCATTATCCGATAAACTACGGTCAAAATATATATATACAGGTAGAAAGCTGGATTTGTTGACTTACAATCTAAAAGATTCCTGTGAAACAGGATATTTGTATCAAGAAATAACCCCAAGCCTCTCCCGATAAATATCGGGGATGTAAATAATTAATAATTAAAAATTAATAATTAAAAATTGCCAGAACGGAATATGCAGTCATTTCTTTTAATTTTTTAAACCATATGGTATTCCTAATATGTTATACAAACAACTAAAATTATCAACTATAAACTACATACTACCAACTACATACTACCAACTACCTACTATAAACTACCTACTACCTACTATAAACTACCTACTACCATGATCCCTTTCAACAAACCATATCTCACAGGAAAAGAAGCCCATTACATGTATGAAGCTGTTTTTACCGGCAAATTATCCGGTAATGGCATGTTTACACAACGTTGCCAGGCATATTTTGAAGAACGCTATGGATTTTTGAAATGCCTGCTGACCACTTCGTGCACCGATGCACTTGAAATGGCTGCCATATTATGCGATTTAAAGCCCGGTGACGAAGTTATTATCCCAAGTTATACATTTGTGTCCACAGCATTGGCATTTGTCCGCGAAGGTGCTAAAATTGTTTTTGCTGATAGCCGTTCGGAACATCCGAACATGGACATTGATCGGATTGAATCACTGATAACTTCGAAAACCCGGGTAATAGTACCTGTTCATTATGCAGGCATGGCTTGTGATATGAATCAGATCATGGCCTTAGCGGATAAATATAATTTGTTGGTGGTGGAAGATGCAGCACAGGCCATCGATTCGTATTATAACCCCCTGCCCTCTAAAGGGGCTGTTAAAACAGATAGCCGACCATTGGGAAGCATCGGTCACCTGGCAGCTTTTTCCTTTCATGAAACCAAAAACATTATTTCAGGAGAAGGTGGTATGCTGGCTATAAATGATGAACGGTTTATCCATCGTGCCGAGATCATCTGGGAGAAAGGTACCAACCGTGCAGAGTTTTTCAGGGGCGAAGTAAATAAATACGGTTGGGTGGACATAGGCTCTTCTTTTTTGCCATCCGAAGTTATTGCTGCATTCCTGTGGGCCCAGATAGAGCATCTGGACGAGATACAAAACAAACGCAAACAACACTGGAACAGGTATTACGAGGCATTTAAACCACTGGCTGATAAGGGCTGCTTTCGTATTCCTGAAATTCCAGACTATGCCACGAACAATGCACATATGTTTTACCTGGTCTGTCCTTCGCTTGAAGAACGTACAAGGCTGATAAACACCCTGAAACAAAACGATATACTGGCAGTATTTCATTACCTGAGCCTGCATAGCAGTCCGTACTATCATGAAAAACACGATGGAAGGGTTTTGACCAATTGCGATATGTTTGCCGATTGCCTGGTACGGCTACCACTGTTTTACGAGCTAACGGAAGATAATCTGGAGCTGATTATTGATACGATTCACTCAGTTTATACTTTATAGTCCCATATTAAACCATTGAAAATAAAAACAATAAGAAACCTCAGTGCGTTTTAGTAAGAAATGTTTTATACTACAAAGTCGCAAAATCACGAAGTTTATTAAATCTGTTTTGCTGAAAATGGTTGTTTTCTGATAAATCGGAATCTTCAATGTGAATCTTAGAGTCTTAGTGTCTTTGTGGCAGGGAAAATTAGTTTCAAAAGAATCCCTTATTTCAATATTGATCCAATAACGAAATTGATAAACTGTTATAGTAGACTTTAAATAAACTGTTATAGTGAACTTTAAATAAATTGGATAATTAAAATTGATTTCATAAATCATTCAATCAACAGATTATCACATCATCATATGATCAAAAAGAGAATTACATACCCTATCCTTTTCATATTACTATTCGTTGCATATTATACCTTGCTAAAGATCATTCCTGCCGATTACAATGATATCCATGATCATGCTGCTTTTGCCCGTCAGATGTGTACCGGTGAGATTCCCTATACCGGTAACTTCCTGGTATATCTTCTGGTTAATATCTTCTCTTTTTTTACGGCTAAAATAAACCCAACTGAAATCAGTTTATGTGCGTTGCTTGCTATTGCAGGTGTATACCGTTATTCGTTGACCCAAACCGTAATAAGCCGGACACTTCATCCCGAGCAAAATAACCCTGAAAATAGTTGGGTGGTAGTAATTCTGGCATTGAGTATGTTATTTGTTTTTGCCATTCCTATTCCAAGCTACTTTTCGGACGATCATTTCTTTTATATCGGCAATTATGTCCCGAATGTATGGCATAATTCCACCATACTTTTCTTATTTCCATTCGCCATATTGCTTTTTGAATTGTCATACAGGCAATTGGAAACTTTTACCATCAAGCGCAATAGTTGGATCTTCCTGTTGATCCTGCTGAACCTGTTTATAAAACCAAGTTATTTCTTTGTCTTTATTGTCGTCTATCCGATTCTGTTGCTAAGCAGGTATAAGTTAAAGAAAGAATTTTGGTACAGTATGATCCCGTTGATTATCGGTTTTTTCTTTTTGATCCTTGAGTACTGGATAATTTATAAAACCCAACGACCAACTGGCAAAGAAGCTTCGTCGGTAATCTTCATGCCTTTTTACCGGAATCCTGAATTTGCCGATTTAGGCCTGTTACCTGTATCCATGGCCTTTTCATTATTTTTCCCGTTGCTCTATACACTCCTCAATCTGCCAAAGCTATTAAAGAGCCGGTTGTTTTGGTATACGTTCCTATCATTTACGGTCTCTGTCCTTATCTTCCTGTTTATATCCGAATCGGGTCCCAGGGCTTCCCACGGTAACTTCTACTGGCAGATTGTCATCTGCACCTGGTTCTGTTTTCTTGTGTCCCTGTTATCCCTGCTGAAAGATTTTAAAATTCAAGGCAATACCTTTAGAAATATGTTCCTCATTTCCATTTTCTCCATCCATGTCCTTTTGGGGATTATTTATTTTGTCAGGATACTGGTTACGGGTGTTTACTATTGATTGTTTGAGGTTAACAGTTTGATGATTAGTTTTTTTGATAGTTTGAAATATGTAAATTAATAACCGGTGATAGAGGTTTTAATAATCAATTCCAGCAGCTGTTACGTAATTTGGATGTCTGAATATAACCTTAACTTTAGTCACTCCGGACCTCTGAAGGGGAAATAAATTACTTATTGCTCCCCAAATAAAAGACACATAGGCTCAAAACTATTTCACATTTTTTTTGTGCCCGTGCCTGATTCGAATCAGGCTTTCTCAAACCCTTCAAACTCTTCAAACTTCAAACTTTTCGAACTTTTCAAACCCTTCAAACTCCTCAATTTCGTGTCCTGCATTCTACCTTCTACCTACTATTTACCTGGATAATTGAGCTCCTCAACCCTTCAAACCCTCAAACTTTTCAAACGCTTCAAACACCAAACCCTTCAAACCCTTCAAACTCTTCAAATTTAAAACTATTTATTCATAATTTATTCTTATTTTTGTCTCCTAATGTAGCAATTGTGCTTGAATTGCTACAAAATGGGAATCATATTTATGAATCATTTTTCGATAATTGAAAGTTATAGATGAAGATAGCAATCGTAGGAACCGGTTATGTAGGGTTAGTCTCAGGAACATGTTTTGCGGAAATGGGTGTGGATGTGACTTGTGTGGATGTGGATGTTCAAAAAATAGCGAATCTGAATAAAGGCATTATTCCAATTTACGAACCGGGACTGGAAGATATGGTCCTACGGAATATAAAAGCCGAACGATTGCATTTCACCACCACGTTGCCTGAGATATTGGATGATGTTCAGGTAGTATTCAGTGCTGTGGGTACACCCCCTGATGCAGATGGTAGTGCCGACCTGAAATATGTGCTGGAAGTTGCAAGGACTATCGGACAAAACATGCAACAGTACGTACTGTTGGTTACCAAAAGTACGGTGCCTGTTGGAACTGCTGCTTTAGTACGGCAAACGATCCAGGCAGAATTGGATAAACGGGGTGTTACCATTGATTTTGATGTGGCTTCCAATCCTGAATTCCTGAAAGAAGGTGATGCCATTAAGGATTTTATGAGCCCAGACAGGGTTGTGGTTGGGGTAGAAAGTGAAAAAGCACGTGAACTGATCACCAAACTATACCGTCCCTTCCTGCTGAATAACTTTAGGGTGATTTTTATGGATATCCTGTCAGCTGAGATGACCAAATATGCTGCCAATGCAATGCTGGCAACCCGTATCAGTTTTATGAACGATATGGCCAACCTGTGCGAGCTGGTGGGTGCCGACGTGAATATGGTACGTAAGGGAATCGGTTCCGATCAGCGTATTGGCGGTAAGTTTCTGTATGCCGGTTGTGGGTATGGTGGATCCTGTTTCCCGAAAGATGTAAAAGCGCTGATCCGCACAGCCGGCCAGAATGGCTATGAATTACGGGTGCTCAAGGCAGTAGAGGAAGTGAATGCCTATCAAAAGCAGGTATTGTTTCATAAACTGCAAAGACATTTTAACGGCGAACTATCCGGTAAAACGGTTTGTATCTGGGGATTATCGTTCAAACCGAATACCGACGACATGCGTGAAGCACCCGCTCTGGTGCTGATCGAAAAATTACTTAGTGCAGGCTGCAAGGTACGTGCCTTCGACCCGGTAGCCATGCCCGAAGCGAAGGAGCTTGTAAATACAAAAATGACCTCGTTGGATACTACCCACATGTATTTTGCCAATGATATTTACGATGCGGTGCTGGATGCCGATGCACTGCTCCTGGTGACGGAATGGAAAGAATTCCGTATGCCAAGCTGGGGAGTAGTGAAAAAAACCATGAAAGGCTCGCTTATCATCGACGGACGCAATATCTATGATAAAATGGAAATGAAGGAGATGGGATTTATGTATGATCCTATTGGATAAATACAGATTTACACAGATTGAAGACAGATAAACACAGATAAGAACAGATTGAATACAGATAAACACAGATAAGAACAGATTGAAGACAGATAAACACAGATAAACACAGATAAGAACAGATAAAAAACGGATCAATATGGACGAGTTTCTGTATAAAGAGGAAGGGTATAAAATCATAGGATGTTTTTATGCAGTATATAATACCTTAGGTCCGGGATTTTTAGAATCTGTTTATCAGGAAGCACTGACAAAAGAATTTGATAAGAATTGTATTCCATATGTCCGTGAGCAAAAACTTGAAATCTATTACAATGAAGAGAAACTAAAGAAACACTTCAAAGCTGATTTTATATGTTTTAATGATATCATCGTTGAAATAAAAGCTCAAAAGTTTATTGTTAAAACAGATATTGATCAGGTTATTAATTATCTTAATGCTACTAAAATAAAAATTGCCTATCTGGTAAACTTTGGAGCACCAACTATATATTATAAAAGAATAATAAACACAGATAATCACAGATAATAAAACACAGATAAACACAGATAAGAAAGAAACACAGATTAACACTGATAGGAAAAAATAGGATACTGCGTCTTATCTGTGAAAATCTGTCTTTAATCTGTGTAAATCTATCTTCAATCAGTGTAAATCATTTTAATATTATGCCATA
>Ga0302285_10000129_pt1 | contig 45046 bp, 66 predicted proteins | sample III_Fen_E2_2_FD_200455 | JGI IMG/M metagenome (GOLD analysis project Ga0302285, IMG submission 200455) | Peat permafrost microbial communities from Stordalen Mire near Abisko, Sweden - III_Fen_E2_2 | ecosystem: Environmental > Terrestrial > Soil > Wetlands > Permafrost | place: Sweden: Abisko... | reverse complement strand
GGAAAAAAAAAAAACCAGTATACCATTCCAGACCTCTCCAACAAAATTGAGTAGAATTTGCGAATTAATATATATTATTGTTAAAAAAAACCATTTACATGATTTTATAACAAATAAAGAAATCAGTACAATTAATGAAAAAACAGGTCAAAATTTCTATAAAAACTATACTAATTTAATAGAAGCTAAAAATAATGATGGCTTTAAAACTAAACTAAAAGCAACATACTCAAGTGAATTAGTTGAAAAATTAATTCATATCTATTTTCCTGAAAAATCTTTAATATATGATCCATTTTCTGGCATCTCCACAACGGCAAAAGCTTGCATAAACAAAAAGTGTTGTTATATTGGTAGTGAGAGAGTTGAAGAATTTTATAATGATGCATTAAAAAATATAAAAAATTAAATAAATGAATTTTAATGTAAGATGTAATTTAGATGAAAACAAAACATATATCTCTTGTGATTATACTTTAAAAGCTAAAATTAATTTATATGATTGGAATTCTTATAATAATAGTACAATATTATTATATAGTACATTATCTTTTTTTGATCATAATGAATTATGGTATTCAACAACACAATTAAGTGAATTAAAGGGGTTAAAGGTTGAGATTATATATAACAATAATATAATTAAGGATCAATTTTTTAATTTTAAAACTATTTATAATCAAAAAATAAAAAAGCAAGTTTTAGTTTTACATTCAGAAGTTGGTATTGGTGATAATTTAGCAGCAACGCCAACAATAAAAAAAATGTCAGAAATATATAATCAAAAGATTATAATATTAACCTATATATCATCAGCATTTATTAATAATCCATATATTGAGAAAATTATACAAATAAATAATAATTTAAATCAATTATTAGATTCATTTGATACTAATTTTGATATACATCACTTATTTAATCTTATGAATACAAATTGGAGATTGATAGATCATAAACAAATTTGTGCATATAATTGTGGATTTCAATTAAAATCAAATGAACTTGATATGGAATTTTATCCAGATCCTTTTGAGAATATTAAAAATTTACCTGAAAATTTTATTTGTATAAATCCATCTGAAACAGAACCTGAAAGAACTTGGGGTCACAACAATTGGCAAAAATTTATAGAATTAATACAAGAGCATATTCCAATAGTTGCAATAGGAAAAGAAACATATTTAGATTCTAATCTAACAAAAAAATTTTCTAATATTCAAATTAAAAATGGATTAAATTTATTAAATAATCCTTGTCAAAATACAATTTCACAAGCTTATCATATAATAAATAAAAGTAAAACATTTGTAACTATGAATAATGGATTATATATATTATCACTTTGTAATTTAGATAATCATATTACAGAATTGTCAACATCTTGGGACACAAGTTATTATAGAAAAAGGAAAGGAATAGAAAATTATAATTTAAGTTATGTTAGAGGTATATGTCAAGCTGAATGCCTAGCAAATCCAAAAATATCAATTGATCAAACCAATAGTACTCAAATATTAAAATCTGGTATTTGTTATTTAAATAAATTAACGTATGAATGCCATCCAACGCCAGATCAAGTTTATAAATCTATATTAAAAACATTAAATATAAATGAAAATACTTTATTTTAATAATTTCAATTGTCACAATGGTGATTTACATTATTATAGAGAATTTATGAAAGATATAATATATAAAACTGATTTTGATGAATATTATATATTAGAAAAAAAATCATCGTCAAAATTATTATCTGATATACAAAATCTTAAATTTGGAAAATTAAATGAAAATTGTTTTATAGATCAAACATATTATAAGATAAATCAAGATGTTTATATAAACATTCACTTTATGAGAACAAATATTCTTTATTATTTCGCATTAAAAGATAATGAATGGTTAGCATATAAATCCTTACTTGATGCATATTATAAATATTATTCTTTTATTTACAATAAACTCACTATACAATTAAATGAAAAAAATTCTTACATTCCAGAAATAGATTATTCAAAATTCGAAATAGAAAATGTAGATAAATATATTAAAAATAATGAAAAATTTAAAATTCTAATTTGCAATGGTGATGTGTTGTCAGCTCAATCAAATATTTTACTTGATTCTATAATTAACAAATTATCAGATATATATCCAAATATTGATTTTATATTAACTAAAAAAATAGATATAGTAAAAGATAATATTTTATTTACTAACAATCTTATAAATTGTAATTTACCAGATTTGAATGAAATATCTTATTTATCAACGTTTTGTAATATAATAATTGGTAGAGCATCTGGTCCATATTGTTATACATTAACAAAACATAATTTCAACGATTTTAATAAAACATTTATTGCAATAACATCAAGTTATATTATAGCTTTTTACTCTGAATTTAGTAAATCTGACAGAATATTAATTACTAATAATGATAGTGATAATATATTTGATATTATTAATGATGAAATTATTAAAAAATATAATTTATTTTTTAATAAAAAATATATTAAAGAATTAAATATATTAAGAACAAATAACCAAGTTAATTTTCAATGTTATAAAGATTTATATAATATTACCATTAATTCTTATATAGATTTAAATAATGATGGCAATTTTGATATATCATATGGTGCATTATATCCTCATATAGCAAAAAACGTAAATTATTTTTTTATTATAAATAGAATAATTGTAGATGAAAGTAAAGTAAAATTAAAATTTAGTTATTTTAATGAAACTATACATGAAATAATATTATAAATAAAAATTAAATAAAAATGAAAAATTTAGTAATAGGTAACACATCACAATTATCATATTATTTTCCAGATAATTATGAAAAAATATCGTCAAGGAATATTCAATTTACAAATAAAAGATATGATAGAGTTTATATTTGCTTAGCAGAACAAAGAACATTTATACAAAATAATAAACAATTATTTTTAGATACTAATGTAGATTATATTATTAATATAATAAGGCATTTTAGTAAGACATCAAATAATATTATAATATACGGTACAAGTGAACTATGGAATAATTATGATGGTGCTATTGATATAAGTACACCTTACGATTACAGATCTACAGATTATATTGATTCTAAAAGATTGTTAATTAATATAATAAGTAAATTATTTTCAAATATTATAATTCTTCATCCTTTTAATTTTAATTCTATTTATCGGAAAGAAGGGTTTTTATTTTCTAAAATTTTTGATTCCATTATTAATGAAAAGAAAATAACGATTGGTAATACTTATTTTTATAGAGAATTATTACATCCTAAATTTATTGTAGATCAATCTATAAAAGCCACTTCAGATAATATAATTGGTTCAGGTAGATTAATTTTTGTTAATGATTTTATTAGAACTTTATATTCACATTTTAATATGAAATATGATGAATTTGTAACCGAAGATTATAAAGAAAATATTACTTCAAATGAACATATTTTTTACTTAAAATCTAAACAAATTCTATATAATAATCTATATGAAGATACTATCTCTGAGATAGAAAAAATTAAGACAAGAAATGAATCGAATAACTTTAGTTAAGGATACTATTGATGCTAATGATATTAATCTTTTAATAGAATGGTTAAAAACAAATCCAATTCTTACCAAGAATAAACTTACTATAGAATTTGAAGAAAAATTTTCTAAATATCAAAATAGAAAATATTCAGTATATGTTAATTCTGGTTCATCAGCAAATCTTGCTATGATTTATAGTTTATTAATTTCTGGTAAATTGAAAAATAATAATATTATAGTACCAGCAGTATCATGGACAACAACAGTAACTCCAATTATTCAATTTGGACTAACGCCTATTCTTTGTGAATGTGATAAAGAAACACTTGGTTTAGATATTAATGATTTAAAAAGATTAATCAAAGAATACAATCCTTCTGTTGTAATATTGGTTCATGTGCTAGGATTTCCAAATAAAATGAACGAAATAATAGAATTATGTGATCAAAATAATATTATTTTGTTAGAAGATTCTTGTGAAAGTATTGGTTCAACTTATAATGGAATAAAAACTGGATCATTTGGTTTAATGAGTTCATTTTCATTCTATTTTGGCCATCATTTATCAACAATAGAAGGCGGAATGATCACAACAGATGACTATGAATTATATAACATTTTAAAATCTATTAGGGCTCACGGATGGAATAGGGATTTAGATGATTCGTTTAAATCAAAATTAAAAAAAGGATTTGAAATAGATGAATTTAAAGATTTATATACATTCTATTATCCTGGATTTAATCTAAGATCAACTGATTTGCAGGCATTCATAGGTATAAATCAAATAGATAAAGTTGATAAAATTGTAAATATAAGACAATATAATTATTACTATTATAATGCATTAATTAAAAATGATTACTGGAAGATAACTGATCTTCCAAATACATACATTTCAAATTTTGCTTATCCTATAATTCATCCAAATAGAAAAAAAATTGCAGAAGAATTAAATAAAGGTGGAGTTGATTGTAGACCATTAATCTGTGGATCTATTGGAAATCAACCTTATTGGATAAAAATATATGGAAAGCAATCTTTTAACTTTGCAGATATAGTAGATAAATATGGTCTATATGTACCAAATAATCCAGATATAGGTCTAAAAGAAGTAGAGTATATTTGTGATATAATAAATAAAAATATGTAACATGATAGGAGAACGAATAGAAGATATTATTAAAGAAACAATTAATAATACATTAAATAAATCAATAAAAGTAGATATGCCGTCAGATATTATTGAGACTGATAATATTGGTGAAGTTATAGAAAAATTATCTATATTACATTGTAGAATGTGGTATTTAGAAGATGCAATTGGATCATCAACATCAGATATAGAAATTGCAGACTTAAAAAGAAAAATTGACATTTGTTTTAAACAAAAAAGGCCAAAATATGTAGAGGCTATTAATAGAATGATGGAAAAATCAATTATAGAAGGAAAATCACTAATTGAAGACTCTGTAAAACTTTATAAAGGACACAAATAAAAGAAATTAAATATGGAATTAAATAGTAAAATTTTTGTAGCTGGTCATAATGGAATGGTCGGTAGTGCAATATTAAGAGAATTATTAAATCAGGGATACACAAATATAATTACTGTAAGTCATAAAGAGGTTGATCTCACAAATCAAAAAAAAACTTATAATTTTTTTAAAAATGAAAAACCAGAGTATGTATTTTTAGCTGCTGCTAAAGTTGGAGGAATTATGGCAAATAATCTTTATCCAGCCGAATTTATTTATCAAAATTTAATGGTTGAAGCAAATGTAATAAACGCTTGTTATAAGTTTAATATAAAAAAATTATTGTTTTTAGGATCAAGTTGTATTTATCCTAAAAATTGTACTCAACCAATTAAAGAAGAATACTTATTATCTGGCTATTTAGAAGAAACAAATGATGCATATTCAATTGCAAAGATTGCTGGCATTAAAATGTGTCAATCATATAATAAACAATATAATACTAATTATATTTCTGTAATGCCAACAAATCTATATGGAATAAACGATTCTTACCATTTAGAAAATTCACATGTATTTCCAGCATTAATAAGGAAAATTCATGAAGCTAAAATTAGAGGTGATAAATATATAATACTTTGGGGAACAGGCTCGCCTTATAGAGAATTTTTACATGTTGATGATCTAGCTGATGCTTGTATATTTTTAATGGAAAATTATAATGATAGTGAAATAATAAATGTTGGTTCTGGTACAGATTTATCAATAAAGGAATTAGCATTTCTAATGAAAAAATATATAGGGTTTGAAGGTGACATATTTTTTGATTCTTCTAAACCTGATGGAACTCCAAAAAAATTATTAGATGTATCTAAAATACATTCATTAGGGTGGTTTCATACAATAGAATTAAAAGAAGGCATAATAGAAACTTATAAAAATTATCTAAGTACATTAAAATAAAAAATAAATGAAAAAAATATTAATAACAGGAGTGACAGGTCAAGATGGGAGCTATTTAGCGGAAAAATTATTAGAACAAGGAAATGAAGTTCATGGAGTTATAAGAAGATCAAGCTCATTTAATACCAGTAGAATAGATCACATATTTGATAAACTAAATTTGCATTATGGAGATTTAACTGATCCATTAAGTATAGATGAAATAATTAACAAAATAAAACCGGATAGAATTTACAATTTAGCAGCTCAAAGTCACGTACAAATATCATTCTTTTTGCCTTTATACACAGCTCAAACTGATGGATTAGGTACTTTAATGATTTTAGAAGCTGTTAAAAAGCATTGTCCAGAATGTAGAGTTTATAATGCTACAACATCAGAATTATTTGGAAAAGTTCAAGAAATACCACAAACGGAATCTACACCTTTTCATCCTAGATCACCGTATGGCGTTGCAAAATTATATTCATTTTGGATTTCTAAAAATTATAGAGATTCTTATAATATGTTTATTTCAAATGGAATATTATTTAATCATGAATCAGAAAGACGGGGTGGTAATTTTGTTACAAAAAAAATAACTCAAGGTTTAGTTAAATGGACAAAAACAGGAGAGCCTATTCATTTAGGAAATATTGATAGTTCAAGAGATTGGGGATATGCACCAGAATATTGTGATGCCATGATAAAAATTTTAGAACATTCAGAGCCAGATGATTTTGTTATTGCAACAGGAGAAGGACACACAAATAGGGAATTTATTGAAGAAGCTTCTAAGCATATTCATGTTGAAATTGAATGGAAAGGCTCTGGTAATGATGAAATAGGAATAGATAAAAAAACAGGTAAAACTGTAATTAAAATAGATTCTAAATACTTCAGACCATCAGAAGTAGATTTACTTTTAGGAAACTCAACAAAAGCAAAAAATGTTTTAGGCTGGGAATCAAAAGTTAAATTTAAAGAATTGGTTAAAATTATGATGGAATACGATTTAAATAATTAAAATTTTTATTATGAACAAACAAGAATGGGAAGAGCATCTACAAAATCCAGATGGTAATCTTAAAATAATTTTAGAAGAATTTAACAGATTAAAAGGTCAACATATTATGACTGATGCATTTTTTAAAACTGAAAGATTAATAGCCATTGGTGATGATGGTGAAGATTGGTATTATATTACTTTTGATGGTAAAAATATTCATTGGGAAAGTTGTGTAGGTAGAATTATACCGTTAAAAGGGCACTTAAGAGATGAAGATTATGATTATATAATTCATATTGCTAAATTAAATCATTATGACCAACTATGCCTAAAAAATAATGATCTAAAAATGTTTTTAGATGCAGCTGATAAGGAAATTTCTGAATATCCAGATAATCACAGATTTATGACAGAACTTTGTTGGGATCTAAACTAATGAAATTACAAGATTCTAATTTGTAAAACTTCAGTTGGATTATAATTAGAATTATTTCTACCTTTGGATTTTTCCTTCATGGTGATACTATGATTTTTAATTAAATTAGGATTATTTTTAAACGTGTTTTTAGTATTTATTGACATATTTTTCTTTGACTCATCGCTATGTTTTTTTCCATACATTGGATTTTTATCACCACTAACATCAGCATGATTTTCTGATATTTTTTTCAAAATATTTATTCTATTTGCGTGTATATCCAATTTATTTCCTACATATCCTCCTCCGTCTTTTATATTATACCCTATTTTTGGATTTTTAGAATCAAAAAATTTAATCCAAAAGTATTCTCTATCATTTAATTCTTTTTCATTGTTGCAAACCTCTAATATATCTTTAGTGAAATTAGATTTACCATATTTTTTTATAGCATTTTTTATAATATAACCACTGCCAAAATAATTTTTTCTATCATTTTTATCTTGACCTATATAAATTTTACCATTAATCTTATTTGTAGTTTTATAAATTCTCATAATTCTATATATAAAAATTCAATCTTCAATTGTGTCATTTTTCAAACTAATTTTGTTTATTGAAATATATTTATTATATTTGTAAAAATTAAAAATTAAATATCATGAATATAGAAATCGCAAAAAAATTAGCTATTGATTCACACAAATCAATAAATCAAAAATACAATGGTCATTCATATGATTATCATTTAGAAATGGCTGAATATTTTGCTAAACTATTTATTCACTTAATACCAGAAAAAGATAGAAATAATGTTATATCTGGTTGCTGGTGCCATGATATTATTGAAGATGTATCTAGCGTCACCTTTAACGACCTTAAAAAGTCAACAAATATAATGGTTGCGGAAATTGCATACGCCTGTACTAATGAAAAAGGTAGAAACAGAGCAGAAAGAGCAAATGATAAATATTATAAGGGGATTAGAAATACTAAATATGCAACTTTTGTCAAATTGTGTGACAGATTGGCAAATGTTAAATATAGTACCAATGGTGGAAGTAGAATGGCGGATCTATATCGTAAAGAAAATTATCACTTTAAAAAAATGCTCAAAAGAAGAAAATCATTTTGGAAATTTTTTGAAAAACCAGAATATATTGAAATGTGGGATTTACTAGAAGAATTATTAAAAAAATAAAATATAATGATATTACAAGAACAAATTAAAAATGATTTAAAAGAATCAATGACTACAAATATTCCTAAAAGGAATCTGCTAAAAGTAGTTGTAGGAGAAATGAGTCGAGAAGAAAGTAAAGAACTTACTGATGAACAAGTACTTAAAATACTTAAACGAATGATTGAAGGTGCAACAGAATGTAATAACATTTCTGAAGTTAAAATACTTTCAACATATATGCCAGAAAAAGTAACTGAAAAAGAAGTATTAGATTTTTTGCAAAATATTTTTGATCGTCAGGAATATTATCATGAAAAATTATATACCATACGAGATATGGGTAAAATAATTGCTGAATCAAAAGAATTTTTTGGTAAAAAATATGATGGTAAAATTGTAAGTGATTGTATTAAAAAAGTGTTATAATTATGAGTTTAAAAGCATATGATGGAATGATGTCTAGAAAAAGCATCAAATTTATACAAGACGAAATTGTTAAAAGATTAGATAGATTTAAAGAAGCATCAGAAAACAAATTAGCAAAAAGTTATGCAGCTGCTTTTACTGATCATATTGATAAACATTATGATATAATAAAAAGGATTGAATATGAAGCAATTACCGAAGTAGAATTAAAAGATAAAATAAAAAAAATAGAAATCAATGATGATACAACAATATTATCATATCTATTTCAAGCATCAAAAATTCTATCTAAATGTACTTATATAAATGATTTTATGGCTCATTTAAATATATCTATACAAGCCATCAATAATAGAAAAATATTAGTATATCCTAGTATTATAGTAAATGAGCACAAAAACATTTTATTAGAATTTTTAGAAGACTGGTATTGTCAAAATCAATGTGATCCAGACGAAAGTGTATCAAGACAGCAATGGAAACAACGAGAAAAAGATTGGTATGCATTTGATGAAGTTAGAGGATTTAGTATAAAAATTCAATTATTTGATCCTAATCATTATTGGAATTCATTAAATGATAATTTTCGTGGTTCTGAATTGATAAATAAAATATTAAAATTTATACCATCAGAAGAAACTCGTATTAGAAGATTTGCTAGAAATTCTGTTATAAAACAAATCGAAAAAGAAGCAAAAGAAAAAGGCGAAGAAGTTAAATCGTATAACGTAATAAAAAGATTGACTGAAGAAAATAACACTGAAATTGATGATTATATTAAATCACATAACATTCAAGTAACACCAATTGATTTTGATCTTATATTAAATGCAAAATTTGATTTACTAAAAGCAGAAAGAAAAGAAAAATTAGAAAAAATTAAATCAATTTAATGAGTACAAAAATTTATAATGCTTTCAAATTTGAAGGTAATGGAGAAGAACTTATATCAGTATTAAAAGAGATTAAGAAAGAGTATATTGAATTAACAAAAAATATGTTAATGAAATGTAATTTTTCTTCTGCTGATTGGATTTTAAAAAAAGATAGATATCCGTTTCTACCTTCAGATTTAACTTGGAAAGAATTAAAAGAAATAAATTTTTCAGAATTTATTTTAGAAAATATTATTAGGAAAGAAGAAAAAATAGGTGAACACCATCCATTTAATATTTCTGCTTCAGCAGTTGTTTATTTTTGTGAAAACAATATCTATATTCAACTATTTGGATTACCAAGAGATTATCAAAAACAAGTATTAAATAAATATTCACAATTTAAAGATTATCATTATCAAAATAATACAGATCAAAGTAATTATGATTGGGATAAAGAAGATTGGAATATAATGGCAGAAGAACGTCAAAAAGAATTGGAAAAAGAATGGGATGAAAGAAAAAGAATTTGGAATATAATTATGCCAGATTATAAAGCACCATCAGAATTAGGGTTATCTTTTGATTTTGTTCCAATTAATTATGAAATGACAGTGTTTTGCTGTGATATTTTAGAATCTATTAAAATATGAGAAAAGGAATAGGATCGCATCAATCATCAAATATGCAAAATGATGAATGGTTAACACCACCACATATTTTAGATGCTTTAGATATTTTTGATTTAGATCCTTGTGCGCCAATAATATCACCTTGGACTACAGCAAAAAATAAATTTACAATTGAAGATAATGGACTAAAACAAAAATGGTTTGGTAGAGTTTGGTGTAATCCACCATATGGGTTACAAGCTGCGGATTGGTTGAACAAACTTGCCGAACATGGTAATGGAATAGCATTAATATTTGCCAGAACTGAAACTAGAATGTTTTTTGATCATGTGTGGAATAAAGCTGATGCTCTATTATTTATTGAAGGTAGATTATTTTTTCATTATGTAACAGGTGAAAAAGCATCAGCAAATGCTGGAGCACCATCTGTTCTTGTAGCATATGGCAAAAATAATGTAGAAATATTAAAATATTGTGGAATTCGTGGAAAATTTATTAATTTAAAATAATTATGAAACAAAAACCAGCACCACCACTTTGTAGAATTATAACTGAAGGTACTGAAGGTACGTGTCCTAATTGTGGCTCAACAGAATCTAATAAATATTATTTTTTTGGTCCAAAAATAGGTTGTATTAATCCTGAATGTGAAAATTATAAATTTAATAAACAAAGAACTAGAAAACTTAAATTAAAGAAATTAGCAAAAATATCATCAAAATAAAAAATATCCTTGATCAATATCAAAAATTATTATATCTTTGTATCAATAAAAACAAAAAGTTTTGAATAAATGAAAACTAAATTAACATTTTTTTGTACACATTGTCAATATGGCGGTTTTGAAAAAGTAATTTTTGAAACTGTTTTAGATGGAAATCCATTTGAATCAACATATGATGCAAGAGAATGGGTTGATTCAAAAATTTCAAAATTTTGTGATAAATTTGATTTTGAATTAGTATTTGAATGGGTCGTTATTAATTTTGAAGAAACTGATGAAGATATTAAACCTGTTGAAATCAAAAAAACTCTTACTGGAAGTTTAGTTTTCAAAGGTGATAAAATTCAAAAAATTAAAGCAAAAAAAAGTACTGAGGCAAAACAAGAATTAAAACGACAATATGATTCTATGTGGATTGATCCTTTTGGCAAATCATATGTTGTAGGTATTGCACAACACAACAATTTTGCTTCTGAATGGTTATTTGATAATGATAAAGAATCTTATGAGACATCATATCATAACACATATCCATACTGTGTACTACAAGATAAAGGCTGGGTTCGTATTTTAGGTTGGACAAGAACTCCATCAATCATATTACCTATTAAAATTGGTCCTAAATTAAAAACAGCAGTAAAAGATTACTGTATATCAAATGGAATAGATATTCCTGAAAGATTAAAAAGTTAAATAAAAGCCGCCAATTTGTTATTGTCACAAAGTTATAGAATATCAAGAAATAAAAACAATAAATAATTTAAAATGTTAAAAACAGATATAGTAGTAATGATGGGTTTACCTGCATCAGGAAAAAGTTCAATAACAAAAAAATATGAAGAATTAGGTTATATAGTTCTTAGTTTAGATAAAAAAACAATGTCTTCTGCTACTGAAACAGCAGCCTTAAATCGTGAGATTGAAAAAGGTAATAAAGTTATTATTGACAATACAAATACAACATTAATTACTCGTAAAAAATTTATTGATTGTGCAAAAACCAACAACTTAACAATTGGTTGTCATTATATTAACACATCAAAAGATGATTGCTTAATAAATTCATTACATCGTATGTATAGTCAATATGGTGAAATTTATATGCATGTTTCTGATGTTCCGGCAAAACATAAAACTTCAAATTTATTTGTCATAACTCCAATTTTTACAATGGCAAAAAATATTGAAAAATTAAATATTTCAGAAGGTTTTGATGCTATTGAAACTACAAAATTTGTAAGAGAAGATAATTTTGGATATACTAATAAAGCAATATTTGTTGACCTAGATGGCACAGTTAGAAAAAGTAATGGAGTAGAAGCATATCCAACGGAAGTAAAAGATATTGAAATTTTAAGAAATAGTAAAGAAATTCTAAAAAAATATAAGGCAGAAGGTTATAAAATAATTGCAGTTACTAACCAATCTGGTGTGGCTAGAAAAACATTAACTATTTCAAGAGTTAAAGAACTTATTGAGAAAACTAATGAATTACTAGATTATGTGATAGATGATTATAATTTTTGTCCACATCTACCACCAAAAGATGTATGTTATTGTAGAAAACCTCAATCTGGTACTGGAATATTAATGATGCATAAACATAAATTAGATTTAAAATCTTGTATTATGGTTGGTGACGCAACATCAGATAAAACATTTGCGGAACGGTTAAAAATTACATATAAACATCCAAATTTATTTTTTGAAAGATATAAAGATTAAAAATTATATTTTTTAGAATTTATATATAATTTATGAAAATTTTAGCATTAAAAGATTTTTTAAATGAAAATATACAAATATGTGATGGCTGTAAGTATTTTGATATGAAAAATATTAAAAATATGTATTCAGCATATGAAAATCCCATATATTCATTACTTTGGAAAAGAACAATTGAAGAATTAACTTATATCAGTCCTACACAATACATTTATACTGTTGCTAGAAATTTTGGGAATTTATCATATGAAGACGCTTTAATTCCAATTAATGATAAATTAGTAGATAAATATGTAGAAAATATGAAAAATGGAGATAAATTTCCAGTAGTATTTTATACTGTAAATAACTCTGGTCAAGAAGGTAGGCACAGAGCAATGGCGATGATAAAATTAAACGTAAATCTTATGCCAGTTATAAAAAGAACAATAAATGTATCAAAAAACTATATTAATAATGAAGTTGAAAAAATAAAAAATCTTTCCCAAGAAAAACTTTTTCAATTTTATATAGATAAAGGATATAATGGTATTACAAATTTAGATTGTCGAGAATTACAATCATATCTTAAATATCCAAATAGATATTAAATTGAAAACAATAAAATTTATATATAAGAAAAATATAAATTTTATTCATGCCACGTTTAATTATTCAAAATAAAAAGCCTATAGCTATTGCAACAAATGCAAAATCATCAAATGTATCAAGTTCATTAAGTGGCAACATGCCGTTGATCCAAAGTCAAATAAATTTAAAAACCAATAGTTATATAAATATTAGAAATGCTGTTAAAATTTTAGAAACATACTCTAATTATAAAGGTTACATAAAATTATATACTGAAATTGAAAATAATTTCACCATCGGTGATATAGTTTATATTACTTATACTGAACCAATAATAAATTCTGGAACATTTGATTTAAGTAATCCTGCGATAGCTTTTTCAAATTTTTATACTGGATATAAGATTTTATATACAAATAATTATAGAAATGAAATAGTTATAAATAGATATTTTAATGATATTACACCAGGAATGTTATTAAAAAATCAATATTTAAGTAAAATGTCCTGTAGAAGTGGAAATTATTTCAATGATATTTCAGATGGTGTAGTATATTATCAATGTAATATAGGAACTTTTGAAATTATTGAAGGTGAAGTTTATACGATAACTGGGGCAACAATATCAAATGCAACTATTACTATAAATTCGCTTGGTGTATATAGTAATACTAATGAAAATGGATATTACTCACTTGCTGTTCCACCTGGATCATTTATAGTAAATTGTAGTGCAAATGGATATACACCTACAGGTATTACTATTGATATTACAAAAAATACAATTTACGATTTTTATTTAATTACTGGAACAACAACTACAACTACAACTACAACAGTTATTCCAACTACAACTACAACTACAACTATACCGCCTACAACAACTACAACCACTGCGGCACCAACAACTACAACCACTGCGACACCAATAACTACAACAACTGCGGCACCAACAACCACAACAACTATTGTTCCTACTACAACTACAACTGTCGTGCCTACAACTACAACTACAACATTACAATTATATTGGTATATATTACAAAATTGTATTACACATAATACATATTGCGCTGGTCCTTTTAGTGGTTCTCAATCATATATAACTACATCTAGAGTAGTAGACGATTCTGATAATTTTTATACTGTTATTGGAACATCACTTATTTTACCTGATCCAGATATATTTTCTATAATTACAATAAATTCAACTATATATTTTGGCTGTCCATAATTAATTTTTATTAAACTTAATCTATATTTTTATCTAAATTATTTATGGCAAAGTTTGAAATAAATAGTTGGGGGTATTATGAGATAGATTTTTATAATCACGGCACAGAATCAGAATTAGAACATTTATTAAAATTAGACAAATATTGTACTGGCACGTTCTATAAAGATAGAGATAAATGGATAAGTATATCAAGTGGTATGAGTTTCAATATTTCAAATATGAGTTACTATCCAAAGCTCAAAGAATATTTAGATTATAGATTGAATATTTATTTGAGAAAATCAAAATTACAAAAAATTTCAGAATTTATACCCGATAAGGTATAGAAATTTAGAAAAATAATTAATAATTAATACTTTAACAAAATGACTATACCTGAACAGGTATATTTTTTGAATTACAAAAATAAATGAATTTTATGAGGCCAATAAACGAATTAATATTAGGTGATACACTACAAACTTTACAAAAAATTGATTCTGATTATTTTGATCTTGGAATTACGAGTCCAGTATATAATAAGAAGAATAATAGTGGCGCACTAATTAAAAAAGTTGAATATGATACTTATGATGATAATATACCAGAAGATATCTATCAAGAAAATCAAATAAAGGTTCTAAACGAAATATATAGAACTATAAAACCAGGTGGATCTTTTTTTTATAATCATAAATGTCGATGGGTAAATGGAAATATGATTCATCCAATACTTTGGCTTCATAAAACACAATGGATGATTAAACAAGAAATTGTTTGGAATAGAAAAATAACAGGTAATTTAAGAGGTTGGAGGTTCTGGCAAGCAGATGAACGGATATACTGGCTATATAAGCCAAATCATTCTAAAATAGGCAAGGAATTACTTCCAAAACATGCAAATATGATGGCTATTTGGGATATAATGCCAGAAAATAATAATCCACATCCAGCGCCTTTTTCTTTAGATATACCAACAAGAATTATATATTCTATATTTGATGATGATAAAGATAAAATTGTTTTGGATCCTTATTGCGGGTCAGGCACTGTTCCAGTGTGTTGCAAAATTTTTGGTTGCAATTATGTCGGTATTGATATTTCAGCCAATTATCTTGATATGGCTAAAAATAGATTGGAAAATTCAAATGATTATTTAGAGAAATATCAAAAAGAGATTGATAAACATGTTATCAAGGGTATAACTTACCAAGAGCGAAAGAGAAGAAAACAAGAAAAATTATTGAATAGTGGAAAATAGTTACGTAGATATAGACACTGAATGTTTAACTATAAATGGTTGGAAAAAATTTAATGAACTAATAATTGGCGATTTTGTATTATCTTACGATATAATTGAAAATTTTTTAATTTGGGATAAAATAAAAAATATAAAAATAGATAATTATAATGGACCTATTATATTTATTGATAGTAGAAGAATTTCAATGATCTCAACACCAAGTCATAAAATGGTTATAGAAGATTATAATGGAAAAATAAAAATATGTGAGTCAGAAAATTTAAAACAATATGATAAAATTTTAACATCTTGTAAAAGAACTGCTAATTTTGAAAATATAGATGAAAATTTAGCATATTTGTTAGGCATTATTATAACAGATGGTCACATTGTTAAATATGGAATTGGAATTACTCAAAATTATACAAAGAATGATGATGTTGTTGATAAAATTTTAAATAGTTTAAATAATTTAAAAATTGGATATACTTATAGTAAAAGAAAACGATACTATAGATATAATGGTGATAAAAAAAAAATAAAGACACTCTAGTATCTGTGAAAAAAATTGATATTTATGATTATACTGATATTCAAATTTGTGATGTTATTGATATAAGAATTGGAAGTAAATATAAAGATATTTTCTTAAAATTGATTCCAGATAAAAAAATTAATTTTAATATGTTTAATTTAAATTTAAAAACATTAAAAAAAATAATAGAAGGAATTATAGATGGTGATGGTAGTATAAGGTCATCAAAATCTTTTGCTATAAGAGGAAAATATGAAGATTTTCACGATAGAACTCAAATATTAAGTATTTTAGCTGGATATACAGCAGATAGAATATTCTCTAAAAATTATGCTAATTATACACAATTAACAGAATCAACACATAAACTATTAAGAAATTCAAAAGATTCAATTATACAAAAAGGATATTATGATGGTGTAATGTGGTCACCAATAATGGAGAAATATAATACTTGGATTGCTAGAAGAAACGGAAAAATGTTTATAACTGCAAATTAGATAATGAAAATAAATTATCCTGAAAATATAAGCAAATGGGAAATAATTAGAAATTATATAAATTCTAATGAAATAATTGAAAGGAAAATTATTGATAAAGGAGGGTCAACAATAGATAATTATATTAATATGTTAATAAATTGTGAATTTATTGAAAGAATAAATCGTGGTAAATATAAAAGAAAATGCACAATACCAGATATGACATCATCAATGCTGCAAGAAATAGCATATGATAAAGAAAAAAGAATTAGATTTATAAGAAAGATAAAATTAGAAAAATTAATTCACTAATTTGTTTATTTTTTCAAGTTTTTCTTTCCTAATCTTTTTAATTAATGAAAATTTAAAAATTATAGAATTTTCATATATTATACTTTCTCAACTTTTCATTTATATTTTTCTATATGTGTTTTATAAAAATCAATCAATTTGAATATTGCAAGAGCCTCACCAGAACTATTATATTTCCATTTATTTTCTAAATATTCAACAAGATAATCTAAATCATATTGATTCCAATCAACAAATCCAGTTTTTTTGAAAATTTCATCTTGCTCTTCTTTAGATAATTGTCTTTCTTTTTTTTCGCCATCAGTTAATTCATTCCAAATTTCTTCTTTAGTTATATAATGATAATCTGCATCCAAATCTTTTCCATCATTTCCAAAATGATTGTCTACAATATTTTCTTCTTTAATTGAAGGCCAATAATCACCATATGAATATTCTTTATATTTGTTCATTATTTCTTGAATTAGTTTTTCAGATTCTTTACGATCTAAATTACCAACAGGTATTGTAAATACTCTTATTTCTCTATTATCACCCATTATATTCCAATTAACTTCTTCTGACATAATTTTTATTTTCTTTTTAACAAATTATTAATATAACTATCAGGTGATTCACCTGCAGGTAATGTAACAATGTTTTTAAATCCATTTTCTTCAGTAATAATAGATTCACTTTCATCAATGCATCCTTTATGTTTTTCGCCATAAGAACCAGTCATTTTTTTAGTTACAGGATCAACATCACCCCATTCAGGATGGCTAACACCTATTGGCTCTACACAAAATTTCCTACCTGATTCAATATCAGTAACATAATATCTACCACTATCACTCATAATATTTTAATTTTTTTAATTTTTTTACCTTTTTTGAAATCCTTTATCATCAATATAAATCATCAAATGATGTGGAAACGGTCTAATCATAACATTAAGCCCTTTATTAATCAATTCATTAATAATTTCTGTTTGCTTATCTAAAGTATATTTAATCTCATCATCATGTTTATACTTCAAATTTTTAAATTGTGAACTACCTAGCCAATAACTAATGTTAATTTTAATCATATTTTTTATTTTATTTTACCATTTTAATATATCATAATGAACACCGATGCCAATATTCCATCCAAATGATGGATTAGTTAAGTTAGAATTAGTGCTCATACCATATCCAATTTGAGGACCAATTCCCCATTTTTTATTCTTTATTGGTTTAACTATTTGCTTATCAATAAAATATCCGCCAGTTATATCAGTTATTTTAATTTTATCAGATTTTGTATAAGCAAAGACTTTATATTTATCTTTTAAGTCTTCAAATCCATAAGTTATAGCAATTGAAGTTAAATTTGTACTAAAAATAGTTGCATCAGGTGTTATAGTCCATTTTTTTGTTGTCTCATTTGGAATAACATAAAATTTACTCATACCTATCAATTTTTGTTGAAATCCAGCATCTGAATATGGACTATTAAATTTTAATCCATAATGATTTGTTTTTTCATCTAATACTACAATAGAATCATTTTTAGTTGTAATTCCACCAAGATCAGCTTGAATTTTGGATTCAATAACTGATAAAATATCACCCTTCATCTTTTTTAATTCATCAGTTAAAGATTTATTATATTTCTCCAAATCTGATAATTTATTAACAACAAAATTGTCACTAGTAGAAACATATGCTTTTAATTTTTTATCATATTCTGTTGTAATACTATCTTTTAATGCACTTAAATTTTGAGCTTCAATTTTTTGCTCAAATTTTCTATCTGCACGTTCTTGCTTAAGTGTTGATAATGTTCTGAATAAAAATACAGATAAAGCAATCACTAAAATAAATAATAAAAAGACATAATACTTTTTAATAAACGTAACTATATTTTTCATAAGATTTTTTTCTTATTTATATGAAATAATGACAAATAAGTTTAATAATTAATTAGAGTAAACTAGAAGTATTTACTGATTTTATACTCTGGGGTCCAGTTGGTTTATTAATATATTCAATAAATGGCTTTGGTTTAATTTCTTGTTTAATATAAAAACATTCGTTTAATTGTCCATAATGAAATGTCCCACCACCAAAATTACCACTGAAATTGCCGCCATAAAATTCACCACCATTCCAATATGTTTCAGAATATTGATTTACCATAACTCTCAATTTATCACCTATATGTGCTGAAACATCAACTGCTTTAAGAAGGTACGTACTATCAGTACTTACTAATGTAACTGTTGTACCAGATAATAAATACCAATTAAACGACGCAAATTTACAGCTAGATCCATCAACAATTGTATATAATCTACTATTATCAGATAAAATTTCTTCTTTAATTGTTACTCCTGTCATTTTTTATTTTTATTTTTTAAAACACACAATTAGCATTAATAGCACTTATATTAATATTTTGACCTTTAATAAAATTTATAGGAATTGATATTATAGGTGAATGTGGCATATTATAACAATAATTTACAGAGTTAATATTTACACTTATACTTTGATTATTATCTGTTATATTAGAAAAATTTATCATCAATGTAGTTAGTTCAGAATTTAATGTAGTAGTTCCTACGTAATGTGAACCAGTAGATATAGGAAAAATAACACCAAAAATAGAAGAATTGCCAATTTGTACATCGTTTATTATTATATCGTTTGAAGTATTATCAATTATAACATTTGTATATGTTCCAATTGTATCATCAAAAAAGCGAATTGCACGAACATAAAAATGATCATGTTTTAACCACGTATCTGCAACTCCATTTCCAAAGTTAATAGCAATACTATGATCATAATTAGATTCTGTACTTGACCAATATCCGTTATTAGAAAAACCGCCAATAAGTGATCTATTTGAATATTGTGCTAATACCTCATATTTTGAACCAAGAAACCAATCAGTGAATCCCCCTAATGATAAGTCATGACAATATTTTATTACATGCCCATTAGTTTTAGGCTGTGCTAGCATAGCAGTACTATTTGCTTGCCCAGTTCCTATTGATGTGCCGCGTCCTCCTGTGCTTTGATATCCACCAGAGCCACTAGCCCAAAAACTATCTGGATCTGTAATCGTGGCGGTATCTACATTAGCAGAAATTAATCCGCTTTTACCTCCAGAATATAGATAAAAAATAGTGCCATAAATCACGCCATTTGTACTGACTTTTTCACCAATATAATGTGGTGCTATCGTAGTTGTAGTTGTAGTTGTTGGTGCAGCAGTTGTTGTAGTAGTAATTGCATCAATTGATTGCACATTTGAAAGAATACTAACTATAGGATCAATCGCAGTAAATATGCCATCATTCCAATAGCCATCATTCCAATAACTCCCAGGAAGATTAAACATCATTGAGCCTTCAGTATAAATACCATAATCCCATTTTACATTTTCTGAATAACAATTTGTAAAATTTCCATTATGTATATTAGTTAGCCAAAATGCACTCTTCTTAAATGTACCATTATGTATTGTTAAACCTGATGTAATACCAGATGAATTCAAATATAAACCATTATATATATCTCCAGTTATAAATTGTATAGTATCATAAGTGCCATTATAGAACTTGCCATAATTTACAATTAAATTTGTACCATTCATATTAACAATTTTACCATCATTTATAATTGTATCTGAAAAATCACCACCATTAATTTCTGTATTGCCACTAACTGTACAATTTGAAATTGTACCATCATTAAAAATACCTCCGCTAATAACTGAATTATCCATTTTTCCATTATTAAAAATACCACCAATAAATGTTCCATCACTAAAATTTCCATTATTAAAAGAACCACTCATAAATGTGCAATCAAGAAAATCTCCATTACGAACTAAACCATGATTCCAAGTTATTCCACTAAAAATTCCGCCATTTGCAACGCCTGTAATCCATACAGATGGAAATTTAAAAATACCGCCATTAAAAATACCAGCGGGCCAAATTAAAAATGGAAAAATTCCTTTATTCCAAACTCCACCAGTCCAACTAACATTGAAAGTTCCATCGTTCCATTGTCCATTATTCCAAGTACATCCAGAATGTATTGTACAATCAAAAAATTGCCCGCCATTGATAGTATAACCAGAAAAAGTGCAGCCACTAAAATATCCATCAGTAATATGATTAGCATTATTTAATGATAAGAATGTAGAATTTAAAAATCTGCCATTTTCAACATCACAATTATATAATATTCGACCATTATTTATATTGCTCTCTTCAACTACGTTATAATAACTATTATTATTGGATAAAACAGTAGAAGTTTGAGACGTACCTGAATTACTTGAAAATTTTGAATCGAAATTTTCAATTGATTTTATAGTTTTTATATTGGAATACTTATCTTCAAATGTAACATTATAAATTTTGCAATATTTTAAAACTCCTTGTGTTATTTTCATATTCTATATATAAAATTTTTTATTACTCAAAAATTAAAATTAATTAACTTTTGATAATTTCAATGTATGCTAAATGAACTACTAAAATAAAATATTTTAGTTTCAGGAAACGAGTTCCTTCTTTTTAAGCGTTTCGTTGCTTGTGCCAGTCGAAATTGGTCTTATTTTTGCTCCACGCTCGTAATCAGACGTTCCATCTGATATATTTTTACGATATCCTTCATTAAGGATATTGATTGCGGCATTTATATCTCTATCATGCTTTTCACCACATTTAGGACAAATCCAATTTCTATCTTTCAAGGTTAAATTATTATTAATCCAGCCACATTTAGAACAGGCTTTAGAAGATGGAAAGAACCTATCAATATGAATAACTTGTTTGTCATTCCACAATGCTTTGTATTCAAGTGTATCTATGAAAGTTCCCCAAGCAACATCTAAAATAGATTTATTTAATCCTGATTTTGCCGATTGATTATTAGGTAAATACTTTCCATTTTCATCTTGCTTTGGCTTACACCTTTTACTCATTCCTTTAATATTTAAATCTTCTAAATAAATAATATCAAAATTATGAATTAGATTATTAGTTGTTTTATGAATTAAATCCATTCTAGAATTGGTAACTTTCTCATAAATTCTAGCAAGTTTTAGTCGTTGTTTTTCGTAACGATTTGATTGTTTGGTTTTTCTTGATAGATATTTTTGATTTTCAGCTAAAATTCTTTCGTAGTGTTTTAGAAATCTATGGTTCTTGATTTTCGTTCCATTAGATAACACTAAAAAGTCTTTTATACCTAAATCTATTCCTACTGATTGGTTTGTCTTTCTAACAGGTTGATATTCAAGTTCAGTTAGAATTGATACAAAGTATTTTCCAGTAGGAGTTTTTGATATATTACAATGTTTTATAATGCCTTTAATTTGTCTTTCCATTATCATTTCTATTCCATCAAGAAATTTTGGAACAATTAATTTAGTTCCATCATATCTAACATTTTGTGGTATAGTAAATGAATTTTTGTTTCGTTTTGACTTAAAATTAGGAAATTTGGTTCTTTTATTAAAGAAACCTTGGTAAGCCATATCAAGACATTTCAGAGAGTATTGTAATGTTTGACTATTAATTTCTTTCAGCCATTCATTAACTTTTTTGATTTGGGTTAGTTCTGCTGCTTGGTCGTAATAGTTTAATGATTTTTTGTTATTAAGGTATTCAGTTTTTCGTTGGTTTAGAAAGTAATTATAGGTCCATCTAACAGAGCCAAAATGCTTATTCAATAATACCTTTTGATCTAGTGTTGGCTTTAACCTGAATTTATATGTATATTTAATTATCTTCACTTATGAAAAATATAATGTTTTTGTATAAGTATATATAAATAAAATAAAGTCATATTTTACTATTTTGAAAATATTATTTAGAATCATTAAAAATAATCAAACTTTACCACTATATAATTATATAAAATACATAAAATGTTTTAAAACTAAAAGGTTATAGAATGTTTTTAGAAGGCTCAAAGGCTTTATAAAAAAAATGAAAAGGCAAATGAAAGAAAATGAAAAAAATGTCGATATAGATATATTCGACAGCATTGATGCGCAATCAGAAACATTAGGTTTCTTAGACAAAAAAAGTGGTGCAATGGATGGTATTTATCGTCCAAAAATAACTGATAAAAAGAAAGGTTATATTGCTACAATTAGGTTCCTCCCAAATCTTTCCAGAGATGGAAAAGTATTACAATCTGCTATAGAAAAACACCAACACTACGTTGATTTCAAAAATCATCCAGAATTAGCAGGATATTATGATTGTGCAAAAAATCTTACTGATAAATGTGATATGTGTACAATGTATTGGAAATTACATAATTCTAAAAACGCAACTGAAGTTGAAAAAGCAGAATTAATTAGTAGAAGTACAAAATATTATTCTTACATTCTTGTAATAGAAGATGAACAAAATCGTGATCTTGAAGGTAAAATTATGATTTATCCTTATGGTTATAAAATTAAAGAAAAAATTAAAGATCAAAAAGATGGTACAGCAGGTGATCCTTGTAATGTTTTTGATTTGGCTAATGGTAGAAACTTTAAACTTGTTATAAAACAACTTGGTGAATATCCTAACTATGATTCAAGTACATTTATGGATATTTCTCCTATTATGGTTCAAGGCCGAAAAGTTCCTGTTGAAATAGATGAAAAAACTGGTAAAAATAAAATTACCAATCCAAAAGCAAAAAAGATGATTACCGATATGCTAATGGAACGAACTGTAAATTTGGAAGATCATATTGCAAAAGAGTGGACATCAGAAGAAAAGTATAAAGTTAGTCAAATACTTGAAATTCTTTCTGGTAATGATATACAAAATACTCAAAAAATAGCTTCTAAAGGTGAATCGTTTTCAACAAAAGAGCCTGATGATGAAGCAACATTTGGAGAAAATGATGATGCCGGGGATTTCTTCGAAATTGAGGATAATGATTGATTATCAGCAATTTACAAACAAGTGTAATTTTTATCAATTACAAATTTAAAATTGAAGCCATTATTTATAGTGGCTTCTTTTTTTGCTTCATTTTGATCTTTCTCACATTCATAAGTATATAATGATTTAATTTCAGCAACAGTATTTGAATTTTTGATTAAAAAATCAGGAAAATACTTTCTAATTTTTCCATCAAAAAAATATTCAATTGTACCTATAAAATTTTCAATCTCTATATTCTCTTGTAAACAATAATCTATAAAATCCTTTTCATATGTTCCTCTATAGTATAACCCTGATTCGTGATGTTTTAAAATATATCCAGAATGTTGTTTTTTATAAATTTCTTCTGATTGAGCAGGATATCTAACACCATAATTACTTAAGCAAGTTTCTTCTTTTTTTAATTGGACTTCTGCTGAATATGAAGGATTTGTAACACCATAATTTTTCATCAATGTGTCTTTATAAGACTGTGATCTAAATCCATTATCAGTTCCATTTTCCTTCATTGATTTTTTAACTTTTTTCTTAATTTCTTCATTTTTTGAAACATTATCAACACCATATATTTCTATACAAGTATTTTTTCTTTTTTCCAAATTACATATTTTACAAGTATATATTCCACCTCTCTCAATATATCTATAATAATTATTATATTTAACTTCTTTTTCTTCACCACAAATATCGCACGCACACAATACTTTTAAATGACTATATTTACTTAGTTTATCAACTGGAAATTCTATAATATCATATTGTTTAACATCATAACCCATATCTCTATATCTTTTAACCATTGTGCCATTTACAGGTATTTTAATTGTTTTTGTAATTATCATAACTTTTTTATTTGTATATATAAAATTTTTAAGATCAAAAAAGTCATCTGAAACATAAACTTTTTTAAGTTTATTTATTAAATAAAAAGTTTAATTATGAGAGAAAGAGACGAATTGTGTGAAGAAGATCCAGGACCATGTCGAGAAATTTGTGATTATGAAGAAAAAAAGGATGAAACAGGAAAAATTAGAGAAATTATTATTAAGCAAGTAAATTATGGATATATTGTAAAGGTTGGTTGTCACACTTTTGCGATTGAATCCTCATCTAAACTTAGTGATTTACTAAATAAATATTTATTGCAGCCTATAGATACTGAAAAATCCTGGCATGCTGGTACATTTTTAAAATAAAAAAAAGAAGTCATTTTTGACTTCTTTTTTTATAAGTTTACGGTGCGATTACAGTAAGTTGAGTAGATGGTTGATATGGTGTGCCTGTTGCAGATCCATATGTTGCTGTAATAGTTACTATTAAACCATTTGGTGCAGTTGCTGCTATTGATGCTAAACCTGCAGAATTAATAGTTACACCAGTTGATGCTGTTGATGTTCCACTAATAACACTAGTCCAAGTTGATTGATTTGTAATATTATTACCACCAGTTGTAACTAAATTATACTGTAATGTTGTTCCAGTAATTCCAGTTGTAGATAAAGGTGATAATGTAACAGGTCCTGGCCAATAACCTGTAACTACAGTTGCGCCAGTAGGTCCATCGTTATGCGTAACTGTAATAGTTGTTGAACCAGTTAATAATACTGTTATTAATCCACCATTTGAAACAGATGCGCCAGAATTTGAACGAGTGAATAAACATTCTGTGATCACATTAACACCGTCTTGATTAACTACACCTATTTGTTGTGTTGCACCAGTAAATTTTATAAATGTAGCAGGGGTAACTGTGATTGCAGTAGTATCTGAATTCTCTAAAATAACACCGGATGCTAATAACGAAGTATTACCTGATAATTTCCATTCAGAATCATTTAAATCTGTAAAGTGAAAATATAAATCAGCAGTTAAGCTATCTACACTTGTAACACCAGAAAATGCTTCGTTATTTGAATAGAACGAATCATACATTAATTTTCTTATTCTCATTTTCTTATAATTATTTTTTATTTTTTTTATTATACAACTACTTCTTCACCATCTGAAAACGAAATTCTTTTAGTTCCAGAATAAGTATAATATACATAAAAGTCATTTATATCATTTGAATAAGTTGTAAGACTTGTTATTTCTGCTGTTTCTAATTCAGCAGATTTACTTGTGCCACCGCCATTATACTCAAAAGCATCCCTAATATTTTTTCTAGTCTTCATAATTGTACAATTTATTTTATCATATATATTAATAAAAAAATATCGTTTTTTTTTTAAATAATTTTTCATCTTAAATATTTTATATATAAATAATAAATTATGAAATTTTTACTTTCTTATAAATTATTTGAAAAAAGTTCACTTATTAATATAAGTGTACCTAAATATGTTATGAAACTTATTCAAAGAGATTATGCAATTTCTGAGGATGCACAGTGGGGACAATTAACATATAAGAAAAATATTACTACACTTTTATGTGAAAATAAAATAAATATTTTATTCTCTTATAACAAAGAATTTTACACTGAAAATTATTCTATAACTTCAGATGATTTTGGAAGTGAAAAATGGGTTAAAAGTGACAGAATAATAACAAATTTGACTGATGCTGTTAAAGAAATTGGAAGAAATTGTAAATCATATCAACTAATATCTGGTACTTGGTTACATGAATTTTCAAAAATTAGAAAAGTTAGAAAAGCAGAACAAGATTTTGATTCAATTACAAATACATTCAAAAAAGATTTTGCTGAAAATTTTACAAAAATTGTAAAAAGATTATATGGAAGAAAAGCAAATGTTATTACTGATATTATTGTAAGTCATTTGGCAAATGTTAAAAATAATTTATCTGATGAAAAAATTCGTGAAATATTATTTCTTAACGTTGATAGAGCAAAAGAAATTAATATATTAAAAAAGAAACAAAATTCAAAAGATCCTTATAAACTTTATAATGATGTAATACGGGAAGATTCATTAACAATTTTTAATACTTTTATTATTGAGTTTGAAGATAAATACTCTGACAAATACAAAGAGTACTTAAATATACCAATATTAATAGATAAATTCTCTAGAGATAAAGTTATGACAAGTTTTATGATTTATTTATATACTAAAAAACTAATTGATTTATGAAATATATAAAAATATTTGAAAATATTAATAAACCACAAATTAATGATTATATTATATGTAATGAAAAAAATTTCATTAAAATAAATAAATTAATAAAATTTATATCATCAAATATAGGACAAATAATAGATATTGGTAAAACTATAAGTGGTGTGTACTATACTGTAAAATATAATAATTATAATAATATAAAAGATTTAATAGAATCTAGCGGGTTAAGAAATATATATTTATCAGAAATCTTATATTTTTCACCTAATATTGAAGATGTTGAAAGCTATATAAAAATAAAAAAGTATAACCTATGAATCACGTTAAAGAAATAGAATTATTTGAAAATAGAAATTTTAAATCTTGGGCTAAATATAATAGATATTTATCAATAAAATATTATGATGATAATATAATATTATTAAAAACTGGTATTAAAAGGCAAAATGAAGTGTCAGTATTTAGTGAGGCTAATCAAATCACAATATCAATTAAATATAATTATACTGTAAGTAATGTTGCTTTATTAAAACTCTATAAAGATTTTGAAAATTTAGTATTTAAAATATATCCAGAAACAAATTGTGTAGTGTTTGAAGTATATAATGTACCTAAAAGTTATTTTGATAAAATTGATTTTGAACTAAATATAGAAAAATATAATATATGAAGCACTTAAAAACATTTGAATCTTTACAAGATTCCCTACAAATCGGCTATTATGTTTTAATTGATGCAGAATCTATTCAAAATATGACCGATATATTTGTAAAATTTATCAGTAATAATATAGGGCAAATAGTTAGATTACCATCAGACTATAGAAATAAAAACAGATATGATTATACAAAAATTAGATATTATAATATACCACTAGGACTTAAACATTTTTTTACTAATAATACTTTTAAATTTTATCGTCCAATAATAGAATATTATGCAAAAACAAAAAAAGACTTAGAATTAAAATTAGCATCAAAAAAATATAATATATGAAGCACTTAAAAACATACGAAAATATTAATATTTTAAAAAAATATGTCATATGGATAAATAAATATTCTATGGAAATATTGGAATTAGACACCGAAAATATTAACTCGCCAGTATCTGATAACACTTGGTCTAAAACTTTATATGAATATATTAATAATAAATTAGTACTTGTAAATTATAACCCATATCTTCTTTTTAGAAATAAAGATAAAGCTATAAAATACACATCAAATGATTTACAAGATTGTATCGACAAATTCCAAATAATAATAGATCAAGAAAAATATAATATATGAAATATGAAACACATAAAAACATTTGAAACAAAAGAAGACGAAAAGAAAAAAGAAAAATATCAAGTAGAACTTTTTGCAGAATTATTAAACGAAAATCCATTAAATGAAGATCATGATTTTTATATGTTTATAGCAAAAGAATCTTTTACTGAAGAAAAAGGTGGATTATATAAAAAAACCATAGAAATAGAAAATATGGTTAGAATGACACCTGATATTCAAAGTATTATGGCAAGTAAAGGATTGGAAATGAGGGCCAGATTCCAACATGATAGTTACATTTATCACATTTGGTTACCAAAAGAACTTAGAGAAGAAGTTGAAGGTAAAGGTATAAATTTAGATCCTTGGTTAGTAGAATTAATAGATAAATATAAAATGAAAGGTGGTGATAGTCATGGTAGGCAAGTTTATAATGATGTTGTTGATAGAAAAAATAATATTAGTAAATTTAACATATGAAATTTAAAAAAAAGATTCAAAATATTTTGAATCTTTTTTTTATTTTATATTCTATTTAATAAATCAAAATCTTTTTTATAATATTCAGTAAGCCAAGCTAATTGTTCATCTGTTGGAATTGGCTTAGAACTACTAACATTTAATTTTGGTACAGGAGTCGGCAATCCTAAATAATTAGCAATTTCATCAATTTGATCAGGAAATTTAAAAAATTTAGTTTCTCTTTTTTCACTTAAAAATGTATATTGCGCTCTAATATGAAAATCAGGTGAATCTTTTTTAAGTTCTTCTATACCATATTCAATAGTCCATTTTTTTCTTGCACAACCAGATAAAAACCTTTCCACTGGATTACGAATAACTGCAACTAATTCTCTTTTACCATCATCTATAACAGATGGTATTTTAAAATGAAGAGTAACATTATCTATATGCTTTAATCTAGGATAATATTTTTCTTCTATTAAAGTTAATAAAGATGTGCTTGCTGTTCTTGGTATGAAACACATCAATTTATCGCCAACTATAAAATATCTTTTTAACATATTATTTTTAATTATTTTTATGTTTCCTTAGACAGGATTTGTTGTTGTTGTAGTTGTTTCTACATCCGCATATACAGTATTCCATATGTTAGATAATGCATCTACTTTTGCTGAATCTGCGTATGCTATTGGATTTTGATTTCTTGAATCAAAATATTCACCAGATTTATTAAATGAAATTAAATTATCTAAAATAGTATTAATATTTGAACTATCTAATTTATTATTAGCGCAATACAAACCAGTTAAATTAGTTAACCCATTCACATTTAATATTCTCAATTGACTATTTTCACAATATAAACAATTTAAATTAGTTAATGAAGTTGCATCTAATACTTCTAATGATTGTGAAAATATATCTAATGTTTCTAATGTTGGTAGTAGTGGAAAAATAATTTCAGTTATATCAGCACAATTAAAATAAAAATATAATGAATTATCAAGAGGTATATTTAATGTGACAATATATGTTCCAGCATCTGCATAATAATGATCTGGCAAATATGCCATACCTCCTTTTTTCTTACTGTCATTAGTATAATTATCTGTAGTACCATCACCCAAATCTACTAGCATTAGAATACCTGAACTACCTGAAGATCCTGAACTACCTGAAGATCCTGAACTACCTGAAGATCCTGAACTACCAACGGTATATGATAATGTAGCATTAAAAAAAGTATCACCAACAGTAGATTCTATTGTTATAATCATTGCAGTTATTGCAGTTGTTGTTGTGGTTGTGGTAGGTATATAAGAACTATAAGCACTGAATGTCATATCTTGCCACTTTGCATCACCATTCAATTTATAATTTAATTTTTTTCCTGATGAATAACTAATAATAATTATCTTATTCAAAAAATAATTCAAAAATTGATCAATAAGAAAATTATCATTTGAATTATTTGATAAATAATTCAACAAATTATTACTAACACCTTTACCGTGTAAATTTAACGGAATATTAGTAAAATCAATATTTAGTGTAGTTAAAAATGATAACTCATTAGTATTTAGAAACGAAATCAAATTTTTATAATCGCCAATTATTAATGAAAAGAAAACCCAATGATTATCTATCCAAACTTTTGCTGGAATTGCTGTCATAATTTTATAATTTATTTTCTGTATATATAAATAAAAATCCTTTTTTATTTCATTTTTAATTATTATCTTTGTGACAAATAAATAAAAAAATTATGACAGATCATATTGAAATTTTTGACGTTGTTCTATATTATAATCGTAAAGTTTTTGTAAAACCAACAGAACCAATATTTGGCGAAATACAGAAATCAAATCCTGTGCTTAATGTTGATGAAGTTCTTGATATTTATTCAGATTTCAATAATAAATATAAAGAGGAACTTAAAAAATATGAAATTCTTGATAATAAGGAACTTATAGTATTGGCATGTGCACTTGTTCCAGAAGATGAAGATTTTATAAAAAATTGTAAATCAATTGAAAATGATAAATTTTTTGTTAAATGGGACAAAAATTCATATGAATTAATCAAAGAAACTATTAAAAAGTTAATAAAATGAGGACAATGACTAGGTGGGGTATTGGTCCTAAATTTGGAATATTAACTATTTTTTATTCATTAGTAATTTATATAATTCAAAACAATTTTTGCACTAATTTTGAATTTACAAAATTAAAAACACTTGGTTTAATTTTAATTTTAGTTGGATTTTGTTTATTTATTTATCCAGCAGTAACAATTGATAAATATTTTAATGAAAAAAGACTTAGAACAAAAGGATTTTATGCTTATTGTAGGCATCCAATTTATGCAATTTGGATTGTTATTATTATTCCAGGTATAATACTTTATTGGGGATCAATCATTGGATTAACAATTCCAATTATGTCATATTTTATTTTTAAAAAATATATTCATATAGAGGAAGAATACTTATTAAAAATGTTTGGCTTAGAATATAGAAACTATATGAATAGAGTAAATTCGGTATTTCCAAAAATACGAATTGTATCGTGATAGTTCTGTAATTTCTTACATTCTTTTCCTAATTCTACGACTGAACTAATGTTCTGGTCTTCAAAGGCGTTAATTTGGGCGAACTCAACCCTATTTTTAATATTCTTCTTCCTTCTTTTTCAATATTATTCGCGGCATTAAAATCCCTATCGTGATTTGAACCACATTTTGGACAAATCCAATTACGATCATTTAATGTTAAATCATCTTTTTTATAACCACAATTAGAACACAATTTACTTGAAGGAAACCATCTATCTATTTCAATTATATCTCTACTATACCAATTTGCTTTATATTTTAACATTTCTTTAAATCTATATAAACTTAATTCTTGTATAGATTTAGCTAAGCAATGATTTTTTAACATTCCACTAACATTTAAATCTTCCATTACTATAACTTGGTTTTCGCTAAGTAATTTATTTGTAATTGAATGTAGATAGTATTCTTTTTTATTATTTAATTTTTCATAACATCTTGCTAATTTAATTCTTGATTTTTCTTTATTCTTTGAATTATTTTCTCTTCTTGAGTGTAATTGATGAAGCCTTTTTAATTTATCTTCATTATTTCTTTTAATTTTTATATTATCAAAATTAATTCCATCAGATCCAACAATAAATGTTTTAATTCCAACATCAATTCCAATTACTTTATTAGTATCAGTTAGTTTTTTATTATTTTCTCTATCAATTAAAATAGATAAATGATATTTACCAGATTTATTTTTAGTTAATGTTGCTGATTTAATTTTCTTCTGGTTTTTATTTAAACATATTTCATCAATTTTTGAACATTTATAATGAATATCTTTTAATGCTTTTATAATATTTATTCTATTTCCTTTAATTCCACTTATCGCATCAACAGGAAATCTACAAGATTGATTATTATCTTTTTTTGATTTGAACTTTGGAAAACCATTCCCATTTTTAAAAAATGATTTATATGCTATATCTAGATTAATTAAAGTTTGCTGAACTACCTTAGAATGACTTTCTTTAATCCACTCATATTCATTTTTTATTAATGTTAAATGTTTGCTTGTATCAGCAAACGAAATAGACTTTTTATTTTCGTTGTATTTGCTTATTTTATATGATAAACAATTATTATACACAAATCTACAAGTACCAAGCATCTTATTTATATAAGATTGTTGTTCTTGATTAGGATATATTCTTATTTTAATTGCTTTTAACATTTTTTAGTAAGTATTTTACATACTATATATAAATAAAATAAAGTCATATTTATCTATTTTTGATTTTTTATTAAAGTATTATTTTATATATTTGTACTTCTAATAAAAAATAATTTTATGTATCATAATGTGATTCGCATTAATTTCAAATATTATAAAGAAAATGATATTGATTTTGATTATAGTTTTTTAATATCTAAAACTAATCAAGATAAATTTTCATCAATTAATTATGGTATGCTTTTAGATAAATTTAATGAAATTGGATTTAATTTAAAATATCTAAAATTTAATGATTTAGATTTAATCTCAGATATTTATTGTAGTTATAATTATCAAGAAAATTTTAAAATTTTCTTCTCAGCGTATAATAAATTCATATATAAAAAATCATTTAATCTTCATGTAGAATATGGTAATATTATAGATGGTATTTTTTATCAAAACAATATGACAACTTTTGCGAGTGTGTCATTTATTGATATTTCTAATGCAAAAATTACCATATTAGGGGGTAGTGAGTTATTAAATATAATTAAGGATAAAATATTTTATAAAACCAGAGAAAAATATCAAATTATTGATAAGGATGGAATAATAATTGCAACAGAAATTACAGATTCAGATTCTAATTTTGAACAACATTTCTTTGAAAAATATGAAGTTAAAGTTGCTTTAAGAAAATATAAATTAAGTAGATTAATGCAATTTGAAGAAGAATAATTATTTTCTATATTTATTCAGATTAATTAAGCTATTATCACTCAAATCTTTTTTTCTATATCTATCTATATCAATTAACGAATTAGTCTTATTTACTTCTTCAAAATTATTTTGTTTTTCTGGAAAAATTTCTGAGAATCTTTGAATATAATTATCTTTTGTTTTTTGATCAGCAGAAGTTATTTTTCTTAAAAATTTATTCAATAATTTTAAAATTTTAATTTGTGATGCATCATTCTCTATACCTTTAATGTTATCAATAACTTTAACATAAAGTTTTTTAACACTTTCCTCTCTTTCTTTATACTCCCAATCTGCAGCAATTTTAACCTTGATGTGAGTTGAAAATACATCAGGACCATTAATAGTATTTGTTGAAAATGCTTCTATAACTTCTTTATAATTAAGATAATAGTTTTTATTACCTATCATTTTTTTAGATTTAATATCACCTAAAATATGTGAAATATGATATCCTTTTCTAATCCATATCTTCATACCTTTATCGAATAATTCACTAAAAGTAACTGATTGAGTTTTTTCTAAATTCATAATAACCTCATCAGATTCATCATTAAAATAAATAATACAATATGATACTAATAAATTTTTTATTTCTTCAGGTAATGCATCACCAAAATTTGAATAATCAGATTTGAAATCATATCTTTTATTTGGAATTGAAATAAATTCACGAATATCTAATTTTATTTCGTCTAATTTATGCCTTGGTAATTTAATATCAATTCTATCAATATAATTAGTGTTAAATTTTTTATCTATAAAAAATGCAATACAAACTGATATTATAGCATATAAAATTTTTCTATCTTCTTCAATTATATGATCACCTCTCAGATGATTAAAATAATCTTTTACAAAATTTAATATATTAATAGTATTAATAAAAGCATAAGTATAAACATTAACATCATCAAAAAATAAATTATTTATTGTTTTTTCATAATATGATGTTATACTTGATAATTTCATTGCAAAACGATCTTTAAATATATTACCTTTAAATATTTTTAATCCTATTTTTGTAATTGCAAATTGAATTAATTGACTTATTTTGAAACCATTAACATAAGTTACAGCATCTTCTAAGGTGTGAGCGTCCCTTGATGTTTTTATTGATATTAATTCATTATTTTTAGTTACACCTTTAATTGGTGATATAACTTTAATATCAACAAATGGATAACTGGAATTTAATGTATTTAAATTAACTGCGCCTAATAAAATTTCAGAAACTTTTTCACCTTCTAATGGAGATCCACTTTGTTCTATTTGATAAATAAGATGTTTTAAACGATTAAATCTGCCTTTATTCTTTCCAATATAACTATAATCTGTTTTATTTGCTGCTAAATTTATATTATAAACTTTTTCTAAAAACAATTTAAAATCCAACATTAAAAATATTTTTTCTTTATATATTAAAAATTTTTTATCAAATTTTGAAAATGCTTATTAAATATCTTTTCAATTTTTTCTTGATATGATTTTGGAAAAATGATTGAATCATGAACAGTAAACAATATAATATCTGGATAAGTATCATAAATCTCTTTAATCACATTATTAAATATAAATTCACTTTCCATCTTCTGTAATTCATGTGATAATTCCTTATAATTTTTTTTTGATTCTTTAAATTCTAAAATATATTCATATACAGATGGATATAAATCTTTAAAAATCTTATTTACTTTTTTATTACCTTTTGTATTATCACCAAACAAGACTTTATAAATCATCTCTTTAGCTTCATTTCTCTTTTTTATTGGAGAATTATGAATTATATCGTCATACAATAAACCAGATTTAACAAGATCAAAATATTTTTTTGTATCACCATTTATATGAATTAATTGCTTTTTCAATATAACTGCAAAAAATAACGGTTGCGAATTACTTATATCAACTTCGGAAATCATCTCATTATTAATAGTTAAAAATTTATTTCTAACTTCTTTTTTAAGAATTGTAAAATTAGTATGAAATCTACCAAAATCATCAAAATTGAAATAAATAGTTTTATTATAAATATTTTCAACAGACATTAAATTTCTCTGGTATTTTGATTCATCTATTTGATTTTCACTTTTTAATTCTTTTAGATAATTGATAGAATTATTATAGTCAATTTTTATCTTATTCAAAGATTCTATTAATTTTACTCTAATCTCAGGAACAATTGTACTCTTATTCATCTCAGTAATAGAAGTTTCATATCTATTATTTTGTTTTTTTATCAAAAACTTATCAGTATTTTTATATCTATCAACATCATAAACACATTTAGTAGATAATTTATAAGAATTTGTCTTTTTTCCAACATAATATTTAGATACTAGACTCATAAAACCATTATCACATAAATATTCTATATAATAATTGTAATGTTCACCATATTTTTTTCTAAGAATAAGAGATGATAAATTAAATTTAATTTCAATATTTGCATTGAAATAATATTTAATTAAAAGTTCGTGTATAATACTTATTAAATAAGAACTTTTTAAGTTAACACCTTTATATGGAAATATTTTTTGTTGTGTTAGATATTTAAAATCACTCGATATAAAGTGAAGTAAGTAATCATCATTCGACTGAATAACCATAAAATATATTTTTCTTAATATATGAAAAATTATGGTGTTTGTTTGTCTGAATTTAAGAAATTTTCTAATTCTTTTTTAGTATCAATATGAATAATTTTATCTATACCTTCTTCTTTTTCTGGCTCTTCATAATTTTTTAGAAAAGTTTTTAGAAGGTCATCAGATAGTTCTTTTTCTCTTCTAATTTTAATTAAATCCAAATCTCTTTTTCTATTTATTCCAATAATTGTATCCTCCATTCCTTTGCCGCCATCGTTAAAAATAACTGAAATAACTTTATATTTTTCTTTATTATCTTTCAATTTACTAATCGTACTCCTTCTTAATATCTTAGTAATGTTAGTCATATCAATAATTATATTGTGTAATTTCTTTATTGATTTTTCTAATCTATCAGCAAAAGTATCTTCAATTTCATGATTTATATCTACAATCCTTTTAAATCCTTCATTTGCCCATCTTCTTAAAAAACTTTTTTCTGGCAATTCAATAATTTCACCTAAAAACTCGTAATACAATAAATATTTTCTACCATCCTCATAATAAAATTCACTTTCTTCTGGAACAAAAAATGTTCTGGTGTTTTTATCTAAAACAAAATTTGGACGGTTAAAAGCATCTTTATAAGTAAGTCCTTCTCTTTCACATATTTCAACTGCAATATCATCTCTATTAAAAATATCATATTTCTTTTCTAATTTATTGGTATAGAAAGATTTGCCCATTCCAGGAGGACCTACTAATAATATAAATTCTTTTTGATTTAATGATTCATTCAGAAAATCTTGATATTTAGTGAATATCATTTTTTTATTTTATTTTTGATCATGTCAATAAGAGTCTCTACAATACTTTTAATGGTATAAACACCTGCTGCAGCACCAAATATAGCTACTTTTTGTGGTAATGTATCTAAATTTAAACCTTCTTTTGATATTAACTCAACAATTGCGGTGGTAAAAGGTACCCCTAAGCCGACATAAGCAACCATATCAATAAATGAATCAATAACTCTACCAAAACTTCTTGAAACAAAACTAAATATATTATGAATTGATAATAATGTTTTTTTTACTTTTTCTGCAATAGAAAATAGTCCATCTTTATCCAATTCTGCTTTAATTTTTTTAACATCATTATTTGCCATATTTAAAATTTGAGTAATAGAATATAATGTTAATAACACTATTTGTTGCTGTGTTATATTTGGAATATCTGAATTCTTAACAAGAGCATCAACAATTGGGTATAACATAGTTACACCCCAAGTATAAGTTGCTGCAAAATATAAACTCAAACTTAATTTGCTTATAGTCTTATCCTGTATTGACTTATATAAACTTATTTGTTTATCTTCTAAAATCAATTGATAATCAATATTTTCATTTAAATAGGAGTCGTATGATTGTAAATATTTCATAAATTATATTTTTTTATTGCTACATTCAATTTTTTTGTTTCTAAATGCAATTTAATAATTTCGTCAAGTTCTTCAATTGAATTTTCTAAAATATCTGATTCATATACAATAAAGTTAATTGGAATATAGTCAATTTCTTGTCTATTTATAAATTCTTCAATTTTATTAGTAAATTCTTCATAATAATATAAAGCACGAAATGAGTTTTTATTCATTGTATAATATAGATTTTCATATAGATTTATATAGATATCTTCTGAGTTATCACTTTTATATCTTTTATATTTAGTAATTATATATTTTTTATATTTTGAATTATCAAATATATCTTCATATGTTTTAATATATTTCATAAATTGTATTTTTTTATATCAGATTCAAGTTCAAATTCATCTTTAGTAATTTTTTCTAATTCATAATCTGTATATTCTCTTCTATGATTATTAAATTTGACAATAAATCGTAATGGACGTGTTTCCAATCCAGCGCCTCCAGCTTTAAGAACTTTTTCTATTTGACCAATATCTTGACATTTTTTTACTCTAACATAATCACCTTTAGATAATTTATCTTTTTTTAAAAATATTCCATCCCAAAAATTTTCATATTGTATTAAGTATTTCATATTTATTATATATTATTTTTTTATATTAAAAATATTTTGTACTTTTGTGAAAATAATAAAAATAAAAAAGAATGAAGAGATTTATTAAATTTTATCATAAGGATAAAGAAAATATTAAGATGATTAATCAATCTGATAAAGGTTTTGAATTAGTTATTCTTTCTAACTCTTTATTAAATGGTTTATTAGAATCAATTAACGAATGTGAAGAAAAAGGTCATGAAGTTGATATAGTTTGGCAAATGAAGCACAAAACGCAAAATTATATTGTATATAAAGATTGTACTTTCTCAGCACCTATGGATAATATTATAACATCCGCGGTTATTCTTAATAGACTTAGGAAAAATATATTAACTGGCAAAAAAATAAAAGTAACTTGCTCAGGTACAAGTTATTACTCAGATTCTTTTCTTTATAAAAATAGAGCAATTAAAAAAACTAAAAATACATATAAAGATGCCATGCTTTTAGAGAGAATGATAAAGTTAGGTGAGTTAAATTATATAAGTGAAAAAGAATAAAAATATAAAAATATAAAAATAGTTAAGTTATGAAATCTAATATAATATATGAACCATCATTATTAAAATGGATAAAAAAAATGTTCTTACACGCAGAACAGCATAAATGGTTTGAAACTTATTGGTTTATAGATTTTCATGGTGTTATTTCTAAACCAGATTATAGAAAAACAGTTAAAGAAATAGAATATTATGATTATGTTAAAAAAACACTTCAGTATATTACAAAAAATAGACCTGATATTATCATGATTTTATACACATCATCTTATCCTGATGAAATTAAAATTTATATGAAACAATTTGAAAATGATGAAATATTTTTCAAATATATAAATGAAAATCCTGAAATTAATGAATCAAAAGGCAATTTTGGTTGCTATGATAAAAAACCATATTATAATGTTTTAATTGATGATAAAAGTTCATTTGATCCAGAAATAGATTGGCAGCCAATCTATGAATATTTTATAAATTCTAATTATAAACCAGACCCAACTTGGAGCACTAAATTTAAGGAAAGTTATCACAAATAATTTATATTATTTTTAATAAAATAAATTGCCAATTGTTACTCTTGATTAATAGATGTGTTGAATGTAGTCAAAATTTAATAAACTAAAGATGATTATAAATATTAAAAGAAACCAAGATTTAAAAGATTTAGGTCAATTAAAATATGATTTAATTTTAAAAAATAAATCAAAATCAATGATTGGTTATGAATGGAAATTAAAAGGTGAAAAATCTGATGAATCATTAGAAGATTTTCATCTATTTTGTCTTTCAATAGTAAAAGATTTACTTGAAAATAATGTTAAAATAAATGAAGATATTGTTGACCATTCATATGATATAGAAGAAAATCAAATAGACACAGAAGCAACTTTAGAAGATTTAGAATGCTTATTTAAAATTATCGTAAAACAAAAATTAAAAAACATATGAACATCAATATAAAAAAACGGAAATTAACCATAAAAGAGGAAAGAAAATTAAAACTTAACTCTTTAAAAAAAAAGAAAGCACCAATAGATGTTAATTTTAATTGGATTATTACTACAGAAAATAAAGAAGAAGAGGAAGATAAACTAAAAAATTTTCAATTATTTTGTATTAGAGTAACACAAAATATTCTTGCAAGCAATTTTACAACAAACGAAAAAGGAATTATAAAATGTGCGCACAATATTAATAAAAACGATATTGAATATACTGTGGCACATCTTCAAAAATTATATTTAACTATTTTAAACGAAAAAGAAAAATAAATGGAAAAAAGAATGTATTTTTTTGTACCTTATCAACTAACTGGTATTCAGCAAGGTATTCAATGTGGTCATGCTGTTGAACAGTATGCTAACAAATATAAAGACGATACAGAGTATATTGACTTTGTAGAAAATTGGAAAACCTGGATTGTTTTAAATGGTGGAACAACTAATAGTAAAAGAGACTTTACTTCTAAATCAACAGGAACATTAAATCAAATTGCTGATCAATTACTTGAAAACGATATCAAAATTGCATATTTTGAAGAACCTGATCTAAACGATTCATTAACTTCAGTCTGCTTTCTTTGTGATGAAAGAGTATTTAACAAAGAATTATATCCTGATTTTACAGATTTTGTGGTAGAAAAATATTTTCCAGAAATTGTTGAAGAAGACTATTCTTCAGAAGATGATTTAATTAATGCAAAAAGTGGTAGAGAATCACTTGTAAACAATTATAAGGCATGGTTAAAATTTCAAAATTTTTCAAAAATATCAGAATATAAAGAATGGATAGAATTATTAGGTGGAGAAAAAAATATATTTTTAAGAAATTTGATAAGAGATAAAAAATTAGCATAAAAAGTTTGGTAGTGTATAAACTAATAATTATCTTTGTGTTATTGAAACGATAGAAACACTTAAAATCACAAAGAGTATGGAATATCAATTAGAAAATGGAATAGTAGTAAAAGGCTCTGGTGCAACAGCATTTATGGAATCTTCAAAAAGTTTACATCAAGAACAAGAAATTTCAAGAAATCTATTTAATGAATTTATTAACCCATTAGGTTTTACTGCTTGGCATATACATGATGGTTGGGTTAAATATAAACATTGGAACGGTAAAGTTTTACATAATAACATATTAGATTTATATTGGCTTTCAAATCATTCTGGATATTCTCACACAATAAATCGTCCTAAAGTTGGTGAAAAAATGGTAATTATTAATGATAGTCCAGATATTTATTGGTCTACAAAACAAGAACCATTTTATATGTATTGTTATGATGTTATAGATGAACCTGAGGTTAAATATGATTTTGAATTTCCTAAACTTATTATACAATTAATAGAAATTAAATTAGTTATTTATAATAAAAAAATTGGAAAATATCAATTTTACGAAAAAAAATCATTTTGGAATAAATTATTCAGTTAATATTTGGATATTTTAAATAAATTTCGTATCTTTGTACTGTTGAAATAATAGAAACACACTTAAAATCACAAAAATGGAAGCAAAAATGACAATTGAGGATGAACAATTTAATGAAATGTTTTTAACTGGATTTGGTGCTGAACATTTGAATATTCAACCTAACGCCGAATTTTAAATAAAAAAACATCAAAAAAGTTTTTTTATTGAAAAAATATCATTATTATTGTAATTGTAGAAATAAATAACATTTAAAATATAAAATTATGGCATTAGGTAAAAAAGTGGTAGCAGTAAAAGCACCAGCCGCAAAAAAAGATTTAAAACCTGTTGCAGTTGTTAAAGGCGAAGATTTTGCTGATAAATTGAAAAAATTCAATACATTAAAGGAAGAAATCAAAGACAAAACAGCTGAGCAGAAATCAATTGAAGGCGACATCAAAGGCATTTGCCTTGATGAATACAAGAAATTATATCTTGGTATGAAAAGAAATCCTGAATCAATTAAGGTTGAAAGTGAAAAAGGTGACAAAATCATGTTCATGGTTGTAAAAAAATACACCGGAAGTGTTGATGAAGAAAGAGCAACAGAACTACGTGAAAAATATGGGGAGTCATTTGTTGATGAAAAATCAGAAATGATTATGAATAACGATCTGTTAAACAAATATTCAGATAAACTCGAAGAATTGATCATGAGTGCTGATTTTATGACTGAAGAAGAAAAAGAAGCACTCTTTGTTCAAAAAGTAACATACAGTATCAAAACTGATGCTATCAATGAGGCGTTCACTTGTGGAAATGGAGATGTTGAAGGACTTATCTCTGATATTGCTCCAGTTCTAATGTTGAAAGAAACTCGTTAATTCAAGCACAATACAAATAAAAAATTCTGATAATCACGAATTGTGAATGTCAGACTTTTTGGCTATTGGTAAATTTACAAATTTTAATGAAAAATGATTGAAATTAAACATCTTGCAATAGAAGTCACAAGAAAATGTAATATTCAATGTAGTCATTGTTTAAGAGGTGAGAGTCAAAGCAAAGATATTTCATTTGAGTATATTGATTCATTATTAAATCAAGTTAGTTCTATTGGTCATTTTTGTCCAACAGGTGGTGAGCCATCATTAAATGTTCCAGCAATAAAATATTTTTTAGATGGTTGTAAAAAAAGAAATATTCAAATCAATACTTTTTATATTGCAACAAATGGTGTGAATTTAACAGAAAATTTTATTAATATTTGTACAGAATTATATAATTATTGTATTATAAAAAAAAGCAGTGGTGTTCAAATCTCAAATGATCATTATCATATCAAGCAAAAAATGTATAATGATACACTTTTAGCAAAATTACCATTTTATAGTAAAAGAAATAAAGATAATGAAAATTTTGAAAATGGCAAAAAACTTCATAAAGAAGGACGTGCATTAGAAAATTATAAAAATGCAGAAATTATAAGTTATGCAACTACATTAACCACAGAAACATTTGATACAAATCCAATTTATTTAAATGTTAATGGAAATATCATTAATGGATGTGATTGGTCATACGATAATCAAAATAATCATTTTATATGTGAAGTAAATTATATTGAAAAATATAAAAATATGTTAGATGTCAGATAGAAAGTTTTATTTAAAATTAAACCTAAATATTTGGCAATCTCAAATAAGTTCCGTACATTTGTATTGTAATCAAAAAACAAGAAAACATGAAAAACGAAAAAAATTTATCTCCAGAACTTGAAAAGTTCGATTGGATCAAAGAATTTGTATTCTCAGATATTTTGGAAAAATACGTAGCATTAGCTGGCGTAGAAGAACAACTATTTTTAGTTGACTGTGACGGTAAAATTGTTGAATATGTTGAAAACGATTAAAAATATATAAAAATGAAAAATTGTAATAGTCCGCCGAAATGGTAAATAAATAACATAATAGATAATTAATAGATAGATATATAAATTATTAACATATAGATAAAAAAAAATGGAAAAATGTAATGGTCCGCCCAGGTAAAAAATTAATTAATATAATATATACTAGAAAGCCAAAAAAGCAAAAAATAGATTAAATAGATAATGAAGTAAATAGATGGAATAAAAGACTAACATGCACCTCCTAAATTTTGCAAACCAATCCAAGATTCAAAAGTCTATCTTGGCTGTTAGAATAGATAGGTAAAGAAAAAGCCACCGAAAGGTGGCTTTTTTGATTTAATTTTTTTGAATAGTATCATCCTCTTTATCTTTGTCCTCTTTTTCTTCATCTTTTTCTTCATCAGAATCAGCAGATTTTACTTCTTCTTTTCCTTTTTTAAGTTCTTCTTTATATTCTGGATCTAATTCTTTCAATAATGTTTGAAGTTCACCAATATGTCTTTTTTCTTCTTTTGCAATATCCAATAAAGTTTTCTTCACTTTTTCATTTTTTGCTGTTTCTGACAATTGTTCATATAAACTAACTGCATCTAATTCACCTATTATAGCTAATCTTAATATTTCTTTATCGCCATTATCTTTATCGACATATTTTAAATCAACTGGGGTAGTTGCCAAAAGTTCATTTATTCTCATAAATTCTTCAAAATTTTTCATCAAATTTCATTATTTTTAATGGTATATATAAAAATTATATATTATATTTTTCTGTATCTAAAATATATTGAAAAGTTTTTTTAACCTTAGTACTAAAATATTCACCATACTCTTCGTATATTTCTTTATATTTTTTCAAAGGTCTTAATCTAATTCTCATCAATTCAATAACTCTTTTATCAAAATATTTTATATATTTTTTAAAGTACTTATCAATTAAATTAGATAAAGTGTTACGATTTCTTGGTGAAGAGGTTGATATATTGTTTTCATCACAAAATATGTCAGATTCATAATAAATATTATTGGAATCTGGACCATAATGACTTATACATATCAAATCATCAAAAATATCATTATAATTAAATATATTTTCTTCAAAATAATCAAATTTTAATGTATTTATTTTGTCTGGTAAATTTTGTTTTTCAATATAATCACCAATAAACAAATCTAATTTATTAGTATCTTCGTCATTAAGATATTGATATTTAGCTTCAAATGTTTTTATATATTTCATTTTTATATGTTATATTTTGTACTAAATAAGATTCCAGATTGAATAGAATCACTATCTAATATTTCTTTTAATCTATTCAAAGCATCTTGTTCTGAATTTGTTTTATATATTATTTTTAATGTATTATTATAATTATTATAATTCCAGATATTGCCATTTGAGAATGAAAACAGTCTACGATTAAACCTATCTATTTTTTCATAATAGTAATATTTATCATATTCCAAATAATTTTCTGACATTTTTGTTATTCTCAACATAAATAAATGCGACATTATATCATTATCATCATCTGCGCTAAAAAAATATGTAATTATATATTCCGGCTCATTAATATTCTCAAATGTTTTTATATGCTTCATATATTATATTTATTTGTTAATAATATTTGTTTTAGTTCTTCTGTAGTTTTAGCAAATGCTAAAATATTTTTTTCATAAACTGAAACATAATATTTTTTAATTCCAAAATCATACATAAATCCTTCTTTATTTTTTGGAGGATAATCGTAACTAACATTTAATATTCTTTCACTTTCTACATTATTCACGCTGCGGGTCCTAAATATTTGCCCTATATTATTATCAATAAAATTTTTAAACATAACTTTATTTATCTGATCATATCCTCTAAGTTTTTCTGGTATTAATATTACATAATCACCATTTATTGGTATAC
>Ga0302285_10000126_pt1 | contig 45433 bp, 64 predicted proteins | sample III_Fen_E2_2_FD_200455 | JGI IMG/M metagenome (GOLD analysis project Ga0302285, IMG submission 200455) | Peat permafrost microbial communities from Stordalen Mire near Abisko, Sweden - III_Fen_E2_2 | ecosystem: Environmental > Terrestrial > Soil > Wetlands > Permafrost | place: Sweden: Abisko... | reverse complement strand
TCTTGAAAATGAAGAGGCTGTGGATAATAAGGAAAGACGTGAGAAGTTTGAGAGATGGTTTACCGCTGCGTTGCTTCCTGCAATGGCTAAGGGGGGCCGTGCTATCGTTATTGGAACTATTCTACACTTTGATTCATTACTAGCTAAATTACTGACTCCTGATAAGTATATCGGATGGAACAAGAGCACCTATCGGGCTATTAATGATTGGGGAGCACTATGGCCAGAACATTTGTCGATGGACGAACTTTTAAAGATTAAAGCGGAGTATATTTCTCAAGGTCATGCGTTTCTTTTTTATCAGGAATATCAAAACGAACCAATTAGTGATGAATTTCAGAAGTTTAAATTAGAAAAAATTCGTTTCTATGACGAAAAAGATTTATTACAGAAGGATTTACGAACATATGTGGCAATTGATAGAGCATATTCTCTTGAAAAAACTGCCGATTTTACTGCGATTGTTGTCGTATCTGTCGATAAAGAGAATAAGTGGTATGTCAGATTGGCGCAGAGGTTTAAGGGGGATGAGAAGGCCTTAATTGAAAAAATATTTGATTTAAAGATATTTTTCTCACCGGATATGTTCGGTATCGAGCAAAAAGCGTATAAATATACGATTAAGCCGGCACTTGACGATGAGATGAGAAAGCGTAGTATATTTTTTAAGTGTGAGGAGTTAAAAGATTTAGGAGTTGGTAAAAATAAGAGAATTGAGGGTTTAATTCCACGCTTTGAGTCTAGTTCTATCTTCTTATTAAGAGATCAGACGGATTTAGTCGATGAGTTAATTAAGTTTCCTAAAGGTGGCCACGATGATTTGATTGATTCTTTGGCTTACCACTTAGATTTATCGGCTGGTTCTGCTTATAAGGGGCGCGCAACTACACAATTTATTCCTAAAGGAATAGTAAGACGAACTTTTTTCACAATAAATAATGATTTATGATAATTAATGTAATGGAGCAAAATTGGGGCAAGAAAAATGGCACTGACTTGTTCTTACAGAATGAGGCCGGTGAGAAAGCGATGCCTTCAATCTATCAACCAGATGAGGAGGAACGAGACGTTCGTGCCATGATTATTAACTCCTTTACTTGGGCTGATGTTACAATGAGAAAACCAAGACGTGAATATAATGATATGTCAACGTTAACTCGTATGATGTACGACCAAATGGCTTTTAATATTTATCAGCCTAACAATGGTCAACCTAATATGGGTGATCCATCACAGTCTTGGAAGTCTAACGCCATGAGACCAGTGGTTCGTAATAAGGTTATTAGTATTGCGGCTCATGCTACCGCTAAATTAATTTTTCCTAAGGTTTTTGCCTATAATGAACAATCAGAAGAACAAGAAAAATCTGCCATGGTTATGCGTGACCTTATTGAATGGGCATCTGAACAAAATAACTACGATAAGATGAGCTTATTCGCGGTGATTAATGCTTGTGTTAACCCAGCTTCAATTATGCATGTAGAATATGCTGAGGCATATCGCACGATTAAGACTGAGAAAGTTAATGGTAAATGGCAGACTAAAGAAATTTGTGATGAAACTAATAGTGGATTTCAACTTACTCCAGTTCCAGTTGACGAACTTTTTATTGGTGATTTTTATATTGAAGATATTCAAAAGCAACCATTTTTAATTTGGAGACGTGTTCAAACTTATGCCATGATGAAGGCTAAATATGGTAAGTCTAAAAATTTCGATTGTGTTAAGCCTGGGTTACAGGTTATCTATAATGATGCTAATACTTCATTTTACGAGGTATATGACTCAAATCTTCGTGGTTCTTTATGTGAAGAAGTTATTTTTTACTCTAAATCATTAGATTTACAGATTCCAATGTGTAATGGAATCTTAATGACTGACCCAGACGAACCAAATCCGCGTGTTGACAAAAACTATCCTTTCGTGAAGTTCTTTTATGAACCATTTGACGAAGGTAGAGCTTTTTACGGTAAGTCTTTGGCGTTTAAAATGCAACCAGATGCGGATATTATCAATACTCTTTATCCAATGATTATTGATGGTACTTTCTTAAACATCTTTAACCCATTAATCGTTAGTGGAGAAGAGGCAATAGGATCGGATGTCATGATTCCTGGAGCTACAACCACACTAATTAACCCTGAATCATCTGTTACTCCGCTACGAGTCGCTCAGGACATCAGGCAGGGTATGGACACGTTATCTAGGGTTGAAGATTCAATTAATCAATCCACTTAGGCTCCATTAAATGTTGGTTCTCGTGCTACCGCCTTTCAGATTTCTAAAGTTGACCAGGAAAAGCAAACTCTTATTGGATTATTTATCACTATGATTGGTGATTATGTAAAACAATATGGTAATCTCATAAAATCTGATATTTGTCAATACATTACTATTCCAGAAGTTAATAAAATAATTGATGACGGAGAATTGATTTACAAGACGATTATTGTTCACGATAAACAAACTGATAGCGGTAAAGTTAATAAGAGTATCAAGTTTGACTTTAACGCCCCATCTAAAGCCTTGACAGATAAAGAAGAATTAAGTGCTTCTTATGATGTCTTAGAAAATCAAGGTGGTAAGGATAGCAAAAATACAATCTGTGTAGTAAATCCTAAATTATTCCGTGAATTAAAATATCAAGTCGCTATTTCTCCTGATATTTTGGCTCCAATGTCTGACGACTTAGAACGTGCTTACGGATTAGAACTGTTTGATAGAGCCATTCAGGCTCCAAAGCTTGGTGTTAACGTCGATATGGAGCAAGTGTTTAAGGATTTCTTGTTTAAACTATATCCAAAATCAGCAAAAGATGTTAATAAATATTTTAAAGAAGAGCAAATTCAAGATCCAAACTTGCCACCGATGAATCCACAAGCCGGTCAACCAATAGAAGGAACTCAGGATAAAGCAGGGATTACTAGTGGACCAGCTATGCCTAATATGCAAAGTGTCGGACCAACAAGATAACTAATAAATAATAACGCTAAAAACTATGATTAACCGATTTAAATGGCTTGAAGTTAGTCGGGATACTAGAACAAACATTGTTCTATATCTCAAAGACTTCACGGACTTTCCAGAATTTAAAAAATCTGGACACATAGAAGTTTCTGGAAACAAAGTAGTGTGTGATGGTTTCACCGACCAAGATTTATGTAAATTAACACCAGAATTACTTCGTGCGGCTTTAGATGAAAGTACGTTAAAGGATAGAGGTGTTGATCCTCAAGATGTTTACGCTTTATTTTATGAACTTGTGGCTCGTCTTGAAATGCCACCAGTTGAATTAAAAGAACAAGCTATTGTCCACAAAGTAACAGTCGAAGAAATTAAGGATAACGAGTTAGAAGAAGTTTTAGTTCCTAATGAAGAAATTAAAATACCAGTTAAAAAACCTATTATTAAAACGCTAAAAAAATAAAATTATGAAAAAAGAATTTAAATTAACTCCAGAACAAATTCAGAAGATTGAACAAATAAAAATTGTGGAAGCTCGTCAAGAAAAAATTGTGATTAATGCTCGTGAAATGATTCTTCCTATCTTAAAGGAAAACAATTCTAGTGTTAATAAATCTAAAATGGCTTGCGATGTTCTACAGATTGCTATTAGTCAAGGACAGTTTGAACTATTAAAACAACATAAAGTATGTGACTTAAATCTTCTTGATTTAATTAAAGAAGATTATCCGGAAAGTAAAATTGTTCGTAGTTTAATAGAAAAAATTAACGACCTAAGCATGGAAGAAGGTATCACTGCATTACAATGGATGGTTGAAAAGATGAATAAAGTTATCGAAGATGAAAATAAAGATAGAAAGTTTGAAGATTTAAACTTAGATTTCTAAGTATATGATAAAAACGCTAAAAATAAGATTGATTTATTGGCTCGCTAAAAACTTATTACCCATTGTTGATGAAAAAGAGTTGATTTCATTTAAAAAAGATAAATACTTTGTAAATGGAATAGAACTTACTCAATCAGAGGTAATGGGATTAAGAGCGGAGGCTGATGTTATTGGAAAAATGAGACTCTGGCAAATCATCGTAAATGATTTAAATGAGAGATCGCAAAAGAAAATATATAAAGATGCTCTTGATTCCACTGACTTCGTTATTGGAAAAACCATCTTGTATATCTTGGATGTTCAACAAAAGTTTATTGATAAGATGAAAAACAAGTAGATTGATAATTCCATCGGCTATCTAAAGGTTTATTGGGGGCAACTCCTTAGCGTTTTCCTTTATATAGCCGGCACGAATTATTAATTAACAAACTGATGGAACCAGAAATGGCCCATTTAAAAACTTGTATGGAAAATCAAAATGCTGCTCCGGATGCAGTTAAAACACCGGAAGAAGGAGTTAACAATGACAACAATGCTCCGGTTGTCGAAGAAATAGTTACGATGACTAAGACGCAGGTTGATGAATTATTAACCGCGGCCGAAAACGCAACTAAATTAGCTGCTCAAAAATCTTCTGATGCTGAAAATTATAAGATTGGCATGATGAAGTATAAAGATAAGCTAAAAGACAATGGAATTGATGATGGGGAACCTCAACAAACAACAAAAGAAGAAATCGCTCAGATGATTCGAGATGCTGTTAAAGAAATTGTTCCTGCTGTTAACACGCCAAAAAAAGATGATGAATTAGAAATTGCTAATGCTAAGATTGCCGAAATGCGGTTAACTATGGCAAGTAGTAAAAATGGTTCATCAGCTGCCGGTTCTAATCTTGATAAAGGAAATGAGGAAGGAAAGACTCCTGCCGAAAGATACTTTAGTAAGGATCAGATTGCAGAGATGAGGGCAAAATTTCCTAATATTGACATTGAACAAGTTTATAAAAATTTGCCAGATGCTAATACTCAGGGATATGTTGCTAAATAAATGCTAAAACTTATTAATCTAAGTAAACAAAACAAATATGGCTGTAAATGATATTACACAAGTAGGTGCTGCTACTTTCGGTCCAAATGGGGCTGTACAGTACAACGTAGCTGCAAGTGCTACATTGATTAATCCTGGTGAACCAGTAACTTGTGCCTTAGGTGCAGTTGCTGTTACTCCAATGACAACAAACAAACCAGTTGTTGCTACTGACTTTTTAGCTGGTGTTGCAACTACAACTTCTACAAACACTGCTGGTGCTGCTGGAAAAGTTTTCGTTCAAGCTTTACTTCCAGGTCAGATTTGGTCAATTTTACCAAATTCTGCTGCCGCTTTTGATACTCAAGCTGAATATGATGCTTTAGTAGGTAAGAGAGTATTAATCGACTTAACTGCTGGTAAATACACTATCTTAGCTACTGATGGCGCTACTTCTGGTTGTGTTATTCTTGCTAAGGATATTAAAGTTGATGGTGCTCACATTTATTTCACTTTCCGAAATGGTGTTAGTTATTTAAGCTAGTTGATTAAATAATAGGCTCATTGAAAACACAGAAATTAAAAACGCTAAAACTAATAATTTAATTTCTAAAATAGTATGATAATGGATTCAACCAACTTCGCGTTGGTAAAAACGGAGCTAAAATAATCTGGTTCCGTGTGGATTAAGGGTAAATCTGCAAAAAATTGGGTGAATTGCTGGAAACTCCTAATAACGGACAATCAGCAGCCAAGTTATCTAGGGATAGATAAAAGGTTCAACGACTAACAGCATACCACTAGAACAGTGATGAAGCTGACACGAGCGCCCGACATTCATTAATAATGGGTGAAGATATAGTCTGGACACTAGATATATATAAAACTAGTGAAATATAGGATAAAGAGCCTATATGTTAACATAATCAAGATAGAGTATTTTATCAAAAATTTGCTTGGGAAACAGCTTTTCCATCATTAGCAACTGCTGAAACTGCTGCATTATTTAAACCAATGCAAATCGATAGAGCTGCTTATGTTGAAGAAGTATTCCAAGGTTCTCCTTTATATGCAAATATTTCTGAGACACAAACTGTTCCTGCAACTACTCCAATTGCTGGTAACAAACTGACAACTTTCGTACAAGACTACGCTCAAGCGAAAGATATCAGTAAGAATTTTTTCGATAGACTAGCAGGCATGCTAAGTTTTCAAAGATTATCGTTTAGTCTTTAAAAATTATTGTCGAAGTAAAACAGGGATAAACGGGGAAACTCCTATAAATATTAGGACAATCCCGTACCAAGCATTAATTTAAATGATTAATGAAGGTCGAACGACTAGAAGGTGAACCTCTTCGTTGAGAACATAATCCTTCCACGAAACCCCTGCCCCGAAAGGGTGAAGATATAGTCTGGGCAATCTTGAAAAATAAACTTGACAAATACCTAATAGATGATATAATTAATACATATTAATTTAAAAAAAATATGGAAAAAATTTATAAAATATCTATTAAAAGAAGGGAGTATTCAGCAAAATGGCGTTTAAAAAAAATAGAAGATGTTAGACGTCAAGCACGTGAATGGGTAGAAAGAAAAAAACAAAGTGAAAATGGTGAAGAATTTATGGAACTTTGTAATTCACGAGCTAAAAGATATAGAGAAAAAAATCTAGAAAAATGTAGAGAAAGAGAGAAGGAAAAATCTAGACTATATCGCAAAAATAATCCCGAAAAATATTTACAACAGGCCAGAGATTATCGTAAAAATAATCCCGAAAGGTTTAAATCTTATTATGAAAATAGGAAAAAAACATCTGGGTTTACTAGAGATAAGAGAAACGGTACTCTAAGAAAATATGGGCTAGATGTTGAAAAATATAATATAATGGTAGATGGTCAAGGAGGTAAGTGTGCTATCTGTGATAATAGTAATGATAGTCTAGTAGTAGATCATTGTCACGAAACTGGAAAAGTAAGAAGTTTGTTATGTAATAAATGCAATATCTTACTTGGAATGATTGAGTCTGGATTTAAAAGAAATGAAAATATACTCAATTTATCATTAGAATACCTCAAAAAAAATGAAGCACTAAGAGATTGATTGTCGGAATAAAGAGTTCGGCAGATAACAAAATGGATAATATGCACGGGTTCTATTCTAAGGTTGTTGAAGACATGGCTATGAAAGCTCGTGTTACAATGACAAACAATGCTTTCGCTGTATATCGTGGTGCTTTCACAACTACTTTAACTGCTGATGGAGCTCCATTAATCGGAACTCACACTTTACTTATTGGTTCTTCTTATTCCAATGTAGTAACTGGTGCTTTAAGTGTTTCTACCCTTAATGATGCTTTAGTTAAATTAGCTGAACAACCTGACCAAGCTGGTGTAGTAATGGGTAACCAAGGTCGTTACTTATTAGTTCCACAAGCTTTATTCACACACGCAACTCAAATCACTGAATCTGCATTAGTAGCTGATTCTGCTAATAACAACTTGAACGTATATCGTTCTGCATTTGGTATCACTATCTACACTTCTCCTTACTTAGGATTTAATGCAGGTGGTTCAGATACTGCATGGTTCTTACTATCAGAAAATCACACAGTTACTCGTATTATCAGACAAGGTATTCAAACTTATCTACGTGATTGGGGTATGTCTAACAACAGAACTTATAACTACCAAGCTAACTTCAGAGAAGTCGTTTATGCTGTAGATTACGTCGGAACTGTTGGATCTACCGGCCTATAAGCCAGTGCTTCCATCTATTCCTAGACTAATAAATTAACTTTTCGTACTTATGGCTAATCCAAAGAATTACACAACAAATTTGAATGTGTTACAACTGGATGGCGCAATTGAAACTATTAACTCTCAGTTAATTAAAGTTTTATTGAGAGATTCTAATCAAGATATTCTAATGTGTTCCGGAACAGTATTAATTACTGCTGCTGGTGCAGGTTACGCTAAGGCTTGTATCTATATCAAAACTGATGTAGTTACTGGCACTGGTGCTCAATATCTAAATAAGGGTACTAATCTTTCATGCGTTTTCTCTCTAACAACACAGGCTTAGTTGAATTTTAGGGGACACCCCATGGGGTGTCTCCAATAAACTTAATTAACAAGTAATTATAAAAAATATGCATAATGATTTTCGACCATTTATCGCAGCTAGTGTTACTCCAGTTGTAGTAGCTAATGCTGGACACAATGTATTTATTCACACTATTTTAGTAGCTAAAGTAACTGTTGGAACAGTAACAGTCGCTAATAAGAATGCAACTCCGGTAACTCAGTTTGTATTACCTATCGGAACTGGTTCTGGAACTTATATTTTTGACTCCTTATTTACTGATGGTCTAGTAATTACTAATTCATCTGCTGCTGATGTTGTTATTTTAAATGGTTACCAATTATAATTAAATAGAAAAGTATGAGTTTTCAAATTTCTGAAGCCCGCGGGGAATTAGAGGCTATGTTACATGGAACATCTTTAGCACAAGTTGTCAATATAAATGGAATTTTTAATCGTGCTGCTAGACAATTACTATTAGATTTAGATCCTCAGGAAACAAAAAGAACTGCAGCGATGGAGAGTCCTATTTATTATCAGATATTCGATTATAATATTCCTAGTGATATCAAAGGTAATAAAGTTATTGATTTAATCCCTGTTCAACAAAAATATAAAAGAGATATTATTTATAGTACTTATAATCAGAATTTTGATGTAAATAAACTTTCTTCTCCAACTAACGAACTTAGTATTATTAGTGATACCGGAAATAAATATCTTAGAGTAAATTATAATAATAAGAGTTTAACTTCGGTATTAGACCAGGTTACTGGTTTAAATAATAATGGTCTTTGGGTTACAAGCGGTACAGCCACAAATTTAATGGCTAATAACCAAACTACTAATAGTGGTTTACCTACTGTTTCGTTTGATTCTGCAACTGGTACAGCTATTTTGACTAATAGTACTTTAGGTAAGCAAGATTTATCTGGTCATTTTGACCAAGGTTCTACTTTCTTTCAGTTATATTTACCAAATTCATCTTTATTTACTTCAGTATCAATTAAAATTGGGTCATCTAATGGTAATTATTATGAATCAGCACCACTAACAACACAGTTTAATAATTTCGCGGTTATTGATGGTTATAATCAATTTGGTGTTACTTTTGATGATATGACTAAGATTGGTAATCCTGATTTGACATCTATTAATTATGTTCAGTTAAATATCGTATTTAATGCTCCTGCTTACAATGTTTCTTTTATGCAAATACAGAATAGTTTAGGATTCTTATTCAATCTTGAATACTATTCTAAATATTTATTCTGTGATGGTATTAGCGGCGCTTGGCAAGAAAAAGTAACAGATGATTCTAATTTAATTAATCTTGATACTGAAAGCTTTAATATATTCTTATATCAGGCGGCTTTCTTATGTGTTCAACAGGCTTTAGGTCAAGATGCTGGTTATGATACTAATGTTTTTCTTGATAAATATAATGGAGCTTTAGCAAGATATAAGAGGATGTACAAAAGTGAGTTGCAAAAAGTACAACAACCATATTATACAAGAACATTTAATAAATATAATCAGTGGTTAGATTCAGGAAACAATAATTCATTCTAATATGGAAAAGAAATTGACAACTGATGTAAGAACTCAAAATAATTTCAACGGTGTTGATACTAAATCTACTTTCACAACAGTTGATAAGTTTTTAGGTTATCGTTCTCGTGAAGATAAAACAATGTTACCTGGTGGTTACATGATTTATCCTTCACAAAATGTTCTAATAGATATAACCGGAAGACTTAAAAATAGACCTGGGTATACTTTATATGGCGCATCGGACATGACTATTACTCCTATTTATGCTTACCACGATTGGGAGGAGCATAAAAATGGCTTAATTAATCTTCGCGCTTATTCAGGTAATTTACAATTTGACTATAATGGAACTTGGGTTACTATAAAGGATAGTTTAGGACTTAATCATATTCGCTTTACTAATTATTGGAATAACGGTGAAGTAGAAAATGTCTTGTTGTTCGTTGATGGATCTTCTAATGTTTATGAATGGAACGGTGCTACTACCACTGTATTATCTATTACAGCAAATACAATAACTAAATCTGGAACAACTACTTGGGCCGAGGATGGTTTTTACGTAACTGGTAATAAGAAAATAATGATTCGCGGCGTTGAATATACTTATACTGGCGGAGAATCAACAACTACTTTAACCGGTGTTACTCCTGATCCAACCGCTCAGAGTATTAATACCCCTATTGTTGGTGATTTAGTATTTCAATCAGTTATAACGACTGCTAATTCTTCTATGACAGCTTTACCAGTCACATTTATTAACGATTTTATATCTGTTCTTGGAAATCAGGTTTATTACGGTTCTTTAGCTTCAAATAACATTTACGTTTCCAAACAGAATAACTATAAGGATTGTTCATTCACCACTCCAGTTCGTGTAGTTGGCGAAGGAGCTTTAATAACATTACGCTCTCTTTGTTCTGGTTTTGTTGTTCAGGAAGATACAATGTATATTGCTGGCGGAAAATCTCAGTGGTACACAGTTAAAAAAACTTTAAGTTCTGACAATTCTAAGGAAGTTTTTGATATTATTCCACTTAAAACATCACCTAAACAAGGTCCACTTTCTCAAGAAGGAATAAATCATGATAGAGATAGCGTTGTATTTTTGAGTAACGAGACAAGGCTCGTTACTTTAGGAAGAACTTTAAATATCTTTGGCACTCCAATGATGACTGATTATTCATATCCAATTGCTAAAGATTTTGATATGTTTGATTTTACTGATGCTTCGGTTAAATTCTGGAAATCAAAACTTTATATTGCTATTCCTCGCGAATCTAAATGGTATATTTTTAATCAAACAGACCCAAACAACATGTTTTGGGAAGCTCCACAGACTGGTGCGTTCTCTGGATTTATGATCGATAACAATGGTGATTTATATGCTCATGGGTACTCTACACCAGAAACCTATAAATTATTTAATGGTGGTTCTGATAACTCCCATCATATATTAAGCCGAGCAAAATTTGCTTATATTTCTTATGGAAATCGTGGCTTATCGGATTACTTCTCTCAATATTGGATGGAAGGTTATATCTCTCCTAACACTAAATTAAAAACTATATATAATTTAGATTTAGATGGATGTTCATCGCAAGTATCTGGAATATTAAGCGGTGATAATTCTAAGGTGGTATGTTTAATAAAAGATAGAGCATCTCTAGGAAAAGTATCACTTGGTAAAAATCCACTTGGTAGTCAAGTATTAACAACTAATCCAGATGATGTTCCTCCATATTTCAACGCCGTGATGGTTACCCCTAAAAATGATTTCTGGAAATTCTCTGCTGAATTTGAAAGTTATGGGGTAGATTTTAATTGGCAACTTATTTCATTTGGCCCATTAGTAACAGCCACGATGTTCGGAAATAATTCGATTTCGATACCACTAGCATAATAATTAATTACTTTGAATATAAAATTTATGGCGAATAATTTCAAACAGCTCCAAGCACAGAACTTCACCCTAGCCGGTGCTGGTTCTTCAATCGGAGACACATCACTCATCCTGTCTTCAATGTTAACAATTGATGGTATTCAAATTACAATGACAGATATCGGCAGTAAAGGTTATTTTACAGCTGATCCTGGTAACGGTTCTCAAGAAGAAGCTGGAACTTTTACTGGAATCACTCAAAATGTAAATGGAACCGCCACTTTAACTGGTGTTAGTCACCAAATGTTTGAAGACCCTTACACTGAAACTTCTGGTATGACTAAATCTCATACTGGTGGTGTATCTTTAGTATTATCAAATACCGCTGGTTTTTATCAGAACTTTTTAAGACTTAATGATTCTAATACAGTATCAGATGTTTTAATTTTTACTAACCCAAATTATCCACAAATGGATGTGGCAACTCCATTTCCTACTTTAGGAGTGCAATTGGCCACCAAAGCCTACGTTGATTCCGTAGCTATCGCTGGTTCCCCAAAGGCCACTGATACTGTTTATGGTATCTCTAAATTATCAGTTGCTGCAGTATCTCCTACTGACCCTATTGTAGTCGGAACTAATGATGGAAGAGTTCCAACTCAAAATGAGAATGATGCTTTAGTCGGAACATCGGGAACCGCCGTATCGTCTAGCAATAAATTAGTTGATAATGCAGATACTATAGGAACTGGTAAAGTTTTAAGACAGGGGACAAGTATAAAATTCGGAGGATCTGGTTCTGATGGATCTTTATCTATCTCCTCCGGTGTTACTAATATTGACCTGGGTAATGCATCAGTTGTCACTAAAAATTATACATCAATTTCTATTACTGGAACCGCATCAGTAACTTTTACTAATCCTAATGTTAATGGAACTATCGTTATATTTAAAAGTCAAGGAAATGTAGATATAACATCATCAGCTAATCCGACTATAGATTTAAGAAATATTGGTGCAACTGGATCCCAAAATGGTAATACTTTTATAGAACAAACAAAAACTGGTTCAAGTGGAGGAACTCCTTCCGGTGGAATTGGAGGAATTGCTCTTTTTAGATTAAAAAGTATTTCTGGAAAATATATCCCAATTGCTTGTGGTGCGGGTGGATTAGCAGGGACATCTGCTTCTGGTGGTATGGGGGGAGGGGCTTTATATATTGAATGTGGAGGTTTTTTAAATTTTGGAGCATCATCAGTTATTAATGCTGCTGGTGCAAATGGAAATAATAGTGCTTCTAATGCTGGATCAGGTGGTGGGGCCGGAGGATCAGTAATTATAATTTATAACTCATTAACTACTAACTCAGGAACAATAACTTTAACAGGTGGAAATGGTGGAAATGGTGGAAATGGTGGGGGTGGAAATGGAGGAAGCGGAGGTGGAGCAAATAGAGTTTCTGGTGGAAATGGTGGAAGTGGTGGAAGTGGTGGAAGTAGCGGGCTCGTTGGTAATACTGGATTAACAGATGACGGAACCGGTGGAACTGGTGGAACTGGTGGAAGTGGTTCGGGAAATAATGGTGGAGGTGGTGGTGGTGGAGCAGGCGGCTGGAAATTAATAACACAGAATATAGAATTTGCTTAATTATAATATATAAATATGTCCCCAAAACAATATCCAGTGATTGATGCGCAGAGTGCCATTAAAAATCACAACAAACAAATGGAAGGAATGAAGTCTATCGAGGCTCGCATGAATCCTATTAAGTTGGAAGAATTGCCACCTACTGAAGGTGAAGCTACTTTAGATGATTACTTGGCTGCCAATGGTATGCCTAATTCTTTCTCTATTAAAGCATCACTAGCGGCTAAAGTTGGTATATCTAATTATTCAGGAACTCCGGCTCAAGATAAGATGATTATGAAAGCTCTTGATATGATGAATACTAAAGAAACAGAGAAAGGTAATATGGACAATGAAAATAAGAATAAGGATCGAGAATTTGGATTGAAAGAGAAAGAATTGTCACTCAAGGAAAAAGAAATAGAAGGTAAAAAGATGCCAGATGCATCATCTATCGCAGACCAATTAATGTCAAAGTTTAATCAATAATTTAAAAATATGCCAAACATAGGAGATGCTCCAGTAGCACCATTAATCAATCCAACGGGTGCTAATGTCGGAAATATATTTGCTGGTACACCGGCTGTTGGTAGCGCTATTACTGCTACTAGTTTGCCAACATCTGGCAGTATTAACTTAAATCCACCAACCACAATTCAACCTGGGGCTACTCTTCCTATTCCACAAGCTCCTGCATCTTCAGTTCCAGTAGCAACTAATAATCCTGCTCCAGTTACAAATAAATCGGTTGCTGCACCAGTATCTACTAAGTCCATCTATCGTATTGGTGGTGACATTTATGATGCGCAAACTCAGCAGAAAATTGCTAATCCAGATGTCTTAGCTAAAGATTATGCTAGTGCTAAAGAAGTCGCTGCACCAACTACTACTACACCAACTGTAACTCCTGTTGTAACCACACCAACTGCAAGTGAACAATCTGGTATTTCTGGTTATGATGCTGCGTTAAAAGCAGAAGCAGCTAATAAAATTGAAACTGATAAACAGACCGCCGTTGATAAAGCAACAAAGATTTCCAATCTATTAAGTCAAGGTTACGGTGATGTTAATACTATCGCCGCTAATACTGGAATGACCGTTGATGAAGTTAATAATCTTATTAGTTCTGACGAAAGTTTGTCATATAAACTAGGTATTAATAAAAATAGTGATCAACAGGACCAAGCTTATAAAGATTACAAAGCATCAATTGATTCTATTACTAACGGAACTTTTGCTCTCACTCCTTCAGAGCAGGCTGATATTAATGCTATTCAGGCAAGTTTTGATAAATTAAGAACTCAACAATTAGTAGCTAATCAAAATTACGAAGGAGCTGTACAAACCGGTGAAATTCGTTCAGGCCGTCAAGAGTTTATGAATCAGATTTCTTCTGGTATTTTTAAACAAGCGGTTGATGATGGTGTTACAAAAATAGCTGATATTGAATCAAAAGCTTCAGCTGCTATTCGTGCTTATAAAGATGCAGTTGAGTCTAAAAATTATAAGGCTGCTAACGATCAATTTACTGCTGTATCAAAATATATGGCTGATAAATCTGATGCTATCAAAGAATTACATACCGCAACTATGGAAGAATATCAGAGACAGAACGATTTAATTAAATCATCAAATGATTCTATCACTGCCGCTTTAAATCAAAAGAAATTATCACAAGATATAGCTACTTCAACTATCGAAGGTTTAACTCCAGCTTTAGCCGGTGCTAGTGATGAGGTTATTCAAGACCTTGCTAAATACTACGGTATCGATCCTAATATCTTAACTGGGTCAGTTATTGGTGAGTCACAGAAGTTTGAAAAAGACATGATTGCTAAAGGATACAGAACTATTAATCCTGCTGATGTTGATAAAATGAGAGCCACTGGAGCTGATGTTGTAACTTATAGTGGTCGTGCTTATATGAAGGAACCAGAGCTTAAATCATTTACAAATAAAGGGAATATAGATTTCTATAAAGGAACTACTAAAGTTGGCACATCTGCATTAACAGGTGGTGGTCCATCAGTTGGAGCAAGTAGTGACGCTAAAGAATTAAAAGCATTTAATGATGATGTTGCTTCTATTCAAGAAAAAGCTGCTGCCGGAACTTATACTACCGATGCTGCTCGTAAAATGTTGTGGCAAAGATATGGAGCTAGTCCAACTAGACCAACAGGTTTAACTAATGCCGATATTTCAATAATAATTCCAGACTAAAATGGCTATAAATTATCGATCTATAGTAACTGGTGGCACCGGTGCTGTAGATTATCACAAAGTTATTTCTGGTGTTGCTTCCCCTAAAGTTTATACTCCCGAAGTTCCTACTCCACCAACTCCTCCTGCGCCAGAACAGCCAAAGAATATTTTTCAAAAGACAGGTGATATTGTTAAGGATTTTGGCGTTGGTTTAGCTAAACCTTTTGTTAAAAGTTATGAACTTTTATCGCAAGCTGCTCCAGTTTATGGTGCGGTGCTTAAAGGTGGCGCACAAATGCTAACTGGCAATAAACAAGGCGGTATAAATACTATTACTGAAGCTGCTAAAAAATCAGAAGTAGAACGTGTTAATCCTATTCAATTTGGTGGTCAAAATATAGAACGTATTAAAACACCAAAAGAAGCAGTTGGTACTGCTCTAGAAATAGCTTCTTACGGAGTTGGTGGTGGAGAAGCTTTAGCTGCTAAAAACATCATTAAACAAACACTTGCCGAAGGATTGAAAGTTGGAGCTACTCAAGTTTCTAAAAGATTAGCAGTTGGTGGAACTGGCATGGCATTATATGGAGTTGGAACAGCTATGCAAGAAAATAAGAGTGCTAAAGATATAGCAATTGCTGCCGCTAAAAACTTTGGTATTGGTGCCGCTTTTGAAGTTGGTATGTTAGGTCTTGGTGCTAGTGGAGCTTTGATGGCACGTAAATTTGAAAATGTAGTTAAAGGATTAAAACCAAGAAACGCCGATGAAATTGCCGCTGCAATTCGTGGCGAAGAATATTTACCATCTAAGATTAAGATAGGAGAAGAAGTAAAAAATGCTGCCGATAATACTGTCTCATATCAAAAAGAATTAAATCTTGGTCATAATGCTAGTGGTCAACCTATTTTATCAAGAGTAGAGATTAATCCTAAGACTGGAGAATCTAAAATATTCTTAGATAAATCATTGGATAAAACTCCTGGCCGAAAAGCTTTAATTATTGAAAATGCTCATGATGATATTGTGAGATTAAAAATGGAGGGATCTAAAATAGAAAGTAAAACAGTAGCAAATAAATCGGTAGAAGATTTTGCTTTAAGACTTGGTAAAACTGAACCAGAAATATCTGCAATAATTAAAAAAGAACTTATACCATATAATGGAGATTTAGTTGCTGCTAGAAAATCTTTTGTAGAAAATCCAGTTATTGTTAAAGAAAAAGCACCTACTGTCGCTAAATTATTAGAGTTTCAAACTGATCCTAATGTTCAAATTTTAACAACTTCTTCTCAAGATTTATTAGATAAAGCAATAAAAAAACAAGAAGATAGTTTATTATCTAAAGCTGAGTCATATAAATCAGAAATGAAACCATCTGAAGAAACTTACGTTCCAAAGGCGGCGCAGAAGTTAGAGGCAGAAGCGATTGAAAAACAGGTTATTAAAGACCCAATTGGTATTCCAGAAGTTGAAAAAGTTCATATTAAAGACCAAATCGCTTTGCACTCCGAAATTGAAGGAGACAGAAATTTAATTGACCGAATCTTATCTGGTGAAGTTGAGGCTCCTGGCAAATTAAAATCTGCATCTGTTTGGCGTATAGAATCGGAAAAAGCTGCTCAAAATGGAGATGTTGCTATGATTCAGAAGTTAGCTAAATCACCTCTTGCTCGTCAATTCTCAGAAGAAGGTGCAAACATCGCCATGTTACGTGGCATGGAACGAGATAATCCGGTTAATGTTATTAAGAGATTAGGAGATTTACGCGCCGCTTCTAAGGGCGGTAAGATTAAAGTTAATTCAGAAGTTAAAACACTTAAAGATACTATTAAGAAAGTTGCTCCCAAAAAAGAAGATTGGACTTCCTTTATAGAATCTATAAAATGCTAAAATATTATGGCTAAATACTGCCTGATGCCAAATTTGGCGAATAAATTTAAGAAGATGCTTATCTCTGGTGAAATTAATCCAGAGAAGTTAAATGCAATGACTAGCGAAGAGAGACGAAAATTCTTTTCTTCTATTCTTGGTGAGGATAATGCTAAAAATGTCAACTCATTATTTGAATCTAAGTTACTTATGAAGAATAAGCAATTAGCCATGATTAACTGGGCTAAACAAGTAACTGGTATTAAACCAGAAATTAGACGTGATTTAATTAGTCGTATTGAAAGAATGGATGCTAGTGTTTTAAATCCAGCTGGTGAAGATGCTTTTTTAGCTGATTTAGCTCGTACAAAACTTGGTACTGATGTTACTTTTAATGAAGCTAAAGTTATCGTAGAATATTCTAAAGTAGTGTCTGGTACTAAAGAATCTTTAGCATTGTCCCCTGATGATTTAAAACTACGTGAAGATTATGGTCGTTCATTACTAGATATGAATGAATATTTAAACAGTATTGCCCCATCTAAAGATAATATTGCTATTAGTGTAATGAATCTACCTCGTGCTTTAATGAGCACCTTAGATCTCTCAGCCCCATTTAGACAGGGGTTTGGCATGGTAACTACTAAAGAGTTTTGGAAAGGATTAGCCCCGATGGTTAGTTATTGGAATAAAGAAAAGTTTAATCGTATGCAGGCTCAAATACTCGGTGATCCTTTATTTGAAAATGCTCGTATGGCTGGTCTTAGAACAGTCAATCTAACTAATGAACTTAGATTACAGGAGGATGCTTTCATGGGTAATATTATTAATAAAATACCCGGTCTTTCTGCTTCTGAACGTGCTTACTCTGGTTTCTTAATGAAGTTACGTTTTGATAATTATAAGAGAATGATTAAGTTAGCTGAGACGGCAGGTGAAGATATTAAACCAGGTTCTCAGGCTAGTAAAGATATTGCTCTAATGATTAATAACTTTACTGGAGCTGGGAGATTAAGTAATAAGGCTGAGGGTGCTATGCCACTATTTAATACTTTAATGTTTTCCCCACGTAAAGTTGCGGCTAATATACAAATACTTAATCCAGCCACCTATCTTAATCCTAAGACCTCTCCTACGGCCCGTAAGCAAGCTTTAAAGCAATTAGTTGGAATGGTTAGTGTAGCGACAGGATTAATCAGTATGGCGGAGTTTTCCGGCTATAAACAAGAGAAAAACCCTACTTCGGCTGACTTCGGGAAGATTAAAATCGGTGATACTAGATTTGACGTAACTGGTGGTAATGTGTCAATGGCTATTTTACTAGCACGTATTATAAGTGGTCAAACAAAAAGTACAACTAGTGGTATCGTCAGAGATTTAGGCGTTGATTATGGAGCTAGTAGTCGTGGTGATACATTAGTTAATTTTGGTCGTAATAAGTTATCCCCAACTGCCTCATTCGCTGCTGATTGGTTATACGGTAAAGATGCTATTGGAACACCGTTTAATCTTACTGATGAGTTAAAGAGTCGCATCACTCCAATGATTATCGCTGATTTAATTGATACTTCAAGCGCCGATGCTTCTATGGTGTTTCCAGTTGCCTTAGCTGATATGTTTGGTTTTGGTACACAGACTTATACTTCAGACATTGATTGGGCTAATAATCCTGGTAAAGAATTATCACAATTTAGAGATAAGGTTGGTCAAAATAAATTTGTAGAAGCTAATAATGATTACAATATTAAAGTTAAAGAATTGACAGACAAATTAGGAGATAATGCAACTTATAATTCTTTGTCAAATGATGAAAAATTGAAGATTATGACTAAGAAGAAAGGTGAGATAAAATCTAGTGTTTTAAAGGAGTTTCAGTTCAAATATAAATCAGTAAAGACACCAAAAAGTAAATCTGTCAATATTGACATTTAAGTTTAAATAAGTTATAATTATACTATGAAAACACCTCAAGAATTGGCAGATTTCTTACAAGGAAAAAAGAATCCAAAGACTAAGATTAAAGATGCTTTTAATGAGTTTTTTAATCAAATTGGTGATGAAGAAAACTTAAAAGGTGAAGATGGTAAGGATGGATTAGATGGTAAAGACGGTAAGGATGGAGTTGATGGAAAAGACGGATTAGATGGTAAAGATGGCATAGACGGAAAAGATGGTAAAACCATAATAGGAAAAGACGGTAAGGATGGTCGTGATGGCATTGGCAAAGACGGTAAGGATGGTCGTGATGGAATAGAAATAGAACCTAAGGAAATAGTAAGTAAACTAAAGACATTAAAGGGAGCCGATAGACTTCCGCTTTCTGCTATCAACGAGAATGAATTATTAATGAAAATCGGATCAACGGTTGGTAAGAAAATAAATACTCTCGATGAACGTTGGCATGGTGGAGGATTAACGAAGGTAGCTACGGATACTACTTTATCTGGTGATGGTACTCCTGATAATCCACTTCATGTCAACGATGACGACACTGCATATCTTAAACTAGACCAAACAACACCACAGACAATCTTTGGTGGTCCTTTAACTATTAAAGACACTTCTTCTCAATTACTTTCAATTGATAGAACTGGTATATTTGATTCAGTTCAAACATTTTTACAACCAGCAACATATACTAATATTACAACGGAAGCAGGAATTTCTTTAGGAACTGTTAGTGGAGACTTAATCAATAGTAATGGGGATTATATTTATTTAGGTAAAGTAGATAAGTTTTCAAATATATATTTTGATATAGCAACGGCAATGTCAGTTGGTCCAACAATGACATTTGAATATTCAACTACTGGAGATACTTGGACTACTTTAACTGGAGTAACGGATGGAACTAATGCATTAACTGTTGATGGTGTTATATCTTTTGCAATCCCATCGGACTGGGAGATAGATACAGTTAATGGAGTTACTAATTTATATTGGGTAAGAATTGGAACATCAGGAACTGCTTATTCTACTGAGCCAACAGCTTACTTGATTGTTCCAAATGATGGGCAACCCGTAGTTGAAATATACGCTAATGGAGGAGACACAACACCAACTATAGGAATAACTAGAAATGGAAATGTTTTCATGGGTTTTTCTTCAACTTCAACAACTCCGCCAACTTATAAATTAGCAGTTTCTGGTTCAACCTATTTAGGAGGAACTTTAGTAGTAGGAGGAACTGGTTCATTTACTGGTGCTGTAACAAGCACTCCTTCGGCAACTGGATTTGCTTTTAATCCTGGGTTTTCAGTATTATCAACATCTGCTACGGCTATTTTGCCTTCTCAAAATTCTCCTGTAAATAGATTTACTTCAGCTGGTTGGAATGGTTTTGTTACAAAAGCTAACGCAATGGATATTTATGTTAATCCTGATAGTGAGCCAATCACTCAATCAAGAATGGCATTTAAAAATACTACTGAAAATGGTTATCCTGAACAATCTGAATTAATGAATTTAGATAATGACGGTGTGCTTTCTATTCTTGGAAGAGCTCAATCATCTTGGGCTACTTTTGATAGTGTTCAAGATATGAGAGCGCCTTCAACTTTTACTGACGATACTTTAGCAGTTCAAACTCTTGGATTAATTACTGGAGATGTATTAAATGTCGTTGGTGACTTCTTATATATAGGGAAACGAGATACTTTTGGTTCTATCTACTTTGATTTTGAAACCATAATGTCCGCTGGAACTAATAGAACTTGGGAATATTGGAATGGTTCTGCTTGGACTGCATTAACTGTAACTGATGGCACAAATCAATGGCAAAATGACGGGACAGTTACCTTTACACCTCCTGTTGGCTGGGCAAAGAATACCGTTAATTCTGTAGGACCTATCTATTATATTCGTGTTGGGACAGTATCGGGAACATTTACTGTTGAACCGACTCTTAGATTTTGTCTACCACAAGCACGAGTTGATGTTTTCTCTAATGGCGAATTCGACACTGCTACCGGATGGGATACAGCAGGAGATTGGGCTTATTAAACACAGGACGAAACTTTTACTTTTAATACAGGTAGTGGAACATTAAAACAACAAGCCGTTAATTTCGCAAACCCAGCTAAACCAAATACTTGGTATCGCTTTAGATATGTTGTCGGAGTAGCTGGTCCATCTACAACTGTAGCTTATATTGGCGATGAATTTGCTACTGGAAAAACATATTTTCAAACTACTTCAACTACAGAAGTGGATGTTTTCTTTAAAAGTAATTCAAATCCACAAGATTTCATAATATATACTACAGCAACTGCAACATCAGGATTTAGACTTGATGCTGTTGAACTTATTGAAGTAACGGGTGGAGATTTAATGGCAACTGGAAATATTGAAGCTAAAACTATAAAAATAACAAGTTTACCGACTTATGCTAATAATGCTGCTGCAATTACTGGAGGATTAACAGCAGGAGAATTTTATACAACAGGAATTGGCGACCCTAGACCTGTTTATATAGTTTATTAATATATTATGTCTTTCACCAACAGAACAACTGAAAACTTATCGTCATTTATTAATCCTACTAAGTGTAGTAACTCTTCTTTTAATAATACGACAACTAAGAGTAACTCTTCTTTTAATAATAATACAAAACAGCATTTAATTTATCTTTGGTCTAAAGAAATTAATCCTTGGCAATTATCTTTACCATGGAAATTCAATTCATAATATGTCAACAATTGCAATATTAACACCAACGGAAAATGGGGCAAATAGCTTAATAGATATTAATGCTAATTTTGCTAATTTAAATGCTGATAAATTAGAAATTTCAGCTTTATCTAATTTAGTTCCAAAGACCAGAGAATTAACTATTAATGGAGTTACTCATGATTTAAGCGTTGATCAGTCATGGACTATTTCTGCTGGTACAGGAGATGTTACTGGTCCAGCTGGATCAACTACTGATGATATTGTTTTATTCAATGGTACGACTGGTAAACTTTTAAAAGACAGTGGAGTAAAAGTTACTGACTTTGCTACATCTGCTAATACTTTACAATTAGACCAAACGGTTTCTCAAACTATTATAAATGGTCAACCAATTCAGAATACTCTTACCGCTTCTCAGATAGTAGCCACCGATTCTAATAAAAAATTACAAACATTAGCAGTTTCTATTTACCCATCATTAATTGAATTAAGCTATGTAAAAGGAGCAACATCAGCTATTCAAACTCAACTTAATGCTAAAGGTTCAGGAACAGTAACCAATGTAGCCGCTATTACTTTGGGTACTACAGGAACCGACTTATCGTCTACGGTTGCTAATCCTACAACTACTCCAGTTATCACTTTAAATGTTCCAACTGCTTCGGCTTCTAATCGTGGGGCATTAAGTGCTGCTGATTGGACTACTTTTAACGCTAAGGCTCCTATTGCTTCTCCTATTTTTACAGGCATAGTAACTCTACCTTCTTATGCGGTTGGTGTTCAAACGATAGCTACTACTGGCGGAACAACAACATTTACGTCAGCATCTCCAACTTACACCGTTTTTACTGGAACACAGAGTCAAACCTTAGTCTTACCAAACGCCACCACCTTATCTGTCGGTCAACGTTATATGATTGATAATGATTCAACTCAAGAAGTTACTATCAATACAAACGGTGGTGCTGAACTATGGCGAGCGGCCGCTAATACTGATTGTTACATTACCCTTTTAACTAACGGAACGGCAGCAGGAACTTGGGAAGTTGATTATATGGGTATTAGAATATCTACTGGAAAAAAATTAACAGTATCTAATACTTTAACACTCGCAGGAACTGACGGAACAACTATGACTTTCCCATCTACTTCTTCTACTGTAGTCACTACAGCACAAGGAAATATTGCCGGGACCGCAGCTAACCTATCAGGCACACCAGCTCTACCTAACGGCACTACCGCCACTACTCAATCAGCTAATGATAACTCTACTAAGATTGCTACTACGGCTTATGTTGATGCTAATAACACAAGGAATAACGCAATCACAGCCACGGCAAACGCAGCGACCGCTAACATTGCTTTTAGAGTTAATACAATCACAAATAATTCAGCTGCTACTCTTACTATTACAATTCCAACATCAGGGGCGGTAGACGGTCAAATGGTAATGATTAGGGTCAAAGACTTTTCAGCAGTCGCTCAAACTGTTACTTGGGTTAATACTGAAAATGGTGAAGGAACAGCACCTATCTTATCAAACGGTTCTACAACTTTACCAAGAGCAGCAGGATATCAATTTAATTCAGCCACTACGAAGTGGAGATGTATAGCAGCATAATTATATGGCAATATCAAGAGTTAGTGCATCTACAATTACACAAGTATTTAATCCAAGTATTACTTTTACTTATTCCTGTTCAGGAACTGATAGCCTCCTTGTGGTTGCAGTAGCGTTTGCTAATGCTTCGACTGCTACCGCTACATACAATGGAGTTTCAATGACATTAGCAAATTCACAGATTTTAGCAGGAAGTGTATTTAATAGTATATTTATATTTTATTTGGTTAATCCATCTCCTGGTTCTAATAATGTATTCATCAATTCTAACGGAAGTAGTTATATTTGGCCATATGTAGCACTATATAATGGAGTTAATCAAACTAATCCCGTAGTTCCTATTGGTGGTGCGACAAATCAAACAACCGGTTCGTCAATAACAACTTCAATAACAACAACAGTAGATAATAGTTGGATTTATGGAGTATGCCAGAATGGAGAGATAGATACTCCCGTATCAGTTGGTTCTGGAGCTACAATTATTTCAGCTCATTTAAATGGTTGGGGTGCTCATTTTGACACTAACTCTCCATTAACACCAATTGGGTCAAAAAGTGTTGTTATGAATGTAGGTGTGTCAAATAAAATTGGAGTAAATATGATTGCTATCGCACCAACCGCTTTAGCATCCAATACTTCAAACTTCTTTAACTTTTTTTAATTAACTATAAACAAATATGACATCAGAAAAATGGGATTTGATTAAACAAGATTGGTATAAGATTGGCAAAGGTCTTATTATCTCTTTAATTGGAGCAACCGCTGCTTATTTAGGTCAAGTATCTGGACTTATAGACTATTCAAGTTATGGACAATATGGACCATTTATTGCTTTAGGAGTAAGTGTCTTATGTTCTAATATTGCTAATGCTTTAAATAAATTAATCAATACAACTACTTACTAGTATGGCAGAGGCTAACTACATTAAAAGAGGGGAATGCGTTTCAACTCACAAGACTCTTATGGAAAAAATCGACACTATTTCAGAAGATGTTAAAGACATCGCCGTTGAATTAGCAAGACTACCTGAAAATATGGCAAACAAGTTTGACGAAAGATATGCCGATAAAAAAACCGAAAGAACCGTTGATAGAATTTTATGGTTAGTTATTTCAGCTGTTATTTTAGCTGGATTAGCTCTTATTTTTAAATAATAATTTATGTGTCTAGCTTGGCTATGTGGTTTTCTAACTTACTTCGCCTTAATTGGACTAACGGGGATAGGTTTATTTAAAAGCTTAGCAATATCAGCAATAATATTTATAGTTTTAATTTGTTTTAAACAATAATAGTTCATTTTAAAAGAAAGGGTTAAGCAATGAAAACATTTGGAGAATGTCCGCTTTGTGGTTTAAGTTATCATAAACGGAATCGTAAAACAGAACATCACGTTCTGCCCAGGATGTTTTATTCTGGAGAAGAAAATTGTAAGGTTGAAGTTTGCCAAACTTGTCATCAGCGAGAGTTTAATCAACTCTATCCAATGATTAGTGTTTGGTCTAAACAAAAATGTGTTAATAATTGGATTAAATTTTGTAAAAGCAAAGGCAAAAATGCTTATGAAATTTACCCCCAGTTACTAAAACTAACAATGGGTTAAAAGTTGGTAGCCTTTAAAACTACCTTCTTTATCAATTAACTCTTTAATATATGGAACGACAAGAATGTATTATTTATAGTAGAGTGGTAGGCTGGATTACCCCGATACGAAACTTTAATCCCGGTAAAAAAAGCGAATACGAAGATAGAAAAACTTACGATGTTCAGTTAGAACAAGAATATAATATATAAAAATATGAATGGAATAAATCAAATAAAATATCTCTCACAAAGAGATGCGAAATGGTCAACAGTTTCAATGGGTAACTCTGGCGTAACTATTGGCAGAATGGGTTGTTTACTAACTTGTATCTCAATGATGTCCGATTATTTCGGTTGTTATCAAAGTCCAGCACAACTAGCCACTAATGCTAATAATTTTGATATTTACGGTGGTATTCAATGGATTAACTTACACTTCCCTAACTTCGGTTTTAGATGGCGTGAAGGCTCTCAAATGGCTTCTGGAAATGAGAAGATTGATATGGCGATGATTGATGACTATTTAACCGAAGGACCATCACACGCTGATAGAGCAGTCGTTCTAAACGTAGCAAACAAATCTCACTGGGTTCTGGCTTTATGGAAAACTGATACAGGAGATTATTTAGCAATTGACCCTTGGACTGGAGGAACCTGTAACGTCTTAGAAACTTATCACAATATCAATGGAGCTTCCTTATTTGTAAGAGGCGGAGAAAATCATTGGAAAGGTAAACAGAAGCCAGTAGTACCATTATATAATTAATATCTCTAATATATCCGTAAGCGGTTATATAGGAGATTTAATATAAATAGAACACGATTAATAAAGCGCAATAGCCAAAGAAAACTTTCAATTAATCGTTAAAAAAAGAGACACTTATTAAGGTGTCTTCTTTGTTATTTAGCTATCTTCTTAATTATGATTCTCTGTTCAATGTCTAAACCGAATCCGGTCAGTCTTGATGCTTCACCAAGCATTTGATTAAACTTAGCCGCATTCTCTTGATCTAATTTAGCCTGCTCTTCAGCAGTGATTTTTTTTACTTTTGGCATAATTGTTTTATTATTAATTTATTAGTCTTGTTCTGGCATACCAACTTCAGGAATGTTATTAGTTGTGACAACATCATCCTCCGCTAAGTCTCTTGCTAAGTCCATAGCTTCTTCGTTGTCTTTGTCTTCATTAACCTCTTCAGTTAATGTTGCGTCTGTGATTTCTTCTTCTGTCATAAAATTTATATTTAATGACGACTTAAGTATCGTCTTTTTAATTATCGTGCGTCTACGGAGATTGTGTGGCTTAATATTTTATTGTAATATTAGATAAAATTATGTTTAGTACCTAATCTCTCACAATCTAACTTTTTAATTGATTTAGAACCACTTTTTTTTATTGCCATAACATGTTTGATATGGATTAGGTAAAATTCTTTTTGATTAGTTGGGATATTAAACATTATTCCAACGTATGCATCACATCTAATAAATAGATAACCATCATAAGGTTTCAGACCTAATGAAGCATCACTTAATTTTACATTTTTACCAGTAGTATAAGATAACCATAGAGATGGTAGTTGTTGTTCTTCGAATTTACTAAAAGCGACTGTATTACCATGACTAATTTTTAATTCATAAGGACACGTCTTCCAATTTTTAACTCCCCAAGGACCAAATAGAGATTGAAAATGTTTTTCTAAGGTTATCATATAATTTCCCATTCATTAGATTTATAAAAGTTCTTTCTTAGCCGAGCCTGATTATGTAGTATCCCAGACTTAGTGTCATCAATATCTATTATTTTAGGAGACTGTTTACCTTCGAATAGTCTGAGTATTCTACCGACAGATTGTGTTGCGAGTACAGATGATTTAAGGTCACCAGCGAATATAATAGTGTCAAGGGCAGGAATATTAATACCAGTAGATAGAAGGCCGAAAGTACCCAAGATAATATCGAAGTCCCCTCCTCCATCCCTAAGTTTAGCAAGAAGATCATCCTGAATCTTTTGATCCGCTGAATTAAGTTTGGATTTGATGGCATAACATTTAATATTAGGGTCTATTAATTTAATTAACTCATCATAGTGCTTAGTTCTCTTAGTAAGAATAAGAATCTTCCGGCCCTCCATCACTTCTTCCATTGCCTTGTTAGCTATTAACTTATTCCTATTTATATTATCAACCTGACTATCAATTATAACCGGATAAGTATCTCCCCATATCTCTTCGGAGCACTTAATTATCTCAACAGAAGGCGCTTGGAACGGTAATTTACGATCAACGATAATATCGCCGAACATAAACTTAATCGCTTCACCTTGCCCGTCTGAACGGTCAGCTGTGGCTGTTAGTCCATACAACCTGAGAGGATTAAATGATTGAACTATCTTCATTCCCTTATCGGAGATATATGTATGAGCCTCATCAAAAAGTGCTTGACCAAAATAACTCCTTATGTCTTTTAAGTTACGTTTTTTAAGCGTCTGAATTGTCGCTACCGTCACATCTTTAACATTAAAAGTAGGTCCGTTAATTATACCACACTCATATCCACAGTGTTTTTTAAGATCAGATTTGAATTGCCTTAATAGGTTAAGTCTTGGTACCACAATTAATGTTTTAAGTTGGGTTTCAGCGATTAACTTCATCATCGCAATTGATTTACCCCAACCAGTATCAATACGGATTATTCCTTGGATGTGAGGTGTTACTTCCTCAATAACCCCTGTTTGATAATCTCGATAATCAATATCACACTTAAATTCTTGACACTTATCTATACTTTGTGTTGACAAATCTATGCAAACATCATCAATACAGTCTGAGAAGTGTCGCCGGAGCCTAGGTTCTATTCCTCGACCAACAATTAATCCATCTTCAGTCTTTTTATAATATTTAATATATTCAGGGATGGCGTATAAAGCGCGCATATTACCCTGGCGTTTCATTGCTTGATAAGCAGGATTTAGAAGAGATAATCCTTTAGTAATAACTCGGTATTGATCATCAGTTAAATGAGTTATTTCAACGACATGACTTACTTTTATTTTCATACCGGTCTTCTTATTAAATAATATCTAGCAAATTCACCATTACACTTTTTAGTAATAACTTTTTGCACAGAGTTTATTCTAACTATTTTCTTGCATTTATAGCAACGATATTTATTTCCCTGCATCTTTATTATCAATATAAGTTTTTAAGATAATAGCGTAGTTAGCGAGGTCTAGTAGTGTATCCCCGATCTTCTCGTCTGCTACTAAGCCATCCCTTTCCAGCAAGTTAGAAGCACGGCTTATTTTATCGATAATACGAACTAAAATTCCTTTTTCCACTGAGACGTTTAACATCTCAACATTCCTAAAGTTTTTAAAAGGATCAACTATACCAGCATAATCATGATTTTTAATCTTAGCGATATTCATGCATTGAGTAAAATTATCTTGTAATCCTTCTAGGTATTTTTCTGGTGTCATATTTATATTATTAATGATTAAACATACTCCTCTCCGTTATACATAGCTTTACCATGTACATAAGGAACAAGAGTTAAATTATAGCGTTCTGAGTTCTTTTTAAAATGTCCTACGATCCACCCATTTTGCCAGTTGGGGACTTCTCCTTCAAGATATTCAGCGTCTAATTTACACATACACCCTCCCTCGGCCCACACAACTTCTTGCCCAGCATTATTTTGAAAGTATAAGCCTAATCGATGAGTGTGCTGAGATACGCCACTCATTCCGCTTCTTTCAACTTCAGCTTTAGCTGTATATGCAGAGAACTTACGGACTACTGTCCCATGTTTAATAATTAATCCATGGTAATTCATCCGACCTTGTTCTACATATTGAATTTTTAAAGATTTAAGATTTAATAATGCCGGAACAGTTAAATCACGTAAACCGTTTAATTCCTTAGCGTTAGACCATAGATATTTTTGAAGACGTGCACAATGGTTTCCTTTTATATAAGTAATCTCCGTTTTAGGGTTAACCTTTCTTATTTGTGTTAAAATACTAACTGCATCATCTAATTCATCTTGGAGTTTAAGTGACCGCTCAGGGTCTCTTACAAACCGCGATATGGCGTAGAAGTCTATAATATCTCCATTTAAGAAGATTTTATGAGGCTTAAACTCTTTGCAGAATGATAAAAATGCCGACAAGCACGCTGGATCTTCGTAGGGAGCATGAAAGTCTCCACAGAAGATCACCTTTTCATAATTCATGTTGTTAAATATTATTTGATTTAAAAATTATCGTTGTTTAATATTATAAGTTGGCATTTTTCACAAACACAGGCAAAAGTTGACCCCATATCCTTAATACATATACCAGGATTATTAACCATACCAGAATTAAGTATTAATAAAGACATATCATTCGAATCTTTTTTGGACATATCTATTTAATTAAATTTTTAAAAGCGTATCTAAATCCTCTAAAGTAATAATCCCCCATAAACTTGTAGTATCTAAATAAGATTGTCTTCATACATTTAACGATGTTATTTTATAGCAAGTAAATAAGCTCCAAGAGGAATAAATGTTACAGAACTAGCCATAAATATAAGTCCATATTCACCGTCTTTTATATAAATTTTTATTGCGTTATACCATACATAAGTAAAAAATAATACTAGAGGTATAGAAATTAATATTATTCCAATTATTTGTTTCATAAAGTTTAACGATGTGAGTTAATTATGTTTATTACTTCTTGTTTATTTTCACCAAATCCTTGCTCATACCATCTTCTATTATTATTGGTATCAAGAGCTTCCCCGTCATAAGCAGGACTATTTTCTTTCACATTTTTCTCAATCCCATCTAACATTGATGTAAGAGAGTCTTTTAGGAACGCTTCTACTCTAACATAAGTTTCTGTTGGTATAGTTCCGTCTTTAACAAAGAACTCTGTTTGAAATTTATCAATTATATCTTTAATCGTTTTCATAAAGCTCGCTTTTAAATCCGCATTTATTACAAACTAATTTAATATTAACATTATTAAGTGGTTGTATGATTTTCATTTTATTACCACACCTACAAATATAATTTGGGTGTTTTTTAGTTGTTTCCATAATATTATTTAATTAGTTTATAGAGGAACTTTTACTCTTTATAAGCTCTTTTACTTGGGAGATTCCATTTAATTCACACCTAATATTTGAATATTCGTTAGTATTTTCTTTTCTTTCTTGTTCTAAAACTAAGCATCTATTAAAAAGTCTATCTCCATATTTATCAGCCTCACTTAATACATCCTGAAGTAAGGAGTCTATTGAGGTGGAGATAAAGTCTTTAATGGTAATAATCTGGTCTTCTTGGTCAATGAATACTCCTCTTAAAAATCTTATCTTACGATTGTGGTCGTTACAAAACTCTGTATCAAAATTATCAAGTATTTTTTCTTTGGTTATCATAAAGTTATTTAAAGTATTAAATGAATAGCTCCTAGAATAGCGAACAAACTTGCTAACCAAGAACTTTCTTGTTTATTTATAGTTAAATGGGCATTATAAAAACATAGACCTACTACCATCATTGCTACTGCGATGTCTTTCATATATTATATTTATTAACTTGCCGACTGGTTATAGTTGGCAGTGGGGGGATTAGTAAAGTCCTTGATATAATAAACCAGCATCATTTATTTCATCCAGTAAGGTTGCTGACATAACATAAGTGGCATTACTTGCTTTAGGCTCATTAAATAATTCAGTATCTCCATAAGAACCATTACTAAAGCTAAACGAATCTCTATCTTTGTTATAATTACCAACTTTAAAATCATTTGTTTTACCATCAATACCTATAACACAAAGGTATTTGTTTTCTAAGATGTTGCTCATATAAATATCCTTAATTATTAAATCTCTTATAACACTTTAATTATTTGCTAGTCTTTATATTTTTGTAATAAAAACATTGCGTGTTCCCAGTCTTTCATTAATCTATCGGTAGATGGTCTTAAATACCAAAACCATTTCTTCTTTTGTTTTTGGTGTTCTTCGTTAAACCATTCACACAACTCTATTAAATCATTCATATAATTTAAATTTAATTTAACACTTTAATTATTTGCTAGTGGACGGGGTTTTCAAAGCTCTGTAAGTAGCGAACTTACGCCATCGGCTAAGACTAACCCGTCTATCAACAAACAATTTACCAATAGTTTAATTATTTGCTTTCGGAGGGGAGCCACAGCCAGCAAGGCTAGTTGATAGGGAATCGAACCCATCTAAAGTGGTATTGTCTTAAGCCTGTTTCCACTCTACCCCTCTCCGACAACAAACAATTTACCAATAGTGAAAGAAAGATGAGGCTGGGATTTACACCCAGCATAGCAAACGTGATTACTAATAAACTACCGATACCGAGATTATTATTTATTAGTCTTTAAAAGTATCATTACCGTCAAGACATTGCCTTGAATGGACCAACACGAAGCGTCTACCTATTCCGCCACACATCTTTCTCTCGCTACTGGTTCCCAACTGGTGAGGGTGGGAACTTATTTAATTACTTACTAAGACTATCTGACAAGGCTTTTGTAATATCTTTTGTTTTATCTTCTACTAATTTAGTGACCTCTGTTTTTACATAATCTCTAATAATTTTTTGAATTTCATATTTATCATTTAATGCCTTAGTAAAATATGTTTTAAATAATTGTTCAAAGCTTTCAAATTCTTCTTTTTTACCCCAGCCATCATCAGTCTTAACACCCTTAGACATTGACACTGCTATTTCTGATTTAATAATTTTAGATAATTCTTCTTTGGTTATCTTAGATATTTCAGTAGAAATAGTGCTAGATACTAAATTTTGGACTTCGTATCTAACTAGACTTTCGATGTCTAAATTTTCGATTTGATTTTTTAAAATTTCTTCTAAGTTCATATATTTTTATTTATTATTTCCCACTAGGAGTGAGAAGTTTATATTTTAATTCTTTTTTTCCGAATTTAATGGCTTCGGCCTTGGTGGGCATAAGGATGTCAATTCGTCCAGCATATTTTTTACTCGTTCTATCGAGGACTTCACATTCTCCAATTCCTTCAATGGAAAGTTTGGAGTGGAGGGGAACGCCTCGAACTGCACATACCCTAAGTCTTTTGCTATATTCTCTAAGGTTGTGATTACCAGCTCCAATTTCCGGACTTCCGTCCGTTTCATCCTCCGATAATGTGTAGGCGGTAAAGGTTGCTTTTTTATCATATACAATTGGTTTAATAATTACAGGCGGACAAACTATGGGTGCTGGTTGAAAACATAACCAGCTGGCCATTATTATTGAACAAAACATAGGGTTGTTATTTAATATCCATATCAGCCAGTATAAGTGGTTGCTGGAATATATTAACTCCGAAATAAGCGGCTTTAAAGGTTGGAGTTTTTCCTGTTTCTCCAGTCTTATTGTTATAAAATCTCATTCTTTTACTTGGTATTAGTAACTGTAACTCTCTCTCTCTCTCTCTCTCATGGTCACGTTTATTACTGAGTCTGATAAAATATTAAGAGGAAGTAGCAAAGCAAATGGTTTTTTAAGATCTAATGCTCGTTCCCAGAACTTTCTTTTATTTTTGTATGGCGGATTTCCGATAATCACATCCCAATTATCTGGTTCTGACAGAAAGAAATCTCCGTATTCTTCTATATGTGAACTAACAACATTAAAACCGTTATCAGTTAATACTTTTACGAATTGACTATCTGATTTATCGAATGGCAACCATATTATTTTATCCTTTAAGTGAGAGATATGCGGTAATAATATTTCCACTCCATATTTAGGAGTCATCTGCTCATCTCCACCACCTTGATTGTAATATACTTTAGCGTTGTATTGTTGTTCCATACATTTATTCCTCCTCCACCAAATCTTCGATTAAGTCTTCGAAAGATTCGGAAGGATCGTTAAGTTCGATTGCTGTATCAAATGATACATCTGGTTTAGCGAAGGTTTTATTATTAGCTATTTCTTGTATTAATTTATCAATCTCTGGCCATTGTTTATCTACTAATCGAGACGGAACACTAAACAAATTAACTCTATATGGCTCCGCTTTTTCTGCGACCACAAACCAATAACGAAAACTGGTAATATTTTTATAATTAGCTTTTAATAAATTTGAGTAAAAACATAGCTGGGAAAAATATCCATAATCTTTTGCTTTATAAAAGAATTTCTTTTCATCAATAACCGCTGCTGTTTTTAGATCATATAAATCACATATACCATCTTTACCAACACTGAAAGCATCAAGCTTGCCGTATAGCTGGTCAAAGTGAGGACCAAGCTGTTTACTTTTGATAGTAAGTATCTTCTGAAACGTACAAGTCTTTTCAATGTGCTTCCAAATAGTCGTACTCTGCACCGCGATTGCAGTGGCCATAATCTTATCGTACTCTTTTTGTGACACAACTGTTTTACCTTGAGCCATTAGATTAGCCTTCCACTCACGTGCCTCTTTGGTATGAAAATCCTTCCACATGGTATTAATTACCGTATTTTGTGACTTATCCATCTCAGTCAGTATAGAATCAACCTCACGGCCTATTTTAAATGCCTCAGTATCTTCTCTAACCAGTTCTCCGGAGATGCATGACCGATACATATAGTTTGGGTCAAGTTTATACATCTTTATCTTTGACTGGGATAGACCGCGGTTGTTGACGGCATAGTAATTTTGTTCGGTGATCATATTTATTAAATTAAGTCTTTTAAATCCATAATAATTTTTTCTATAGCTTCTCTTTCATCCGATGTTAATCTAACAATTTTAAGCCAATCTTTAAATTGCCAATAAAGACTTTCGGCGGTTTCTAAATTTATTTCTTTTTGTGTAAACATATATATTATTAATTAATTATTGCCGGTTAGTAATCTAGCCGGCAAGATATTAGTTAACAATCTTTATTTAAAGGTCTTAGGAAAACCGTTTTCATCAACATCGTCACTCTTTACTTCTTCGAAGCCATTTAAATAAGTTTCATCCATCTTACCTAGCAATACTTTAATAGACTTAGAGCGACTAATTTTACAATCTTCTGCCGTTCCTTTAGATCCATCTGGATTTACTTTAGCTAGTACTCTAGCTAGTTCTTCTTTATAAGCTGGTTGTTCAAACCAATCTTCAAATAAGAACCTTACACGTTGACCAATTTTAGCGCCTTTCATAGCAGAGTGCACCCACTTCTTTCCAAGTCCTAAAGCAACAACGATTTCATTGCCATCTACTAATAAAGTGTAAGCAATTTGTTCTCCGTAAATTCCTTTAGCCGGAATGTTTTGTTTACCAGTGTAAGTACCAGTCACTTGATCCCCCGGTTTATCGAATTTGGCAAATCCGATTTCCGGTTCTTTAAATTCTTCGTCTTCTTGTGGTTTGTTGTCTGACATAATATTATGTTTAATTTATAAATTACTTCTTACTATCTTCAACTTCCTTAGCCTTAGCGATTTCTAGTAAGTAAGGTTCGTTGTCCTTAATTAATTTGTGACTAACCAAACCTTCTGCTTCAGAAGTATATTCACCACATTCATCCTTTATGCCCATCTTTCTTAATAACTTCTCATCTGCGCTAAGTAATAAGTCCTTAGCAAACGTTACGATGTTGTTCATAGATTTTTTAATATTAAATTTATTAGTTGTTTTTAATGGTGGCATAACAAAATTTTGTAACAAGCCAAACATTCTATTAAGTATATCATCTTCTATATCTTGATTGGCCTGTATTTTATAGGGCAATGGTTTACCGTAATGGAATTGTGACGGAACGGTTTCTCCTAGGTCTTCATCCTCTCCCAAGAAGGAGGAGGCGGGGATGCGTGGCCAAGAGTCACATTCACAAAACACTGCGAAATCTGGATAATTAAACGAAGCAAATCTATAATTAGGGTCTCCGTATACTTTTATACTATTAACTTTAACATTATCTCCATATTGTGTATTACCAAGTGACAACAACTTCTCTTGTACTCGTTTATGTTGTTCTGGAGAGGTGATGTTTGTGATAATGGTGTTGGTTAGGGGTTGTCGGCTGTCTAATGTTAAATACTTTTCACTCCAGTATCCAATACAACTTCCTAAATAATAAGGAGAATTGTCGCTGTAATCTACACTTTTAATAATTCCATGATGTTTTTTTTTAGGATATTTATCATAATTACAAGCTATTACTTTATCTCCAACTTTAAATTTACTCATAGTTTTTAATATTAAATGTATTTAATATGTGACCACTACAGTCGTATAGTGGGGATTCCGGCTACGCGACTGTAGTAATCTTATTAGGTCTTGACCAACTTTTAAGTGATAACGTGAGTGGATCAGCGATAAACTCTCGATGTCATGCTTAGATGTAGTCAATGGCTTATGCTCCTAGATAGGGAATCGAACCCTATCTAATACCGTATAGGAGTATTATTTAATAATCATTGGACGAACACAAGTGTCATGATACAAAGGTTCAAGTTCTGGTTTAATAGTTCTTGATTGACCTTGTCCTTGCCAACAAATAGCAGTATCGGCAGTAGCACCTGAGTAAACTACTAAGTAGTTTGCAGCAGTGTTATAAACCTGCCAAGTTGTTAATGGTAATTGTTCTGCTTTAGCTGCAGACAAACCAATTGTTAATGTTAAAGCTAACATTGCGATAACACCGATTAATAATTTTTTCATACATTTATTATATTTTGGCTGATTCAAACGAATCTTATAGCCTTAATATGTTATTTATTCTTCATCTTCATTAGGTAACTCTACTTTTCTCCATTTATCATTAAAAGTTTTCTTAAATATTTTACCCTTATCAGTAAGTACTACCAATTCTCTATCGTGATGTGTTACTTGTATAATCATATAATTATTTATTTAACCTCCCAAAAAGTTGGAAGTTCTAGCCACTGCCAACAAGTTAGGCCGGTAGCATCGTATATTTTAATAATTGTTTCTAATTCTACTTTAGGATTTACATCATTCTTTATTCTAGCAATGTAGGAGTAAGACATGCCAATTCGATTACAGAACTCTTGTGTTGTAATACCAAGTTCTTTAATGAACTCAGCCAATGTAATTAATTTTTCTTTTTTCATATTGTTTTTTTAATTGGTGATTGGTTATTTATCTTGATAAGTAAATTATAGCAAATATATTTATGAGTGTCAATACCTATATTTATTGACTATTTCGAGTTATACACATACTAATAATTTGATAATTCCTTTAATGCTGTTTTTAAATCAACTTTATTTATTGCCATATATAGATCTATCACATCACCGTTTTGATTAGTGGCAAAGTCTGAGAAACGATTAACCGGCTTATACCAGTGCAGAGAGTTAGAGGGCGACTGTTCATTGCGGAATGGATTGTTAATAAAGAAACCGTTAGGTAATATGCGTGTTATCTTATCCATTGGTATTGTCTTGATCCTTGCGATGTCATACCCCTGGTGGGTGTCTTCTTTAAACTTCATACGTGATAGGTTAAACTTAATCTCTTTATCTATTTTATCTTTATCGTGTATTGCATCAAGTAACATTGAGGCGGCGAGATCATGAGCACGACCAGTAGTTATCATCATCTCCTTAGTCCACACTCTTACACTCTCTTCTTTATCTTTTAATATTGGTCGTAGATAACGGACACGGTAATTAATAACATCTTTACGAGTCAGTCTATAATCTTCTGAGTTATTATGTCGTGGTGATGGTTGTGTTATCTCACCTATGCGTATCATATAACAGAGATGTATAAATGATTGGTCGGTCATATAATTATAGTATGTCCTTGCTATCGCAAAGCCATTTAAAAATTAAGATTACGTTGAGTGGCTTGTTCTACTGTCATGACTTCTTCAATATCAGCCTCAATAACTTTAGGCTTTAATGGATAAACACTTAACATTTCATGTTTCTGATCCTTAGAGTTAAACCATTTCCTTTGCCCCTGAGACTCAACCCCAAATACTTCCCTAATACGCTTACCCATTTCAGCACTACGAAACTTCATAGACTTAGAATCTTGAACATTGTCCATATACCATAGTCTAAAGTTTTCAAAAACTTCCTTAAGTGGAGTTTCACTATTAGTATCCAACTCATAATTATCTTCCAAGAACTCACGCACAGTGTCAGAATCTCTTTTAAATTCAGCTAAAGCTTTAACGGAGGCAGCGGAGTCAATGAACTCATATTTATTAGCTTTAAGAGACACAAGTCCATCAACAAACAAATTTAAGATAGCTGATTTTTCTGATTTAATCTTATCAAACAACTCAGAGTCCCAAAGATATATTTTTTTAAGCTCTGGTTGTTTAATTAATTTATAATCAGATGGGCTCTTGTATTGGTTAGTGAATTCAATAGTACATAACCTACGATAAATACCATCGGAGGTGTCAGTGAACTTTGGAAGTCCATTACAAGCTACAACTATTTTAGTTTTAGGTCGGAAATTAACCGCCTCAGAATAAACCTGTCTTACCTTAATAACATCGCCACTAATAATCTTTTTAATTTCTTCAGCATCGATATAGCCTTTCTTTGTTTCAGCACAAGGATTAAACCGAGAGTTAATAAGTAGCGCTTTATCAAATCCACTGCCAGCTAATTCTTCAAGAGATAAACCAGTAACTTGATTCTTAGAGTCCATAGACTCCACAAAGAACATTGAATAGGTATCAATAAGAGTTGATTTACCGGAGCCCCCAGGACCATTAAACATAAACATTTTCTTAGCCGCGCAGGAGGTGTCTAATAAATAACCACCCAATTTAATAATATTGTCAATAGTATCATAATCACCATTAAAAGTATGATTAAGATATTCCATAAACGATGAACAGTCGCCAGCTTTTTCATCGTAGTCAACATTAATCATCGAATCAAAATAATAATCTTTAGAATTAAGTATAAACTCCCTAGTATGAATATTTAAAATACCATTATTAAGGTTTAGTAAGTTCTCATAGTCATTCATTTTTTCAACCTTTTTAATTTGAGGGTAAACCAAGAAAGCACGGATAATTGATGATATGTTTTTCCAGGCCGAAGTAACACCATATTTAATACAAAATGTCAAAAACATTTCATCCAATTCTTTATCAGATAAAATATCATAACACTTACCATTATATTGATATAAGTTCCCTTGACACCTTACAAGGCTAGGACATTCTTCGACTAGAAATAGAGCCATCATTACTGGGTCTTTACTTTTATTTTTTACTAATTCTATTTTCTCTTCTTCTCTCATATAGTTAATGGGGATTAACCTATCTTAATAAATTCTTAATAAACGGAGACGAAAATTTATTACAAAAAAACACGGCCAATGATTATGACCTAGGGTATTCAAGCCTAGAGCCAGACGTTACCGCCTAACCAATCATTGGTCGTGTCCTTGTGTGATAAATTGAATACTACGGTCATTATGTTTTAGCGTTTGTTTATTAAGTAATTACATTATAGCAAATATATTTTATTGTGTCAATGGTGATAAAAGCCCAAGATTATTAGAAAAACCCCATTAGTTTAGGGATGTGTATAAGTTGTTAATAATTTTATATAAAAATATTATAATATAAATAATTTATGGCCACCGCAATTTTTCTACGCAGATCTATTTTAGAATTTCGTCCGGCGGTATAAGTATTATAACCAACGCAATTTTTGTACGTGGGTTTGTAAAGTGTTTGTGGTTGGGGTGTTGGTTGATATATTATATTACTGTTTATTATCTACAATACAAAAAAAGCACATTATCTCTGGCGTTAGATTATGTGCTTATGATGTTACAGGGGTTAAATAGTCCTGTAAGGTTGTAAGGGGTTAAATATGGCTATAGTCTTTTTAGTTGTTTTTCTATGCTTGTAAGGTTGCGGTCAATTACCTCTAAAATTATTTGCTTATCTTTTGTTAATGCTCCTAATGGCATTATATCAAAATCATTAATAGCATTTAATAGATTAGATTTAAAAGCCATTAAGACAGCCAACAGTTTTATTTTTTCTTGTGGTGTCATATGGTTTGTATATTAATTTTTAAAGGCCTCTAAATAATCTTTTAGATATTCCTTATTTTCAAAATCTTCTTGAGTTAATACAAAACCAAGACAGCCAATAGATTTATATAGCCACGCTTCCCAGCCCACAAATTCGGGCTTATAGCGTTTTTTTTGGTATGGGCTAATAGCATAAAACTTTATTTTTACGGGCTTACAGTCAAAGGCTTCAAGCTCTTTGATTAATTCTTGTTTAGTCATATAGTTTTAAGTTGTTAAATTACGCCAGTGTTTGTAAGGCTAGGCGGTTTAAATCGCATAGCGGGGCTTGTAGCCTTTAGTTTGCCAACATATTTTTAGTATATTGGCAATAAAAGGGGGGAAGCTTAAATATTACCGTTCAATCTGTTTAGTTCTTTTAGATATTGCTTTGCTATATATTCTGTCTGATCTCCGTCTAAAGAGTCAGCAACATCAACAATATTTAATCTTTGATTCGTTTCTATAGCTAACTGCTCCGCTATTTGTTTGGATTGTTGTTTAGTAATATGATTATTAGTTAATAGGGTTTTTAAGATTAAAGTCGGTCAATTCTTGGCTAAACATTATTAGTGTTGCTTCGGCTCTTGTTAGTGTGGCGGTGTCGTCTTTATCGTGTTGTGATCTTAACCACTCTATAAAGGCAGTTTGTCGTTTTATATTGTCGGCTAAGTGTTCGCGGTGTTGTTCTAGTTGTTGGCGGTCGTATGGGTTCATATAATTATTATTTAGTTTCTTCTTCTTGATTAACTTCTTCTTCTTGATCATCTAATAAATCTATTAAAGCGTCATAATCTTCTCTAAGTTGTTGCTCATAATAAAAATATAAGTCACTTGACATCATTTTATAAATATCTGTCATGCCGTCATAACTTCCTAACGCTTCTACTGTCATTTCTCTTGCTTCGCTGTTCTCTTGCCACTCTTTAACAATATCATAATAATAGATAGGCACTAAGCCGTCTACATACTCAGCAATATTGTCTTCTTGGTCTTTGGTGTCGCTTTCGTCTTTATCAGTGTAATTGTCCAAGAAGTTAATTAGTGTGTCTTCGTTGTTAAATTTTTCTTTATTAGCGTTTATTAGTTCTTTGTAGTTCATAAAATTATTATATTAGTTAATAGATTAAATTAAAGATGCTGACCAGATAGATAAGCCTACAATAATTACAAAGGTCATGATGTAAGCAAAGGCTGGGGCGATTGGTTTAGATTGTCTTGCTTGTTGTTGGCGTTCCTTGAAAGTCATTAGTGATGATGTCATATTTTTTGTTGTTCTTTTAGGTTTAATATTATGATCAATTAATTGATAATAAATATATGGCTAAAAGTATTGTTTAATTTATTACTATTATATTATATCAAATATATTTAAGTATGTAAATAGTAAACTGTGGATAACTTTTTTCTGCTTATGTGCTGCTTATGTGCTGCTAACACCCTATTACCATTGGTTTATATTAAGCAAATAAGCATAATAAGCATTTTCTTTAATTTAAATTGTATAATATACAATACAAAACAGTAAATAAGTCAATAGTAAACTATATAAAACTCTTTAAAATGCTTATTTGCTTAATTTTTCGCTCCTGCTTATTGCGGGGCAATAAAGACGGGGGTAAAAACTCATTAAGCAGCACATAAGCAGGATTTAAGCAGGATGTCAAGATGTGGATAACTATTAAAAAGCTACCTTGTACGCGGCTTTGATCGTCTATTTTATCAAAATATGTCAAATAGTTAATATTATGTAATTAGTGAATGTAATAATAGTTATACCTACTTATAGAAAAGTTAAAATCTGTTTTAATATTAGATAAAATACTTGATTATAAACTTAGTGTAAGTAAATACTTGACATAGTTTATTGACAATGATATAATAAGATAGTAATAAACTAATTTTAACATTATGATGTCAGAATTTAACAAATTTCCGTCAAGAATAGTTGACGGTTATCGTGGAATGTATCGTATTAATAGTATTGGTCAAGTTTTTAGCTTAAAACGTGCCAAAATACTATCAACGCATAAGAACACAAATGGCTACACTTATACAAGTCTTGCTAAAAACGGTATCAATAAGCCTTTTAGTGTTCATAGGCTTGTGGCGGCGGCTTTTTTGGTTAATGATAACCCTTTAAAGATATGGGTTAATCATATAGACGGAGATAAAACAAATAATAAACTTAGCAATTTAGAATGGATCACTCCTAGTGATAATAAACATCATGCTATTAATACTGGGTTACAACTATACAAACGCGGTGAAGACAATAAAAATGCTATATTAAGCAATAAACAGATAGAATGGATTAAAACACTAAATAAAAGCGGTTATAATAAGTCACAGCTTTGTGAAGTGTTTAATGTATCAAGAACTTTAATACATTATATAGTCAGCAAGGGTTATAGAGAATAACCCCCACCCTATACGATCAACACAATATATTGAATTATTATGCTAGTATTAGCATGTCTAGTGTTATTTTAGTCTATACCATTGACACTTTGGACAAAACATTGTACCAGTACCCACCCCATTTTTATTGGCGTGAAAACCGTTTATAGCAGTAAATAATTACGCGTATATTTTTTTGAGATTGACTTTTTCACTATAAAACACTAAATTTGTCAAATAGTTATCCACACCTATTGACAAACACTTTTTTATATGATATAATATAATCAGTTAAGTCAAGTTTTTCTGTCTGCCCGTATTAACTCTATTTATGTCTTATTCGGTGATCCCGAGAACACAAAAGAGGATGTCCAGCTTCACGGGAGATTTCACAATCCAAAGTGCACAAAAATTATATGGGCTGGACAGAAGAATTTAACTAAGATTTAACATAAACCCCACGCAATGTTCAAATCTAAAGCTCAAGCTAAATATTTATTTGCAAACAAACCAGAATTAGCGAAGGAATTTGCAGGTAAAACTAAATCAATCAAAAAATTGCCAGAACATGTAAAGTCTGGCGTTTTGCGTAAAAAAAAATAATATGATGAAGACAAAACCACAAGGAAAAGGTATTGTCAAGGCTTTAGGTCAATCTGGCACTACTGGTAATTTTAAAAAAATCGAAGCTTCTAAAGGAAAAGGGGCAGCGATTGGAGCTTTACAAAATAAACTTGCTAAACATCGCGGTGAACCTATTCCTTATACACGAAAGAAAAAATAATATGCCTAACAAAAAACCCCTCCCACCAAAAATTTTAATTCTTATTTAATAATAAACAACACAAATATGCCAGGAAGTCAAATTAGGCAAGAGGCGATGGAGGTCGCAACATCAAATTTAAAAGGTAAAGCAATGGCTGATAAATTAGCTCAAGTTATGGTTAATCCAGAAGAGAAGGATGAACCAGGTGGAGTTGAACCTATTAAGGATATGTTAACAAGTCCTTACAATAAATAATCTACAATGGATACTAAGGAAGAAGTTGAAGGTGAAATAATGACTGTCGAGCAAATGAGAGAAAGAGACATTCTCCATATTGCCGGCGTTGAAGCCAGACAAAAGATGGCTTTTTGGCGTTTGTATCTCGATCCAACTAGTCCGACACTTATGAACGCGAAACAGTCGGCTATTTCTGCAGGGTTTCCTGAAGAGCAGGCAAATGCGGTCACACAGTATAAATGGTTCAAACGCGGAACAATGAAGGATAGATTATTAGAAGTGGCGGAGAAGACATTAGAGGATATGCTAACATTGCCAAGAACTACAATTAAAATAGTTAAAGGTGAAGAAGTTTTAGTAGATGATCCAGCTATGGTGAAGATTATTCAAGATACTGCTAAATATATTGCCTCTACTCTTGGTAAAAAGGATTATTCCCAACGCAACGAACTTACTGGTAAAAAGGGTGGCGCGATTGAAACTGTGGCCGTTAAGATTGATGATAAGGAATTTGATAATATATTAGAACGATATGCTGCAAAACGCTCAGCTAAACGAACAACAGAAGAAGGATGTATTGAAGAAAGCATTTCAAAATGATATTGAGGAGTTTGGTAGATATTTCTTTCCGCATTACATGAGTAATGCCACTCCCAAATTTCACCGTGCAATCTTCGATTTATATGAGAATCCTAAATTAGATAAAATAGTAATCGGTGCTCCTCGTGGGCACGCCAAATCAACAATAACCGATTTAATATATTTAGCATGGGTATTGTGTAATAATAAAGCAAAATTTGTTCTTTTAATCTCCGATACTTACTCCCAGGCAACTTTGTTTCTTAACGCTATTAAAGGTGAGTTTGAAACAAATGAAAAATTAATTAATTTCTACGGTAAATTAACCTCTGATAAATGGTCAGAAGGGGAAATTATTACTAATGGAATCTTAGTTAAAGCTTTAGGTGGCGGTATGAAGGTTCGTGGTTTGAAATTTCGTGAATCGCGCCCGGACCTAATTATCTGCGATGATCTTGAAAATGAAGAGGCTGTGGATAATAAGGAAAGACGTGAGAAGTTTGAGAGATGGTTTACCGCTGCGTTGCTTCCTGCAATGGCTAAGGGGGGCCGTGCTATCGTTATTGGCACTATTCTGCACTTTGACTCATTACTAGCAAAATTACTCACTCCAGACAAGTATATCGGCTGGAATAAGAGTACCTATCGGGCGATTAATGATTGGGGAGCTCTATGGCCTGAGCATTTAAGCTTAGATGAACTACTAAAGATTAAAGCGGAATATATTTCTCAAGGTCATGCTTTTCTTTTTTATCAGGAATATCAAAATGAGCCTATTAGTGATGAATTTCAGAAGTTTAAATTAGAAAAAATTCGTTTCTATGATGAAAAAGAGTTATTGCAGAAGGATTTACGGACTTATGTCGCTATTGATAGAGCATATTCTTTAGAAAAAACTGCTGACTTTACTGCAATTGTGGTGGTATCTGTTGATAAAGAAAATAAATGGTATGTCCGTTTGGCTCAGAGATTTAAAGGCGATGAGAAAGCGTTAATTGAAAAAATATTTGATTTAAAGATATTTTTCTCACCGGATATGTTCGGTATTGAACAAAAAGCGTATAAATATACGATTAAACCGGCATTAGATGATGAGATGAGAAAACGAGGTATATTTTTTAAGTGTGAGGAACTAAAAGACTTAGGAGTTGGTAAAAATAAGAGAATTGAGGGTTTAATTCCACGATTTGAGTCTAGTTCTATCTTCCTATTAAAGGATCAGACAGATTTAGTTGATGAGTTGATTAAGTTTCCTAAAGGTGGTCATGATGATTTAATTGATTCCTTGGCTTACCACTTAGATTTATCAGCTGGTTCTGCTTATAAGGGTCGCGCAACTACACAATTTATTCCTAAAGGAATAGTGAGACGAACTTTTTTCACAATAAACAATGATTTATGATAATTAATGTAATGGAGCAAAATTGGGGCAAGAAAAATGACACCGACTTGTTCTTACAGAATGAGGCCGGTGAGAAAGCGATGCCTTCAATCTATCAACCTGACGAAGAGGAACGTAAAGTTAGAGAGATGATTATTAACTCTTTTACGTGGGCTGATATTACAATGAGAAAGCCACGCCGTGAATATAATGATATGTCAACGCTTACGCGTATGATGTATGACCAGATGGCTTTTAATATTTATCAACCTAATAATGGACAACCTAGTATGGGTGATCCGTCTCAGTCTTGGAAGTCTAATGCGATGAGACCGGTTGTGCGTAATAAGGTTATTTCTATTGCGGCTCATGCTACAGCTAAATTAATTTTTCCTAAGGTTTTTGCATATAACGAACAATCAGAAGAGCAGGAAAAAGCTGCCATGGTTATGCGTGATTTAATTGAGTGGGCCTCTGAGCAGAATAACTACGATAAGATGAGTTTATTCGCGGTTATCAACGCTTGTGTTAATCCGGCTTCAATTATGCACGTGGAATATGCTGATGCATATCGAACGATTAAGACTGAAAAAGTAGATGGTAAGTGGCAAACAAAAGAGATTAAAGATGAGACTAATAGTGGTTTCCAATTAACTCCAGTACCAGTAGATGAATTATTTATTGGTGATTTTTATATTGAAGATATTCAGAAACAACCATTTTTAATTTGGAGACGGGTTCAGACTTATGCCATGATGAAGGCTAAGTATGGTAAGGCTAAACATTTTAATTGTGTTAAGCCTGGTATTCAAGTTATCTATAATGATGCTAATACATCTTTTTATGATGTTTACGATTCAAACCTTCGTGGTTCTTTGTGTGAAGAGGTAATCTTTTATTCTAAATCATTAGATTTACAGATTCCAATGTGTAACGGAATCTTAATGACTGACCCAGACGAACCAAATCCACGTGTTGACAAAAACTATCCTTTTGTGAAGTTTTTCTACGAACCATTTGACGAAGGTAGGGCTTTTTATGG
>Ga0302285_10000124_pt1 | contig 45644 bp, 40 predicted proteins | sample III_Fen_E2_2_FD_200455 | JGI IMG/M metagenome (GOLD analysis project Ga0302285, IMG submission 200455) | Peat permafrost microbial communities from Stordalen Mire near Abisko, Sweden - III_Fen_E2_2 | ecosystem: Environmental > Terrestrial > Soil > Wetlands > Permafrost | place: Sweden: Abisko... | reverse complement strand
GGTCTCAAATGTATTGTTATTATCGAAATTAGAAATCTGAATATGCCCTCCGAAACCAATGGTTTTATTGCGAATTTCGGTTTTAAATCCAATAACTACCGCCACCGAAATAAGCATGACAGCCAATCCCAGTGCAATACCAATGGTGGCTATACGAACGGCAGGACGAGAAACATTTTTCTTGCCCTGCTGAAAATGAATGCGTTTAGCTATGAAATATTCTAGAGACACTGAACACTATTAGTTAAATGTAAATTATGTGGATTTACGAAATTTATGACAAACCCCTCCGCTACGCTCGTCCCCTTTAAAAAAGGGGACATCTTCGAAGTGCAAAGTTTAATGCACTCAATAATTTTCAACGCTTCTTTTTCCTCTTCACGTCTAACATGATCAAAATTCGGCAACCATCTTCCCTTTTGTAAAGGGAAGTCCCCGACAGGGGAAAGGGTTAGAAAGAACCAGAATCAAATCGTCCGTCCAGGATAAGCCTGCAAGGCTTTGCCCAGTACAATCAATGCATGTTTAAGATCTTCTTTATCCAATACATAGGCAATACGGACTTCATCTTTTCCCAAGCCATCTACCGTGTAAAACCCTGAAGCAGGTGCCATCATTACCGTGTAACCCTCAAATTCAAAATCAGTAAGTAGCCATGCACAGAATTTATCGGCATCGTCGATAGGTAAACGAGCAACGGTGTAGAACGCACCCATAGGAATGGGAGAATATACACCGGGAATACGGTTCAAACCGTCAATCAGAAACTTACGGCGTTCCACATACTCGTTATACATTTCAAGCATATATTCCGACGAAGTATTCATAGCTGCTTCGGAAGCTATTTGCCCCAACAAAGGCGGACTAAGACGTGCCTGACAGAACTTGATAACGTTTTTACGCACGTCCTTGTTCTTAGTCACCAATGCCCCGATTCTGACACCGGTCATGCTGTAACGTTTAGACACCGAATCAATCAACACCACATTTTCTTCAATCCCATCCAAATGAAAAGCTGAAATATAAGGTGCTCCAGTATAACAAAACTCACGATACACTTCGTCGGAGAAAAGATACAAATCGTATTTTTTCACCAAGTCGCGAATTTTATTCATTTCGGAACGAGTATACAGATAACCGGTCGGGTTATTCGGATTACAAATCAGAATTCCCTTGGTTTTTGGCGTGATAAGTTCCTCGAATTTTTCTACCGAAGGCAGCGCAAAACCCTCTTCGATAGAAGACACAACAGGTTTCACAATAGCTCCTGCAGCAATGGCAAAAGCTGTATAGTTGGCGTATGCCGGTTCCGGTACTATGATTTCATCACCCGGATCGAGACAGCTCATGAAAGCAAAATTCACAGCTTCAGAACCTCCGGTGGTAACAATGATATCGTTTTCCGTTACATCGATATTGAAAGTATGATAATAGGCTGCCAATTTGGTTTTCAGGCTTCGGATACCGTCGCTCGGGCTATATTCAAGCACTGTACGATCAATGTTACGAATCGCATCCAACGCGACTTGCGGCGTCTTCAAATCGGGCTGACCGATATTCAGATGGTACACTTTGATTCCGCGTGCTTTGGCTTTGTCGGCCAGCGGAACCAGTTTACGAATAGGCGATTCGGGCATTGCCTGCCCCCGTTGTGAGGTGTGTGGCATAATTTCAGTTTTCAATTATCAATCAACAGTTATCAGCATTAACTATAAAAAATGCTTTGCACTATCGACCGAAATACATATTATTAATAATGGCTGCAAAATTAGCGAAATTTACCCGAGAAAAAAAGAGATTTGATTACAACTTGATAGTTAGTCGGCACTCCAGCAGTAAGCAGTAAGTAGTAAGAGGTAAGTAGAGAATTTGCATCAGTTATATAAATCAATATGAACAGTTATAAGTTCAGAGTCAATATTCTCAGTCTTACTTCTTACTACTTACTGCTTACTACTTGCCGCTTACCTCTTACTTCTTACCTCTTACTACTTACTGCTTGCTGCTTGCTGCTTACCTCTTACAGCTTGCCTCTTACTGCTTACTGCTTACTGCTTATTTCAAGTCCACCATTACCTTCAAATTGAGCTGACGTCCTGTAAGATAATTAGGCACTGCCAGTTGTTGATTATGAACATCGGTAATCCAATAATACGAATTCACATTCTTGATGTCCAACAGATTGAATACTTCCACGTTCAACCAAATGTTTTTCACATGTTTCAACCACGATTTATTCATTGTTTTATCTACTCCGTTAATCAACACCCGGGAAGCTCCGATGTCCACCCGTCGATAAGCAGGAGTGCGAAATGCCGAACGAAACTGAACACTCTTTACGGGGCCGAATGGTAAACCATCCGACCAAACAAATTTCAATTGCATTTTATATTTCGGATTATTGGGCAGGTAATCCTGAAAAAGCATGGAGAAAGTATACCGTTGCTCACCCGGACTTGCCACCCATCCCGGATAAACAGTTTTCGTTGTCAGAACTTTTCCGTCCGCGTCGTAACTATGGCTCACATACGAATCGTCAATAATATCCTGTTTCGCATTCATCAACGACAGGTTAATCCACGAGTCGGCACCCGGTACTAACTCGCCATAAAGTTTGAAATCCATGCCGGCGCTATACGCTTTGGCATCATTTTTTCCGGAATAAACAATCAGAACATTATCCACTGAATAAGATATCAACCGATCAATGAGTTTCAGATAAGCCTCGGCTGTGATCTTAAAAGGTCGCCCCCAGGCACGAAAATAATGATCACCCCCCAACACAAAATGGAGCGAACGCTGCGCTTTGATGCGGTTATTCAATCGTATATTTACATTCCCCAACGCATCGGTAAGTGTATCTCTGATTTCTTTGTAAAAAGGCGTTTGGTAATAAACTCCCGTAGCAAAACGAAAACTGAAATCGCTTTTCCAACGAGGCAGATACGAGAATGCTATACGGGGACTCACAAGCAATTCATTATTGAAAGTCCAGTAATTTGCCCGCAATCCTCCGGTTAACGAGAAAGATCCTGCATCCGAGTTCCATTTATACGTATCCTGATAAAAAGCTGTTGAACGCCATGTCGACAATTTATTGGTTGCCTTCAGATTATAAAACACATTTACATTTTCATCGCTGTATGGCAGCGAGTATCCCACGGAGTCGCGCATCTCCCACTCACTTATTTTGTCCGAGATTATTTCATTCTGAATATTGACTCCCCACATCATTTTATGATTTTCCACATCGTATTCTCCCAGATGCGCCAGATTAGCAACTGTAGCTTTCAACCGGTTTCGGGCATGCTGGTGATAGGTTCCAATTCCAAGCGACTCCCCGGTTTGTTCATTCAAACCGGCATCCAATTGAGCTTCGTTAATAATATACTGGCCTGTAATATCGTAAGTTTCATTCTCATTGGTAGAAAACAACGATCCCAGCAGGCTCATTTTCACCCCCTTAATAGGTTTATAATTATAGGTTAACGCTCCAAAAGCCGTACGAAACAAGTCTTTTTCCTGTCCGTCAAAATAAATGGTCAGACTACGCGGTGTCTGATAGGTCCCGAATGTTGTTTCGCGCGTTTGCGGAACAAACTGATAGGAGTTTTGCGAAAAGTTTCCCAAAAAAGTCAGCTCCGACTTGGGGCTGAGTTGATAAGTCAGGTAAGTTTGATAGTCAAAAAACTCTGGGTTATATTCCCCCTTGGTATCGAGCGTCCCCAGTAGATAGGTAGATGTTTTGTAGCGAATGCCGTGCATCTGCGTAAACCGCTTGTTAGCCGTCCCTACATAAGCCGAAGCTCCAAGCAGACTTATCGAAGCCGAGGCCTCGAACGCTGTAGGCTTCTTATACTGAATATCCAACACCGACGACATTTTATCGCCGTATTTGGCATCGAAACCGCCGGCCGAGAAAGATACATTCTGCACCATGTCGGGATTGATAAAGCTCAGCCCCTCCTGCTGCCCGGCACGGATAAGCAAGGGGCGGTACACCTCAATACCATTGACATACACTGCATTTTCATCAAAATTTCCACCACGAACATTGTATTGCGAGCTGAGCTCATTGCTGGAACTTACTCCGGCAAAAGTGATAAGGTACGATTCTATTCCTCCCGAAGTATTGGGGATAACACGAAACTTCGACGGATCAAGTGCATCAAGTGTGGAGGTCTGCCGCCGTTGACCAATCACATTAACCTCGCCAATTTGTTTGACTAAAGGTGGTAACTGCACCGACAGTTGCATCACAGACTGATGAGGATGAATGGTGTGCCGGATAGTTTGATAACCCACCATCGAATAAACCAGCGTGACAGAATCTTTTACACGCACCGACAACTCATAGTATCCATTTGGATTGGTACTGACAACCGTAGCACTATTATCCACATGCACATTTGCCAGCTCAACACCCCGGTTATTCGTATCAATTACGTATCCGTAAACACGCACGTTGGTTTGAGCCAACAGGTTTACCGACAAAAGTAAAAGACAGAACAGATGGAGAAACTTGTTATTCATGCAATGCGTATTGTCCGAAAAATTTCGGGAATAAGTTTATTGATCTGTAAACAGAGCGCCCAGTTCTTGCAATAGTTCTTCTACCGTTGCAATGCTTTTATCATTCAATAGCCAGCCGCTTTCGGTTACCAGAATCTGAACTCCTGCATCCTGCACCACGGCATAGCCGGCCCGTGCCAAAGCACGAAAGGTCCAGTACATACGGGTTTTATCGCCTGACACCCACACCTTTTTGGTCATGGGATAGTTCATCGAAAAGTTTCCGTTCGAAGCATTAAAAAAGTAAGACTTGCTCTCAAAAGCCCTGTTGAAACTACCATTAAACACCAAATCTTCCGGGACACCGCACTCTACACCGGTATCGGCACTCATAAGCCATATGCGGTCGGCAGCCTGCAGCGCCAAATCCAGCTCATGGGTGGAAAGCAAAATGGCTTTGCCTGTTTTATGTGCCAATCGGTGAAGCAACAACATTATATCTACCCTGTTGGGCAAATCAAGATGCGCCGTAGGCTCATCGAGCATAATGATGGGCGTATCCTGTGCCAGTGCTTTGGCTATCATGGCCCGCTGCCGTTCGCCATCGGACAGTTCGTTGATGTTCTGAAACAATTTATGTTCCAGGTGCACCATTTCTACAGCTTCGCGGATAATGGCATCTTCTTCGTCGGTAATATTTCCCCACCAGTTGCTGTGCGGATGGCGCCCCAGCGAAACGAGGTTATATACCGTGGCATTTTCAATATCAATCCGCTCAGTCAGCACCAGGGCTATCAGCAAAGCCTTTTCCTGTTGCTTTAGCGTGATAATCTCACGGTCGTCAATGCAGGTTTTGCCCAACATCGGTTTCTGCAAACCGGCAAGCGTACGCAGCAAAGTTGATTTTCCGCTACCATTTGGGCCGATAAGACACACCAACTCCCCTGCCTGCAACTGCAAATTGAGTTGCGACTGAATAATATCGGTTTTTCCTTTTTTGGAATAACCAATGGATAGGTTTTGGGTGGTTAGAATGCTCATAAGTTCGGCCCCCTAAATCCCCCATGGGGGACTTTTGAGTTAGTTTTTTTTATTTCTTTTTCTTCAATCATTACAGAACTAATATTTAAGTCCCCCTTGGGGGATTTAGGGGGCCTTACCGCCTTTTTAGTATTATCCAAATAATAATCGGAGCACCAAACAGTGCACTTACAGTATTAATTGGTAGCGTATAGGTTGGTATCTGCGTAATAATATCGCAGATAAGCAACAGCGAGGCTCCGCACAAAATGGTGGCAGGCAACAATATCCGATGACTCGACACCCGAAACAGTCCGCGTGCAATATGCGGAATGGCTACCCCCACAAAGGCTATCGGGCCCGTAAAGGCCGTGATGCCTCCGGCCAGTAATCCCGTGGCAATAACGATCAGAAACCGCGTTTGCTGAATGGAGATACCCAATCCGCGGGCATAATTCTCGCCGAGCAACAAGCCGTCGAGCCGTTTTTGTAACGAAAAAGCCATACCCAACCCGATTAATACCACAGGCAGCAAAACATGCATATAACTCCAGGTTACAGCACTCAGGCTACCAAAAGTCCACATAACAAATAGCTTGATGGCGTCGGGATTGCTGAAGTTTTGCAATACACTGACCAGCGAACCGGCAATGGTGCCAAACATCAACCCTACGATAAGCAGCGAAACGGCATTGTGTACCTTAAACGACACACCCACCACCAACACCAGCACTACCGATGCGCCGACAATGGCCGACACAATCAAGGCCCAACCACTACTGACAAAGGCTACGGGAAGTACCGTGGCAGCCATCATGACCAATGCCACACCCAGACTGGCACCCGAGCTTACCCCCAGAATATACGGATCGGCCAACGAATTGCGAAACAGAGTCTGCATCATCAAACCGGCTACCGACAACGAAGCACCTGCAAGTATAGCCGTAATGGCTTTGGGCAAACGGAAGTTGAGCAGTATCTCGGAATTAATTCCACTCCCGCTCTTCCGGAAAAAGACATCGATAATCTCGCTCAACGATATATGAATACTTCCCCAGGCCAAATCGGCCAGAAAAAGACCCACCGTAAGGAATGAAAGAGTGAGGAATAATATGAGGGAACGGCTACGCATTAAATACAACTATAAATTTGATCCGGTTTTTACAATAAAAAGCTTACGAAATAATCTCATGTTACTCCTCAGAGCCTTATTGTTTAATAAAATAAAAATAGTCCGTAGGACATTTACATTGTTCTTTGTTTATCCCCTACGGGGAATGGGTATATCAGGGTTTCATTTTCTATTGATGTGTATTCCCTACGGGAAATGACTCATTATAAATAGAATTTTTATGTCTGATCACCTTTTGATCACCTTCCCCACCCTTCTGAATCTTCATCCCTGAGCTCAGATAAGCATTCAGAACTGTCTGAATCTTCATCCGAGGGGTCGGACAAGCTTTCAGAGCCTTCTGATTTAACTTCTGAGGGGTCAGATGAACTTTCAGAACCTTCTGACTACCCTTTTTTGCTCTTAAAGTACCGTCCCAACCCCGGGAATCTCCATCTGAGGGGTCAGACAGCCTTTCCTAAGGTTGAGAATTAACATCCGAGGGGTCAGATGGACATTCCCCACCTTGGGACGCATTTTTCGAGCCCAAAGATACGAAATAATCGTAATTTATTAACTCTATTGCACAAAAAAAGGACAGGTCACAACCTGTCCTTAGTACATATTCAGTTGATCACTTCAATTTCTCGGCATACACCAGTTTATATCCAGGCAATAATTCGGGATGCAGAATGGCAATCACATCCGAAAGCACCAAATCGGGGCGTGCCACAGCACTTTCCCAAAAATCATTGGCCGTGGAAGGCAACAGGCGTTTATTGAAATTATAAACCTGCTTCAGTTGCACCGGGCGAAAGAGTGCATGTTTCGAATCGGCTTTCACCAACTCGTCCAGCGAATTAAAATTACAATTCAACCACACGTCGGTTGTAGCGAAATTTTTCAACACCGTTTCCACGTTCAACGGCAGACTTCCGGCCGTAGTATCATTGGCATAAAAGTAGCGGGTACCCGCATCGGCAAACAGTTTGCCCATAAAATTACGCCCCGACGGCATATACCACGTTCCGCGGAAATTCGATCCGGCCATAATGTTCGGTTTTACCTTCACTCCCGCCGCTTTTGCTTTTATATCGTTGTATCGTTTATCCACATCGGCAAAAATGCTATCGGCCTGTTTCTCTTTATTATAAAATGCTGCCACAAATTTGATCCATTCCGCCCGTGCCAACAGCGAAGTCTCCATCCATTCGTTATTAAACAACACGGGAATTCCAGCTTGCGAAACACGTTGCGCGTAGGGATCATTTTGGTTATAACCACTCATCATCACCGCTCCGGGTTTCAGCTGCAGGGTTTTCTCTACATTGATGGTAAAAGCATCGCCCAAATCGGCAATCCGTCCTTCGGCAAAGCGTTTGTTGATTTCTTTGTTATAGATAATGCGTGGCGAACAAACGCCCACAATGGTTTCCACCTGCCCCAGCAAACTCAGAAACTCAAAATGAGTGACCGACGTGGCAACCAAGGTACGAAGCGGAACCTGCACCTTTGTGCCATCGGAAGGCGTTTTTACGGAAGCATCTTTCACCAGATAGTAGCGGGCATACACCGTACCTTTCACCCAAGGGCTGTACACAATCACTTCTTTATAATTCGGGAAATACTTAATGGCAAATCCCTGCGCATAACTAAGTTTTAATGAGTCGGTGGTTTGCGCATCGGTTGTTTTGGCACTCTTGGTAGTACATGAGAACAAAAAGCAAAGGCAAAGTAGTGGTATAAGAGAAATCTTTTTCATCGGTTGTATATTTAAACGCAAAAACCGCAGAGCCGAATGGTCCGCGGTTATTGAATTATGAAAACTATGCGGTTTTATTTCTTGCCGCAAAGATAATAGGAAATTATGAACCGGAAATTGTAAACGCCTAATTATTTTAATGCCCGTTTTTGGTAGTAGCCGAAGCACCGGCCGACGATTCGGGTTCATTTACAAACATCCAGAAAACAACCGAAGCGCTAACCAGCAATCCGCAAAAGATATACAGCAACTGATGGTTACCGGTGGCTTTAATAACGTTGGCCACGCCGTTGCTCATCATCTGAGGCAATACAACAGCTAAATTAAACACACCCATATACAAACCCATCTTGGCCGGATTCACGCGCTCGCTCATAATGGCAAACACAATGGAAATAACAGCCGACCAACCAATGCCCACAAGGAACATACCGATATAAAAATCGAGTTCTACTCGACTGAAATAGGCAATATAGAAATAGCCGATTACCGAAAAGATAAGTGCCCCGATGTAAGTCCTTACCCTACCAATGCGCTTGGCAATGGATTGTAATATCAAGGGGAAAATAGCCCCTATCAGGTTGAGGATAAAGAAGCCGAGCGAAACAATATTGCCTACCGACGAAGCCTGGGTTTGCGTTGCGCCCGTGAGTTTTTCGGCAAACCAGTTGGCGGTAATGCCTTTTAGGCCGATGTTGGGAAGAATCTGATTCTCGATGAAAAAGCCGGAAAGAATAAACATGCTCTGAAAAGCCACCCAGGTGAATGAGTGAGCAAGCATGATTTTTTGAAACTCATTGCGGTTCGACGTGTGTTTAATTCCCTGAACAATGATGATAATGCCAATGATAACCGAATAAAGTAGTGCGGCAATCAAAACCGGATTGTGCCACGCACCCAACGCTTCGGGGAAAAAGTGGAAAAACAGACTAAAAATGCCAAACACCAAGAATCCATACAGCGGAAATATTTCCTGAAATATCTGCCAAACACCAAATTTCTCCTGATTTTCGGGCAGAGCAACTTCCTGTTCTTTTTTCTCCTGAATAAACAGAATGGGAAAAACAGCGGTGAGAAAAACAATGCCTGCCGCGATGTACAACAGCATTTCATTTCCAAAAAGCATGGATAAAAAGTAAGCAAATACCCCGAAAAAGCCCGAAATGATCTGCATCCACACATAACCGGCGGTGCGCACTTTGCCTTCGGGGGTCAGATCGGCAATAATGGAGCGAGCCGGGTTAAAAGTTACGTTGACCGACAAGTCGAGGAACAAAGCGATGACCGATGCAATGAGGATAATATCCGAAATGCCCGTGATATGCGAAATGCCCCGGATGTGAGGCAGCGTAAGGAAAGCAATGCTGCTGACCAGTCCACCAATAATGATAAACGGCCTGCGACGACCACCCATAAACCAGACATTATCGCTCAACAGGCCCACGATGACCTGACCAAAGATGCCCGCAATGGGTCCGGCCAACCAAACGAAGGCCACATCGTGAATGTCCAGATGATATTTATTGGAAAGTATCCAGCTCAGCGCGGCTATTTGAGTGGATAACGCAAAACCAACCGCCGTGGCAGGCAGTCCAAGCAATGCCAAGAAAGCATTGCTCATTTTCTTTTGAATGTTCAGCATAGTGTGTTAGATGTTAGAGTCGACAAACCGAAAGTTTATATCCGGTTTGTTTTTCGAAAATAAAATGCAATGATATTCATTTTCGGCGGAAAAGCAATACTAACTTAAAAGCTGAATAAAAAAAAGATACCGCAAACGTTTTCTAAAAATATATTTGACGTTATTAACTGCGTGTTATTTGCTTCGCGATATGTATAGTTATTAGCCTTCGACGATATGTGTTTTGCATTATCCGGCGATTATTTACATTGCTGATTGCAAGAACAACATCCAACATCGGGTGCCAACAAATGAAAAACGAATAGCACACCGTTAATAACATCGAAGACTAATAACGATTAGTAACGTGAAACAAATAACGCCGAAGGCAAATAACCTTACAAGCTCTTACTAATCCCGTCAATATAGTTCAAAATTTCATCGCGTCCTACGCGTTTTTCGGATGAAGTGAGGAAAATTGGAGGCAGCTCTTCCCATTGTTCGGACAGTTTATCTTTATAGGTCTGCACGTTCGATTTTCCTTTGGCATGCGGCAGTTTATCCAGCTTGGTGAATACGATAGAAAACGGAACACCGTTCTCGCCGAGCCATTCCATAAATTCCAGATCGATTTTCTGGGGCTCGTGCCTGCAGTCAATCAAAAGAAACAAACAAGTCAGTTGCTCGCGGTGCAGAATATAGCTTTCAATAATGTCCTGCAACTGGTCGCGCATCTTTTTGCCGGCAGTAGCATAACCATATCCGGGCAAATCCACCAAATGCCAGTTGTTATTGATCAAAAAATGATTTATCAACAGCGTTTTCCCCGGTCTCGACGAAGTCATAGCCAAATCCTTGCGGTTGCAAAGCATGTTGATCAACGACGACTTGCCCACATTGGAGCGTCCGATAAAAGCATATTCGGGCAATTTACTATCGGGGCATTTCAGATAATCAGTGTTGCTGATTATAAATTCGGCAGATTTTATATCCATAATAATTTTAGTTACGAGTTACAAGAAAAGAAGTTACAAGTTTACCGTGCAGAAGTTCAAACGATTCAACGCCATTATCAACTATCAATTGTCAACTATCAATTGGTCAACCGACACCATCCACATGCCTGCAAAGGTAATCAATCCGTTTATCATCAGCAATTCGTAGCCCAGTGGGTACTTAAACAAGGTGCTGGTGAGTAAATTCAGACCAAAACACAACACCGGTGAAGCCACTGCCACGTAAGGCACCAGCTTATCGCGGACAGGTCGTTTGGTAAACAGCCCAAAGGCAAACATACCCAACAAAGGTCCGTAGGTATAGGAGGCAATGGTATAAATGGCATCGATAATGCTTTTATTATTCACCGCTTTAAAAACAAGTATGATCAGCACAAACAACACCGACACACCGATGTGCGTAAAGCGACGCTTGCGTTCGGCCATGCGGGGAGTATTGCGCTGAACACCCAGAATGTCGACTGCAAATGAGGTGGTGAGCGAAGCCAAAGCCGAATCGGAACTGGCAAAAGTGGCGGCGATGATGCCGATAACGAACAGAAAAGTGACGACCGGCCCCAGGTATTGCGTAGCAAACAAAGGCAAAATATCGTCGGACGAAGCAGGCAGGGCAATATTGTTTTTGGCAGCCAACATCAGCAGCATGGCGCCCAGTGTGAGGAACAACAAGTTGAGCGGCACAAACGAAAAGCCGTACCAATACATGTTTTTCTTGGCGTCGCGCAGACTTTTGCAGGTGAGGTTTTTCTGCATCATGTCCTGGTCGAGACCAGTCATGACGATGGCGATGAATATGCCGCTGAAAAACTGCTTGAAGAAGTTCTGTTTCGAATGCCAGTCGTCGAATACAAACATGCGGGCATGTCCGCCTTTAATCAGTTGGGTGCTGAACTCATTCAGGTTCATGTCCAACTGTTTCGACACCTGAAAAACCAACAAAATGAGAGCCGAAATCAAACAAACCGTTTGTAACGTATCGGTCCACACAATGGTTTTGATGCCACTTCGGTGCGTGTACAGCCAAATGAGAAAAACCGCCACGGTGGCCGTCACCACAAAAGGCACATGCCACGAGTCGAAGATGATATATTGCAGAATAAGTATGACCATATAAAGACGTACGCCCGACCCCACGGTGCGCGAGAGCAAAAAGAACGAAGCACCGGTTTTATACGTATACGTTCCGAAGCGTTGCTCCAGATAGGTATAAATACTCGTGAGGTTGAGGCGGTAATAGAGCGGAAGTAGCACGTTGGCAATAATCAGGTAGCCGAAAAAGAACCCGAAAACCATTTGCATATACGTAAACTGCGTGATACCCACCCAGCCCGGCACCGACACAAAGCTCACGCCCGAGATGGACGAACCGAGCATGCCAATGGCAACCACCCACCAGGGCGATTTGCGGTTTCCAAGAAAGAATGCATCATTGTCGGTGCTCTTGCGCCCCACAATGTACGAAATAAGCCAGAGTGCCGAGAAGTAAACGACTATGATTAATAAAATGGAAATACCCGACATGAGCAGAATGCGCTAACAGAATGCGCTTATGATTAATGATTTGAAAGTGTTTAGCCCACGGTTATTCGTTATCATAATGAAGTTCCGTCGGGGCTAACCTGCCACAAAAATAGCTAAAAATGGCTGAAACAAAATGCAGCAGACAAAAATAGTTTTGAACCGGTTTTTTTTTCTATTTTTGCATTCGAATATAAAGAGCAGTATTCTATCCCGTTTATTGACACCGATAGCTGTTCTCAGAAACTATTCACCGAAATGAGTCAACAACAATTTTCTTCTTCGCTGCTCGAAAATGCAGTCAATGAATTTGCTAAACTTCCCGGCATAGGGCGTAAAACGGCATTGCGACTGGTGTTGCACCTGCTTAAGCAGTCGGAATACGAAGTGGAGGTGTTTGGCAAAGCATTTATTCAGCTACGGAGCGAAATTCAGTATTGTACCGTTTGCCATAATATATCGGACACCGAAATTTGCCAGATTTGCAATAATCCGTCGCGCGACCACGAGACGGTTTGTGTGGTGGAGAACATCAAAGATGTGATGTCCATCGAAAATACACAGCAGTTCCGCGGATTGTATCATGTGTTGGGCGGCATTATTTCGCCTATGGATGGTGTGGGACCCAAAGACCTGGAAATTGAGAGCCTGATAGAACGGGTGCAAACCGAAAATGTAAAAGAAGTGATTCTGGCACTTAGTACTACCATGGAAGGCGATACCACCAACTTCTACATTTTCCGCAAACTGGCTCCGCTGAACATAAAAATAACCACCATTGCCCGCGGCATTGCCATTGGCGACGAACTGGAATACGCCGACGAAGTTACGCTCGGCCGTTCGATATTAAACAGAGTAGAATTTACCAATTCATTTAAATAAAAAAACAAACAAGAAAAAAACATGGAAAAAGTAGTCAAAAGAATTTATCTTGCTTATTCTCTTATTTATACGGCAGCAGTATTAAGTGCTATGATTGGCTATTTAATCAACATGAACCGCACAACAAGTGTGGATCCTAAAAGTTCGGAAAGCATAGTCTTATCAACAATTGTCATTCTGTATATTATCATCTCCATCCCTGCGGCATTGGCTCTCTTTCATAAAAACACAAAGAAGTGGGTAGCCATTGAAGATAATTTCACTAAAACAAATAAATATGTAGCTGGTGCTATCTGGCGTTTATTGGCTATTGGCTTTGGCTTTGTTCTGAGCGTTAATGTTTTCAATGTTATTCGCACGGAATCAATGATTTATTGTGCTCTGATTGCGGCTGTAGCACTTTTCTTCTGCAAACCAACCGAACGAAAAATAATTTCGGATCTGAAACTGGAAGAAGATGATACTGAAGAGTAAAAACCGGCAGTAATTTTTTTCTGATTTTAAACATTATAACTTTCAAACTAATTATGGTTATAGCAGTAGATTTCGACGGAACCATTGTCACTCACGAATATCCTAATATAGGGAAAGAAATTCCATTTGCGATTGACACTCTTAAGCGATTGCAGCAGAGCCCTGACAATTTATTGGTTTTGTGGACTGTAAGAGAAGGTGTTGAATTAAAAGAAGCCGTTGAATTTTGTCGTAACAGAGGATTAGAGTTTTACGCTGTCAATAAGAATTACCCCGAAGAATCGGCCGAGCATCCGGAACCTCGTAAATTAAAAGCCGATTTATTTATTGACGACAGAAATTTGGGTGGATTACCCGATTGGGGAGTGATTTACAGAATGATAATGAACGGTAAATTTTTCGACCCGATTACTAACGAAATAGAACCTGAATATCAGCTTTCAAAGAAAAAAGGACTTTTTAAATCATTGTTTGGATAACTATTCTGAGCATAATCAACCATAATCCATCACCATATTGTTTGAAAACGAACACATATTACTAAGAGCTGTAGAGCCTGAAGATCTGGACAGATTATATGCCTGGGAAAATAATGCTTTGCTGTGGGATGTAGGCAATACGCGAAATCCATATTCGCATTTTGTTTTAAAACAATACATTGTTGATTCTGCCAAAGACATTTATGAAAATAAACAACTGCGATTAATGATCGTAAGTCGCACAAGTGGAGAAACCGTCGGAACAGTTGATTTGTTTGATTTCGACATGCACAACAGCCGCATAGCTTTAGGATTGTTTGTTGATAGTCCTTTTCAAGGCAAAGGATTCGCAAAAGCCTGCTTACACCTGATTGAAGAATATGTTTTTAATTACCTGAAGATAAATCAGCTTTACTGCCATATTGCGGAGTCAAATACAGCCAGTCGTCGGATGTTCGAACAACAAGAATATGAGACAAATGGAGCATTAAAAAACTGGATCAAAACAATTGACGGTTACGAAAACATCATCGTTTTTCAATTATTCAGAGATATTTTTCTGAACCGACAAAAACAGAAATAGTTATTCAATATATATTTCCAGTAAAGTTACTTCGCCATCCGGTATCAACCCAAGTTCGTCTATACAGGCAGGAATCAATACAGTTTCTCCTTTCCCCATAACAGTTCTTTCACCTCCATATTCAATTACAAAACTACCTTCTACACACATATACGTTACAAAAGTATCTAGCGTTCCATAATTTCGAGTCAAAGGCGCATCAAAACGCAATGTATTGGTTGTGAAGTATTCACATTTTACTAACGGGGTAATTTCATTTAGCTTAGCATTATAAACAACCTTTGGATTTTTAGTGGCTTCAAAGTTAATCACATCTAGAGCTTCCTCAGTATGCAGCTCACGTTCATTGCCATTATCATCCTTACGCTTATAATCATAAATCCGGTAAGTAATATCACTGCTTTGTTGAATTTCGGCCACCATCACTCCTTTTCCAATAGCATGTACCAATCCTGCTGGTATAAAGAAAACATCTCCCTGTTTTACAGGAACTTTCTGCAACAAATCTTCTACCTTATCTTCCTCTAAAGCATCGAGATACTCATCCCGGGTACAGGTTTTTGTAAATCCTACGACCAGCTCTCCACCCTCTTCAACATTCAACACATACCACATTTCGGTCTTCCCAAATGAATTATGACGTTCAGCAGCCACTTCATCACCGGGATGAACCTGAATTGACAAGTTTTCATTCGCATCAATCAGCTTGAAAAGCAAGGGAAAAGACAAACCATATTCGTCGTAAATAGCATCACCTACCAATTCACCCATGTAAATCTCAATCAACTCGGTAAGGCTGTTACCTGCGAGGAGTCCATTGACTACCACAGAATCATCCCCCTCATAACCTGACAGTTCCCAGCTTTCGCCCAATTTGTCAGTGTCGGCCGATTTACCGTATAAATCTTTTAGTTTAGTTCCACCCCAGATTTTATCTTTTAAAATGGGAGTAAATTTTAATGGATACAACATATTAAAATAGGTATTACAAAGAAAAAAAATGAACAATTAATACTCTTATCATGCTGATATATTAACTGTTCATCCTTCTTATTTACTATGAAATATTTGTTATTCTTCTTTCACGCGTTTTGCCAGATTTTGTTCCCAAACCCACGCACTTCGAAGCGTTTCTTCTACTGTCTCTTTAGCAGTCCATCCCAACTCATCATTAGCATAACTTGGATCTGCCCACACTTTTTCAATATCACCTTCACGACGAGGAGCTAGTTTATACGGAATCTTTACTCCATTCACTTTCTCGAATGTTTCAATTATTTCCAATACCGACAGTCCTCGACCAGTTCCTAAATTAAACGTCTCAACATGGTGTTTTGTTTGATTATTCAACATTCGTTGAACTGCAATTACATGAGCTTTAGCCAAATCTACCACATGAATATAATCACGAACGCACGATCCATCAGGGGTATTATAATCATCACCATAAACCTGAAGTTGCTTGCGTAATCCGATAGCAGTTTGCGTAACAAAAGGTAATAAATTATTCGGTACACCGTTCGGCAATTCACCAATTTCGGCGGATGGATGAGCTCCTATAGGATTGAAATAACGAAGTATGATACTCCGGTAACAAGGGTTCGAATGAATTGTATCGCGTATAATTTCTTCGCAAATCTGCTTGGTATTACCATAAGGAGATAAAGCCGGTTTTATCGGTGCATCTTCTGTTACCGGTAACACATCAGGCTGACCATATACAGTGCAGGAAGACGAAAAAACAATGTTCTTAATCTTATGAATTGGCATCAACTGTAATAAATTAATCAGCGAAACCAAATTATTGCGATAATACAACAACGGTTTTTCAACCGATTCGCCAACTGCTTTACTCGCAGCAAAGTGAATGATTGCGTCAATGCCTTTGTACTTTTCGAACATCCTATCCATGCTAACATAGTCCGCACAATCAATATTTTCAAATGCAGGACGAATACCTGTTATTTTCTCAATACCATTTAACACATCGATATTAGAATTGGAAAGGTTATCTACAACCACCACTTCAAAACCAACCTTCTGTAATTCTACTACCGTATGAGAACCAATATAACCGGTTCCTCCTGTCACTAAAATTTTAGCCATATAATTGGGAGAATATTATTTGAATAATTTGTTCGGGTATACACCGTTTCTGATCAGTTCATTAATCTTAATAACTACTTGCGGACGATCTTCAGCATAAGTTACACCAAACCATTTAGACGGAGTATCAAGCACTTTACAAGTAACTTTACCTTCCACTATCAAATTGTTTACAGCCAGAGGAATATAAAACTCAGATTTTAGTTTCTGTCCTTCGGTAGCTAAAAACTCTTTAAAGTATTCTAGCGAATAATCGAAATAATCAGGTGTGAAGCCCCACATGTTCATTGATACAGGTGTAGTAGCAACAATTGCAACTTCTTTTCCATTCTCATCTACATAATTTATCGTGCCGCTTTTCTCTTCTATATGAGTGCGCTCTACTACATTTTTCAGCAGTTGGTTTTCATCTACCACACAAACTCCTCGGCTCACGGCTCCACTTTCAGATAGTGTATTTCCAACACGATAACCCACCATGCAGTACTCATTCTTCTTTCCCTCTACACTTCTCAAAAAATCTGCCAAAATAGCAAAAGACTCCTGACCATAAAAATCATCGGCGTTTATCACAGCAAATGGCTCATGAATAGCATCTTTTCCCATCAACACAGCATGGTTCGTACCCCATGGCTTTTCTCTTTCCGGAATATAAGTACAGCCTTCAGGAACGTTGTCTATCTCCTGAAATACAACATCTGTTTCAATTAAATCTTTGAATTTGTCGATAACAACAGTTCTAAAGTCTTTTTCAAAACTTCCACGGATAACAAATACAATCTTTCCGAATCCAGCTTTGATTGCATCATAAACCGAATAATCCATGATAGTTTCGCCGTTCGGACCGAGTCCATCTAATTGTTTCAGACCACCATAGCGACTTCCCATACCTGCTGCTAGCACAAATAACGTTGGTTTCATATTACTCTTTTTTTAGATTTAGAGGCGCAAAGTTAATTAATAGTTTTGAATTGAAGAATATTCAAGCTGCATTTTATGAACTATTATAAATCACAAAAAATACATTTTTTTCAAAAAAGAATAATCTCAAAAAAAGGATTAATATTTCAGTAATTCTCTCTGGCAATTTTGGGCAAAAGCCTTATCTTTGCAGGAAAGAATAGCGTTTATGTTGAAAAGAAGCAGAAAAAGGAATCAAATATTATTAATAGGCATAGTTTTAATCATTTGTAGTGGAATAATAGCAACAATAATATATAAGCACAACTCAAAAAACAAATACACCCCGGGCATTTCAACCCTTTGTGACCATGTAAAGTACGCAAACGCACCTATTTCGCCAAGCTGCAAGCTAAATGATCTAAATGATATTCAACTGGTACACGCACAAAGAAACGGTGTAAAAAAAACGTTTGCTACAAATGAAGAGTTTCTCTCAAAACTGGATAGCTTAAAGAACAACCTTATTCTCTTTGAAGTTACAGAAACACCGTATTACCAACTTAAATCGCTTACACATTCACAACCGTATCTTATTCCTGAAGCTATCGACATGCTGAATGAAATTGGATACAGATTTCAACAACGGTTGGCCGAGAAAAAATATAATATGTATCGCTTTAGAATCACTTCGTTGCTTAGAACTGAAGAAACTCAAAACAAGCTGAGCCATAGAAACGGTAATGCAAGCAGCCATTCGGCTCATTTATACGGTACTACTGTAGACATATCCTATAAAAACTTTTATAATATTCAAAAGGATACCATAGAGAGTAGCTATGAAGCCATACAAACGCTCACAAAAGTTTTGTTGGAAATGAGGCAGGAGTGCAAATTCTTAGCTGTGCGCGAACGCAAGCAATCATGCTTTCATATCACTGTAGTAGTCTGCAAATCAATAGACAATAAGAATTAACCATATTTCTTTGAAAGAAATTAGTCAAAAGGATTTTTTTCATTAACTTTGCACCCCGAAAGTAGAACAACTACTTCCTCCTTTTTCTTTAAAAAAATGACTTAGTAGCTCAGCTGGTAGAGCAACAGACTCTTAATCTGTGGGTCGAGGGTTCGAACCCCTCCTGGGTCACAAAATGAAACGACAGTTTCAGTCAACAACAAGACAAACCATTCTAAATCATCGATTTGGAGTGGTTTTTTTCTTTTGTGCTAAGTCAGTAAAAGCCACTTTTCAACCTCTAAAAGCCAATAAATCGTTACCAATTCATTACCTGTTTTTCTTACTCAATATTAGGTAACGATTTAATAAATTTGTCTTAGCTATTTCAATAATTGTCAGCAGTTTGTCCGCTAGACTTTCATAGAGAATATTTATTTTCAACCCATAAATTTTATGTTATGAAGTCAACGTACAGAGTACTTTTCTACTTAAAGAAGAATGCCATTCTAAAGAATGGGAAGACTATTATCATGATCCGTATAACAATAAACGGAGAAATTGCGCAATTAAGTTCTAAGCTTCAGGTAAATCCTGATTGTTGGGACGTAAAGACAGGAATAGTAAAAGGGCGGACAGCCGAAGCAAACAACATTAACAGACAGCTGGACAACTTAAAATCTGCAATCGACAAGGCATATACAAAGCAATTTGACGAATTTGGCTATGTTGTACCCGAAAAAATCAAGAATACTATTTTAGGAATAGACCGAAAAATTAAAACCCTCTTAGAATACTTCGATATGCACAACAAACAGTATGCTATGAAAGTCGGTTATTCTACTACAAATGTAACCTACGACCGTTATCAACTTTTGAGAGAACGGCTTGAATCATTCCTAAAAGAGCATTACAATATCTCTGATATCCCGATTAATGAAGTAAATCCTGTTTTTTTAGACAGTTTTTATATCTACATCCGTAATAACCACAAGAGTGCACACAACAATGCCATGAAAGCTATGCAAAGGTTACGGAGGATATTTTATTTTGCCAAAAACACAGGGCTTAATATCCCCGATCCTTTCTGGAATTTCAATATGAACTTTGAAACCATGGAAAGAGATTTCCTTAGCCAAAAAGAAATTGATACAATTCAGAAAAAACAATTTGCATCAAAGAGAGTCGAACAGGTAAGGGATTTATTCATTTTCTGTTGCTATACAGGACTTTCATACATCGATTTATGTAATTTGAAAGAATGCAACATCCATACCGCATTTGACAATAGCATGTGGATAATGAGTAAACGTCATAAAACGAATGTACAGTTTAATGTTCGGCTTCTTAATACTCCAATACAAATACTTGATAAATACAAAGGGAGTCAGAACGATGGCAAGATACTACCTGTTATCTCAAACCAAAAACTAAATGAATATCTGAAAGAAATAGCCGATTTGTGCAATATTACCAAAAACCTGACTTTTCACATTGCCAGACATTCATTTGCCACAACGATTGCTTTATCAAATGGGGTCCCCATTGAAACAGTATCCAAAATGCTCGGTCATAAAAGTATCAAGACTACTCAAATTTATGCAAAGATAACCGACCTAAAAATGAGTAATGATATGCAAAAATTGGCCGAGATAATTGATAAAGAGATAGCATGTTAGACAGATTAAAGCAATTCAATTTTAAAAAGATGAACTGGTCACAAATTGTGACCAGTTTCATGAAAGTCTAAAAAGATTGAGGTCACAGATTGTGACCTCAAGTTTGGGAGACATTTGAAAATTGTAGTAAAAGGTAAGAAAGTAAATTTTATCGGAAAGTTTGTGGAAAGCTGTATTGTTGCATCAATACGGCTTTTTTCATACACTATGTAGGGCGTTGGTATGCTTTATCCATACTTCATTCCTACATGAGGAACTATCCCGCAATAAACGGGGCAACCTGTTCAATTTTTAATCCGGTGTACCGGCAGAATTCGTCAACAGTTACGAGCTGGTGTTCTTCCTTTTCGTTGCGTTTTTTTATCTGAGCAAGTAACATTCTTCCGTAACGTTCACTCTTTCCGGTGATTCGTTGGATATCTTTCGGATAGATACAAATACGTTTTACTTCCATTTCTCTTACTATTTTATGCAAAAATATAAATTTTATTTAAATCAAAATATATCCATTTAGGAAAAAACGGCAAATATAGACATTACCGGAAGTGCTTGTGTTCTAAAATGATAATTGTAAATATAATTTTGCCGAATAATTTTAAAAATATAGTATTATGGCACAACAAAAAAGTATTCTAAAATTGCGGGGAACCATTGGTGGAATCTCATTCTACAAGTCGAAAGATGGTTATCTTGCCCGGGAAAAAGGTGGTGTGGACGCTTCCCGAATCGCTAATGATCCAGGATTTGCACGAACCCGTGAAAATGGTGCTGAGTTTGGGAATTCAGCCTCAGCAGGTAAGTTATTGCGTGATGCCGTTCGAGTATTAGGCAAGGATGCATCGGATGGACGTGTAACTGCACGTTTAACGCAAATCATGGCCCAAATCAAAAATATGGATGAGGCTAACGCCAGGGGTGAACGCCATGTTGGCGAAGGGATAACCAAAGACGAAGCAAAAGCTTTGTTGCTTGGGTTTAACTTCAATGTAAATGCAGCTCTTGGTACCGTTTTGTACAAAGCTTTTGAAGTGGACACTGAAACCGGTGAAATCAGCATTGCTGCATTGAACCCACAAAAAGATATTAGTTTGCCTAGCGGGGCATCTCATATCATTTTGAAAAGTGGATTTGCCAGTGTGAACTTTGCTACCGGTGAATCGGAAATGACTGTTTCTGCTCCGTTGCGTATAGCAACTGATGCCGCAGATCAGGCTGTAGCTTTGAAACCAGCCACTGTTCCTGTATTGGAAGGTACTAACTTTATTCTGCTTTCGATTGACTTTATCCAGGAAGTAAACAATGTTGACTATTCTCTGAATAACAACGCGTACAACGTGTTGGCTATTATTAGTGTAGAGTAGAAAGCTTCCCCAAACCCTCCGAAAGGAGGGGCTTTCAAATTCGTCAAAATTATTTCAAGTTATTATTAAAATATCAATTCAAAGATTATGGATACAGAAAATAAAGCTACTGTTACAAAACCTAACGAAATGAACGTTGTAGAACGAGTAAAAGCTCCAACTCCAAGCTTTTTCAGGACCTTGCGTACTATTGGTTTGGCATTGGCAGCCATTGGCGGAGCCATTTTGGCTTCCCCGATCGCACTTCCTGCCGGACTGGTAGCCGCAGCCGGATATATAGTATTGGCAGGTGGAGTGGTTTCAGCCGTTAGTCAAACGACCGTTGACACAAATTCAAACACAACTAACAATGAAATTCCTTGAAACAAGCAGTGATAGCCAAGTATATGCAGGTACTTGTGGCGGTATGATGCTATCAGTATTCAGCAATGTATTTGTTGAAGACTTGGTTAGAACCGTTATTCTTGCTGTTGTTGGTGCTGTTGTGAGTTTTATTGTTTCGTTGGTTTTGAAGAATTTTATCCGGCGAAGAAATCGCTAAAAAACAACTACTATCCGGTGTGGTAACCTTTTGTTAGTAGTAAAGCCTCCCCAAGAGGGAGGCTTTTTTTGTGCTTATCTATTGCTTAATTATTTGCACCCAACACTCGGAAAACGGGAAAAAACTTTAGGGGCCGTCCAATCGAGCCCGAAAAAAGTTTTTCTCGTTTTTCCGCCAGTAGTAACTAAAGCGATTTTGAATATCAGTAGAAACTTTGAGGTTTGCAGCCAACATTCGGTAAGACGGGAAATAACTTTTATCAACTGAAGAAATAAACACTAAAAGTTATTCTCGGCTTATCCGCCAGTTGTAATCCAAATTAAACAATCTCCTTTTCCGCTCTCCCGAAGGGGATTAGTCTTATTGGGGCTAACTCGTCGCAGAAATAAATATATACCGCTAGAAATGCGTTGAAAATGGCATGGGTTGCGACTGAAAGAACGTAACGTGTGAGTGAGAGAATGGAGCTACTTATGCCGTGCGGTGCTGAGGTGTATGCTTGCAATGTAGGCGAAATGAAGTTTCGGGTTTCGCGGTGAGGAACGAACAAGAAGCCCAGAACGGAATGGAGCCGAAATGGAACGCATTTACCACAAGCACATGGCAATAAAACTCAATATATATTTATTTTTTGCACAACTGATGGGTGGTGGGGTCTTATTGTGGCTTTCTTATATTGGCGGAACGCCTAAACACTCACCGATTAGGTGTAATAAACTTACCGCTCTGCCTGAAAGGCGCTTATTGGGGTGGACTCGCCGCAGTATGAAAAATAGACCGCTGGAAATGCGTTGGAAAAGGGCATGGGTGGATTAGGCGTGAAATGGAATGACTGCGTGGATTGTGGAATGGAACGACTGAGCCACCTATGCTGTGCGGTGCTGAGGTGGGTGAAATGAACTGAACGCAATGTAGTGAAGGGTGGACGCGAAGTGAGGTACGAACAGCGACCCCCGAAACGAAATGAGAGGAGAGAATGAACCTACCGCAAGCACATGGAAATAAAACTCGTTCTATTTTTTGATACTGCAACAACTACTGGGTGGCGGGGAACTCTTGAGGTTTTCGGGCAGCGGAGCGGGGCAAAGGCGTTGATTTTGTGCGGCTATTATACATAATTAGGTTATATTTAGCCCTATTGATTTGCCATCAGGCAAGGGCTCGAATATAACTACATGTTATGTATAATAGCTTTGAGTTGTTTTTTTCTGGCGCAAGTGCAGCACGGTGGTGGCGGTTGGAGTGCAAACGTCTTTTTTGCCTTTTGCAAAAAGTGTGACAGAAAAAAAAAACAGCAGGGTGGATTGTGCGGAGGCAGGCAAAAAGACTGTGCAAACCCAGAGGCACGAGGGGTGAGGATTTTTGCCTGCCGGTGATTGCCCTGACGGAGCCGCCCGCAATTAACTTTTAGGCTAATCCTGACCACTTCAACTAAAAAATTCGTATATAAATTTTCACATACATGATATTTGCTATACGCTCAAGCATCTAACCTTAGATTATTAAAGGTTTATTTGACTGTATATCATTGTATGAGGGATTTAATTCTCTTTCTTTATCTGGTTTACCTAACTCGCCATATTTCGTGATAAGCTTGTGATGTACAGTTTGCAAATTATTTTCTGACAAATATTTCTTCAGATACACTTTTTTTATAAAGTAAAATTGACTCCCATTTGCTGATAAAAATTTGGTTACCTTTTCCTTACCTGAATAGTACGATAAATTTGACGGATTAAACCATAATTTCAAATAAAGCGCAACTCCATTATCTAAGAAAGGAAAATTTTCACATAAATTAGATCTCATATGATTCCATAATTGAAAACTATATTCATTAGTTAGCATAATAAATTCGCAATCAGAACTATCTTCTGTTGAATCTTCTCTCCATGGCAATTCTCCTGAATATTTATTGTGAAACTCTCCTGCATTGGGATGCAACCAAAAATCATCATTTTCAAATTCTTTCAATGCCTTTGGAGATGAATAAGCTAACGAATCTATTGATATAATGATTTGATTATAATGTTTGTTATCATCTTTTTGAGTGGAATATGCCTTAAGTAATACCCAATCTTCATCTCCCTCGTCAATTAATGATGTACAATATATATTCTCAAAATAATCGTTTTTATCACAATTAATCCATTCTTGTACATTCTCATTATACGCTGGGAGGAAACAGTCATTTACTAATTGAAACTTTTGAGGGAGTTGAGGGAATGTAGGATCAATCATTATATCGTTAATTCTGAATATTGACTGATTCTCTTTTTCAATAAGATTATTTATTGTTAGATAGCCGATTAATTCATAGTAGGAAGTCCAGACATATTTAAATTGATAACTTTCACGTGAATCCATATTATCTTCTCTTCTATAACGTTGTTCTTCAGAAAGTTTTTGTTCAATATCTTTATATAGATCAGTTGCATATCCGTATGAATTTATTCTAAAATGCAATATGGAAAATATATCAATCAAACCGAACTCGTTATTTTCATCATAGATTATACCCTTGATCTGAGATTTCACAAAGTCATAATCAAAAATATCTACTCCCATATCAAAATATTTTCTATCAGCAAGTATAGTTTTTTCATATTCAGAGTCTCGATTCCATAACTCATTCTTATTTCTAAATAGAATATCTATTGAATATGGATAATCAAAATGATACTTTCCAAACTCAAATATCGTTTCAATATAATCCAACGTAATTACGTGATTGGTTGTGGTGTTTGGCAAAAATTCATTTTGAAGATACTCACAACATTCATTTGTAAAGTTTCTATCTTTAATTCTTAATATAACACCACATAAGACGGCTAAATGCCTTTCTAAGATGTAAATATCAGAAAGTTTCGTTGATTTTTTTAGGGTTTCAATAACTTGATATGGATTTCTCTCGGAAATAATAACAGCAACTTTTGTTGCTAAATTTCTAATCTCATTATCAGTCGAAGAAAAAAGTAACAAACAAAATATGAAGTGATTATGTAATTCTGTATCCGATAAATTATTTAGATATGATTCTTTTAGAATATTTTTGAGAAGTTGAAGTATTTTCCAAACATTACTTCGAATTCTTTCGTTCCAGTAAATATCTCTTTGAAAACTTGACCAATTGAAATAACAATGATATAGAATAGCAGTGTTGCTATAATCATTCTGTTCAACAATTCTGGTACATATTTTCTCACAAAGCTCACTGATATTATTTTCGTCAAATTTCAAAGAAGCAAAAAAGTCAATAAATTCATTTTGATCATTAACGTATTGAAGTAATACATCAAGATTTGAAATGTATAGTTCTGGTGGTAAATTTGGTAATAATTTATAGATTGGTTTATTCTCACATCGAGACGGAATTAGATATAGCATAGCCTTAAGAATATCTTCGGCTAATGGGTGACAACCATCAGACGGAATAAGTTTCTGAAATTCATCCGATTGCATAAAACTTATGATAGTAGCTTCTTCTTTCCCTCTTAATAGCCAATATTTTGCAATACAAAATCCGCCAACCATATCATAAGAAAATTGAATTTCTTCATTATCATCAATGAGATTTCTAATAAAGAACATCCCTTCATCCATCATAGAATGTGCGATACTTCCAACAAATGGCTCATTATTTCCCTTTATTAGTGATACATACTTGTCTGGATAGGATATTGCTCTTTCATTGTTCTCCCAAAGTTCTTTTGATATAGATACTATACTATGTGTGACATTGCTTTTTCTTACGTGATCACCGTCAGCTATTTTCAATATAAGATTTGAAATATAGTTGTCAATTGATTTGTATATACTGTTTTGAGTGACAACTGCATTTGAAGAATCTCTATTTGCTTCACAGAACATTTTTAGTAATAACGGATTCTTGAATAGACTTTCATTGTATTGTCCTTTAGTTGAAATGTTATACTTTACAAAGTACTTGTTAACTGCATTTTTGATATTGTAATTACTAAATCCTTCAATTTTATATTGATTATCTACTTCAAAATATGAATTTTTCCCGAAAACTTGTTGTACATAGCCTTCTCTTAAAGTAGTGATAAGTAATAAATTTTCATAAGCCTTTATGTCATAAATAATGTCTGCGAGTGCATCTTTCCATATTTTAGCAGTCGGGATTGATTCGTTTAGCCCATCAATAATTATAGGAATTTTTTGTTGCTTCAATTTACCTAATTCATTCAAAGCAAATAACAACTCACTAAAAGAATAATCATTTTTTAAGTCAAGACTTGCTATAATTTGATCTTGAGGAGAAGAATGATCCTTAATATTAGAACCTAAAATGAGCAATGATGGTATTTTGTTATTCAAATACTTCTTGCACACTGCGCAAGCTAAATTTGTTTTACCAAATCCGGCAGAGCCAAAAACATGGACATGTTGTTGTGAATATAATTGTAAAATATATTTTATATTATCTTTTTCATTCTCTTCATTTCCATAAAGAAAAACAGATAATTCGTTAATAAATCTTAAACAGGATTCATGTAGATGCTTTTCGTAATAATAATTTTGATCTTCATCATGTTTTGAAATATGGATATTAGATTTGAGTTGTTTGTTTAGTGTGATAATTATTCTTTCTGATTTTTGACCATGTGCTTTTATTAGCTCAACAATCTGTAAATAATCAAAATTATTTACAGAGATACTATTGTAGATATCTTCAACTAATTGACAACGAGCTTCAATTAGCCATTTCACGTTTGTAGCATAATCATTATTTAAATATTTGTATTGTCCGATATCATCTTCTCTATAAGGATAATTATGCTTGATTAAACGTTTAGCGTTTTTCAATATTACTGATATCCTTTTCTCTACTTTATCCGCATCTAAGATATACGACAAATGTTTATCAATCTCATTTTCGATATATAAGTCTATATCAAACTTATCTTTTAATCTTTCTAATCGTTTTTCGGAAAAATTTTTAATAAAATCGAATCCAATAAATTTCGTAGAAAAATAATGATTGAAAAGTCTGGAAAAAAAATCGCTATCTTCTAAGGCAAATGCGAGAAAAATATCCTTATGCCAATAGTCAATCTGAATATTATTTTTCATTGTATTTGCCTCATTCTCAAAAGCATCAACACATTTATTGGGAGCAGTATTGGAAAATTTCCCAGGAGTACAAATAATCCATTTCTTTAAATTTGGCTTATACTTTAATGAGGTGCCAAAACCTTCTACTAATTCACTTCTATGGTTAGCATCTAACGGAGAATTATTTTCATCTTTATTATTTAACCAGAATTTTGCTTGCCAACCAATAACATCACCTATTTTCAAACCTAATTCATCGGAATCTTTTTCAAGCGTTAAATAGAATTCAGATCCAGGCGTATTATACCACGAATCAAAATGACCTAAAGTTGTGTATTTCCTATACGCTATTTGAAAACAGAATAATTCAAATCCGATTTCTTTAGATTCACTATTTTTTTCTAATTGTTTCCAGTTTATTTCCTTCATAATAGTTTATGAATAACAAGTGTTGATTTTTTCAAAATACGGACAGCCTCCTCTACATTCTGACTTCAATTTACAGTTGCTTTCGCAATTATTTATTCTTGATTTACGAATCTTCTCAAATTTTACATCCCAAATTTCCTCAAAAGAAAAATCTTTTAAATTAAATGACTCACTTTCATTGGTTGTAAATGAACAGGGTTTTACATTCATTTTTTCATCGATATAAACAGAAAAGAAAGCACATTCGCAAGGATCAATATAATCTGTATTTACCTTTGTGTATCTCATTAAATTAGGAACAAAGCAAGCATCAAATCCTATCTTTATATTACACATAGAGTTATCTATTTTGCCAACAAAGTTCAAAAAGTCATCATTCAAACTCAATATATTTGATTCGTCTGCTCGACCGCACGGTTTGTAAGTTAAGAATATTATGGCATTAATATTCGTTAGCGATTTATTATACTGCCCATTAAGTATATCAATGGCTTGCAGCAAAGTGTTAGAGTTTAGTAAAAAGTGGATATTCGTTTTTACCCCAAACTCAGATAATATACTAACTTTCTCAACATCTAACTCAGCAATATTTTGACAAGATATGGCTACAGCACCTACTTTTGAAGAAATTTCTTTTGCTATAGTTTCATTTATTAAACCTCCATTGGTTGTAAAGTTTGGAACAATATTGCGAGCATATGTAGAATTGATAATATCAATAAAATTCGGGTGTTCAAGAGGTTCTCCCCCTCCAATTGCAATTTGAAAAACATTCCCCCATTTGGGGTGCTGCAACGAATCCAAAATAGAACAGTAATCATCCAATGTCATAAAAGAGTTATTTTTTGTACTATTCCTATAACAAAAGGAGCAAACCTTGCTGCAATGATTTGAAATAGATATGTCTACTAATTCAGGGTGAGGTGCAAATAATGGATTATCCTTCAAATTTGCTCCCCATCTGAAAGTGACTCCATTTTCTGTATCGCCAATAAAGTTATATGTATCGCAGTGCCTCCTTATTTTCATATTAAAATGTGTCAACTTGTGTAACTCCAAATCCCCAAATACGCCCCAAATCTCCCATTGCAAAGAATTGCCCTCGAATATAATTCCACAAATCATCATCAGAAATAACTTTAAAATCAATCTCTTCATTTTGTTGTTCATGAACTTCATCTGTTGTGGTTTCGTCCGTATCAAATTCATATTTTTTCACATATAATTCATGACCTTCTATGAAAGCTCTTGTGCCTGATTCAAATAAATCTTTTTTCAACAATTCTTCTATTCTTGAAAATTTCATATTTTTCTCATCTTCTCGTCCTCTCCAAATATAACTATCAACTGAGTTGTAAAGAGAAGGGCAGAATGTAATTATATAACTAACCGAGCTACTGTTAGTTACGAAATCTTGTCTAATTTTCATGATTTAGAAAGTATTATTGATTTGAGTCGCTCCAAATCCATGTATATTATTAATTCTATGTTTTTCAATATACTCACCATAAACTAAGGCCCAAACATCTTCATCAGACATGGAGGTGAAATCAATTTCAGCTATCGGTCTATCATATGAATCTTCCCACATAGTATCACCGTCAGTTCGAAACTGGAATTTTTTCGAATAAATTTCGACACCTTCTATTATATTTCGTGTACCATCATTAAGTAATTCATCATACAATAACTTGATAGCACGGTCTTTAGACTTGGCGTAATTGTTGTAATTTTCAATAAAATTGTCAGCTATCGGCTTATACATGGTTATTATGTAGCTAACAGAACTACTATTGGTAACGAAATCTTGTCTGATTTTCATAATGGATTCTTTTAGATTTTCTCAGTTAATTCTATTCTTACGATTTCCCAAGCCTTCAAATTGTCATATACAACTTCTGGTCTTAGAATACTGTGTATGTCTTGAAGGAATTCCTTATCGGTCATTTTTTCTTCCATGTTGGCCAGAAATTGTTTTTTTGTTGGTGGGTTTTCCACTGAAAAATCCATATAGGCTTTGTAGCATTGAATTACTTTTTGTGTGTCAACTTCGTGATTGGTTAGTGCCCAATACAAATCGAAAAGATCACGTCCTTTACGACGCTGGTATAAGGCACGAAGTTTAGTTCCAAGGAGTTCTTCTAATTCATACCCGGTTAGATTGCATTCACCGGTGAACCAAGAATTTTCGACTTTGTATGGAATTTCTTTCAGACCCAGTACATTGAAATGTTCGCGGGTATTGATTTCTACCTTTAATCTCATGCTATTTACTGATCGATCTTCCGGTTCAAAACGGTAAATTATAGTGTTATTGTGTATGTGTTGTTTTACGGTACGCTTTGTACCCAAAAACGAAAGTCGTTCGCGAATTTGTTTGAGTATTGGATTAATTGGTTCTGAATTAACTTGTACTAAATCAATATCTTCTGAATAACGAATTTGCGGTGTAAGGTACAGTTTGTGTAAGGCAGTACCACCACGAAATGCTAATGATTTTTTCAACAAATCGTCCGAAAACATTTCAACCAGCGCTCTTGCAATTATCAAATCCTGCTCCACTTGACCATCAGTAGGCCAAGGAGCTTGCGTTTTCCATTCTTCTATGTATCGCTGCGGTATCATAAGTCACTTTCTATTTCCATGTTTATAACTACTTTCCATCTATTATCCGAATCACCTTTTTTCTCTTTTTGTGGAGAAAGTGGAATCTGGAAATAGTTTCTCTGACTGAGCACTTTCCACAAGTTATCTGCTAACTTCTCTTGTAAAAGTTCTATTTCTAAAACGTATCCTAAGCGTTGAATTGCGGCTGTATTAGCATACCCCTTTGCAATTTTAGTAAGGACTGTCGTTTTCATTTCATCGGCTAATTCCTGTAATACAGTTACAATGCGGTTTGTTCCAAATTTATGGTTGTATGCAAAAAGGTCAAGTGCTGTCAATTCAGGCAATGAAACGTTAATGTAGCCTGCATTTGTTTTTTGTTGAGTTATTCCATTCTGTGCCCAATCATTCTTTGATAGAAAAATAATTTTCAGATTTTTATTGATTATACTTCTTGGTGCCGGAGTTTCAGTGATAACAAAATATTCCATTGGTTGCTGGTGAGCTGCCCCATAAATGGCTGCTGCGGAAAGCAACGCAACGTAATACGGTTTATTCAAAGACTTCATTAAATCTCCAATAAACAAAGAGGGTGGCAACATTCCCTGTTTGGAATATTCGGGAGGAATAATCGCATAAAAGCCTTTTCGAATTTGGGCAACATCTCCTTTCTTCTTTAACCGGCTGAGACTTTGATTTATGGAAGTATTAGGCAAATCAAATTTTTCCTTTAGCTCTTCTAGCGTAAAAGTATAACGGCCTTGTGAACGTACAGTAGATAAGTACTTTTCTAAATAATTACGACTAAAGCCAACTGTATTATCCATAGTTCTCATTTGCGATTCAATACGATATATGATATATATTGCAAATGTAAACTTTTTATTTGAATTATTCAAATCTTGTGTGTTTTTTAGTTTATATTTTCAATTTATATTACTCAACAATATATATTGCAAATGGAAACTTCACGTTCATCCATCATATTTGTGATTCGCGAATTGCGAATCATGTTTTTTAATTGGCTTGATGAATGATTTGTCATTCATTAAGTTGCAGAATGATCTATAATAAATGATTTGTCATTCATTTCTATCACTTTTTGAAAGAAAAATGCATGATTGTTTAACCCCGTCCAAGGTAAAAGTAACTTATTGCGATATGTACTGATTTTCGGTATATATCGCAATAAATTACCAAACAAATTGTATCCTTGCCAGTTCAGCCCACTTCGGGGCTGGAATGTGAGAGGGATTGTCTACCCCGCACTACGTACGGGGTTATTTACATTTAGCCACGACGTGGCAAAGAATTATACAGAAGATAAGGTTACCCATGCCCAATCACAAAATAATTAGCTTTTGAAGGGTCTTTGAGGATAATGTCTTTTTCGCGCATGAATTTGATATAGCCTTTGGCGGTGCGTTCTTTTACGTCCAGGTATTCTTGTAGCTTATCGGTTAGTTCCTGGTAAGTGTAGTAGCGCTTTTGAGAAAAGATTGTTTTGGCTGTAGCCGTAAGCTCGTTTTCTTTACGCTTTTCTTTTTCTTCCTTGGTTTTCTCGCCCAAATAAACATGCATTTCTTCCTTTTTGTCCCAAGCAAATTGAATAAGCGGCACATCCAAAGGGCTACCGTCACGTACCTTTAATACTTTTACTACTGAAACACCGGGTTGGTCGTCTTTTTCAATGGAGAGAATGCCGGCGGATTTCCGCTGAAGTTCCGAGCCTAAATGTCCGCGAAGCTTTAATCCGTTCGGGATAAAGTGTAGTACACAGACAATGCAGGTCTGATATATTCCTGCTAATCGATAGAGCTCGTCCACAATCCGAATACTTTCTGCTTCATCATTGGCCGAGTGAATTAGATCGGCTATTCCGTCGATAATTACCAAATGGATTCCACCAAACTCATAAAAGAATTTATCCATACTTTGGATAATTGCTTGTAAACGTTCTTTACGGGACATTCCAGTGAGGCAATAGGCTCTGAAGCTCTCGGGGAAATGTTTCTGCTTTGCCCGTCTGAGGCTATTCATGGTGTTTTTGTAAAGCTGTAGTTCTGACTGTTCGGTATCGTAAAGCAGAACGGCCTTACTTAGCCGGTTGGCTTTTATATGAGTTCCCAAGGTATCTATATCATCGTCATCCGTATTTAATGTTCCCGCAACCAAGGCGCAGATATAGTTGCTTTTGCCTGTCCCTTCTCCTCCTGTTATACAGCATAAATTGCCTTGTGTGCCAAGTGGGACATTATTGATTGAAACTATCATTTCGGCTGATATTGGTGGTTTGGTGAAATCTATTTCGCATGATTTTAAAACGGCCATTGTTTCGGCATAGATAGTGTCTAGAAATTGTATGAATAGCTTTTGAAAGTTTTCCCGGGAATTCCCGAGTTTAAAAAAATCGGAAATGTCTTTTTCATCTTTCGTGCCCTTCAGGGGAAGAATCATTCGTTTCACTCCAAGGGATATGAGCTGCTGCTCGTGTTTGGCAGATGCTTCCATACCTGTTTTGTCGCAGTCGTATAAAATAACAACGTGCTTAAAGCGGTAAGACAATTTCCGAATGGTGCTTTGGGGTATATTGGATGTTTCGCTATTGAAACATATTGCCACAAAGCCTTTTGAAACCAGACTTAATACATCCTTCTCACCGCCGGTGATAAAAAGGATATTTCCTTTGGGTGGCAGCTGCTCCAGTCCAAAACAATATTTGTCGCCCATATCACCGGCATACTGAAAACGAACAGTCGAAAAAGGCTTGTAAAGTTTCAAGTACCGTTTTCCCTGATAAGCAAAAATTGGTTCCTTATCAGAGGGCGTAAGCTTGTAGGGTTTACCTTCGTTATTTTCGGAAGCGAATTCTTTAAGCGAAACAACCTGGTATCTTTTCATGATTTCAAGTGATATTCCGTATTGCTGCCAATAAGTCAATTCGAGTTCAGAAAACGGTTTGAGCTTAATGGAAAACGGTTTTATTGGTTTGGGTTGTTCGGGTACTGTTTCTAAGATTGGGGACATTGAGGACTTGGCTGACAATGGTAATATGGATTTTTTGGATTGGTTGCCTGAAATATTATCCAGTCCCAGACATAAATCCTGATTTATTTTTTGGAGGATTTCAATGAAACTGTCTGCATGACGGCAGTCAGTTCCTAATATTTTGCCAACAAAGTTGAAACAATCCCCGCTGTAGTTGTCATTTCCGTAATCTTTTAGCTTGTACTGATCGTTAGTTCTGTCGAAATATACATTGCAGGAAGCTTTTTTATCTTCGTACAATGGATTGAGAAAATTACGTCCAACACGAAACGGAAACAGAAGATAATGTTTGAATACATTTAAGCCTTTATCTGTTCGTGCGAGTATTTCTTCTTTGCTCAACATAGGTTTTGTGACTTTGAATTAAACTATCAAGAGCTTCCTGATTACTTTTTACTAAACGTTCTTTCAACATGCGTTTTACCTCCGCAATGGTGTAATAGGTTTTGCCAGAAATGATAGAATAAGAAATGAGCCCTTTGGTGCGAAGGCGCTGAAGGGTACGCTCGCTGATTTTCAAGAATGTACAAACCTCATAACTGTCCACCCAGGTTTCTTCATCGTTGACTTCTTCGGGTTGATAGTTGACAACAAATTTTGCAATAGTGTTGACCTTTTCCATTAGGTCTTTAAATGCTTTTGATTCAATTGTTATTACTTCCATAAAATAATGTGCTAATTTGACGATATGCTAATCTTTAAGAATTATATTCTAATGCGCGGATAATCCAGCCGTAGAGGTATTTCTTGTTGGCAGGACGTTTTTTGATAGTGGAAACATAATGAGAGATTTTGCCAACGGTAAAAGCCGGTTGAAAATAACCGAAATCCGAAGAATTGAGTTTTTTGAGGGTTTGTTCTCCAACTGTTCCATCAGTTTTTGTCCCAACAATTGATTGTAGCAGGCTGACACTTGTTTTGATTCCGGCATTTACTGCAAAGTCGAAGATTGAATCAGCTGTGGTTTGATTTGGAATTTGGTCTGCTCTTAATGGTAACCAGAATTCATACAGATAGAAAAGTTCGACTTGCTTTTCTAAATCGGCATTGTTTACCAAACTGAAAGGGAAATTGGGTTTAATTTTATACTGATCGATAATGGACCAGCCTTTCCAGTCACTGTGGTTTGCACGTGAGATACCTCTATAGGTTTCCTTGCCTGGATCAACAGGATCGTTGACATATTCGCCTTCATGGGCGAGTGTCTTTTGAAGTGAGATTTTGAATTCTGCCATACTTTTAGATTTTAGAACCAAGAGTCAATAATTTAGACTCAATAGTTATGATTAGTATTTGGCAAAATTGGTGGGTTTTATTGGATATTATTCACAAGTTGTACCCAATTGGGAAAAGAAAAAATCAAGGGCAGAAACAGTAAGCAAAAGGCAGTCTGGAATTATGTCCACTAAACTTCTTGTAGGCGTACTACTTTATAATTCAATATTTTATGAATTTCATCTAATTTATTGACTATATTTCTATAACAAAATAATTTAATAATATTCACAAGTTGTACCCAGTTGGGAAAAGTAAAAAGTAGATAACTATATCAGGGTTGGACAAAGTAAAAGAAATCGAAAGTGTCACTCGTCCTTCGGACACCCTTTCCGACCTCTATCCCCCTTTGGGTACTTTCTCCCAGAGGAGAAAGACAAAGGATTTTTTAATTTTTTGAGAGGGATAAGCAGAAAATAGGTTTCTGGGAACTTAATAAAAGAGTCCGTCTAATGAACTTTGAAAAAAAACAGCTAAAGTAATTGCTTGTAAATAATCTTCTTCCATTTTTCGAAGAAGAGCTGTTTTAAGGTTGTCTATAAATTTGGCAGGTGTAGAGCGTATTTTAATATCAAGATATATTCTATAAATATCTGTAAGTCTGACATTAAAAGCTTGTTCAAAGAATGCTGTCAATTCACGGATTTCTGAACGTCCATTATTGATAGAGCCTGTAGCATTAAGCGCATAAATGAGTTCTACTAATGCCGTTTTATTATCAGTCCACTGAAGTGAAGAGTTTCCCAATATCCCAAGTTGTCCCCAATTTAGATTTGAAGATTTTATGGTCAAAGCTTCTAACTCCGTTTTTAGAAATACTTCCAGACGATCATTTGCCATAATTTTTGCAACCATATAATCCTGACTAGTAGAGAAATCAGGATCAATATAGATCATAAGATTATCGAGGTGTAAATGCAAATCTTCTCTTCCTCTGACAAAAAATTTATCATCGAGAAAAGTTGAATTCATTCTGTAATAGCGATAAAATTCGAGGTGACTGTTGAAAAACAACGTGAGTTTTTCTAATTCATGAAGATAATAGTTTTGCTGAACTTCAAAACTTCCTATGGGTCTTTTGCTTTCTATATTATTAACTTTTACATAATAAACGAGTTGGCTAAGTATGCCAGGTTTGATTACTTTGAAAAACCGAATCTCTTCATCTTCATTTTTAAATGTGTAATTCAATATAAAGGTTTTAAGTTTACTCAAAGCACTCTTAATACATAAAATCGATTTCTGTGCTTTTTTGATAAGATCTGTTTCTTCTATATCAATAGTTTGTAATTCGTTGTTGAGAGTTTTGTTGAGTTTTGTTATAAAAATGAGCATGGCTTGTTATTATAAAATTTTTCACTTCAATAATTGCTGCAAATGTGTACAACACTAAACAGATTTGTCCAAATATGCTTTTGTTTTAGTTGAAAATAAGATTTCATTTCTAACGCAATGTGCCTTAATGCGGCTGTTGCATAGGTTAATGGATTCATATACACAATAGGCAGATGTATTTTTGGCAACCCCATTGTAGGAATTAAATCGCCGGATAAGAAACTAAGTGGAAATGTTACAGCCATAGTTATCGTTGCTAAATACAGTCCTATAGAACTGAATGTTAATCCTTTAAAAAATATAAGCACTATCATTGCAATTTATTTATTGTTATTTAATTTTACTTTTTATGATGACAATAATTCAAATTTTATTTTATTATCATCATTAATCCCATAAGGGCTAGCAGAATAGTTAAAATTATTTTAAACCATTTATCTAAAATTTCAGCTTTTATTCTTTTCAGTAAACGAGGACCTATTAAAGCTCCAATTGCCGCACTACCTCCTAATAGAATTATTAATATAAAATTGATATGACCTACTGCTAAGTGTCCTAACAAACCTGTAACTGCATTAAAAAAAAGAACAAAAACAGAAGTTCCTATAACTATGTTTGCAGGAAAACCAAGTGTATATAATCCCGCAGCAACAGGAGCGCCACCACTTACTCCAAACAAGCCCGACATTAATCCTGATAATAAACCGAAGATTGAACTTATAGAAACCTTTTTTAGATTTATTATTTTCAAATCATCAAGCTTATCGCTTTGTTCAATCATTTTTTTCTTCTTTCTGAAAAATACCGGAATAACAAAGAGTATTGCAAGTATTCCAAATAGTTTTCTAAGGATGAAAGGTGTAATTAATGTTGAAAAATAAACTCCCATCAATGTTCCTATTATTCCTGTTGCACCAAAAATTAAACCTATCTGAATATTAACATTCCCCTGTTTGTGATGAGCATAAGCACCAACAAGGGTTGTGGGAATAATAGATGCCAGTGATGTTGCAACAGCAACCTGGATAGGCACATTAAATAAAAGGGTTAGCAAAGGGACGTAGAGACCACCACCACCACCACCAAACATGGATACCAAAAGACCTATTACAAAACCGAATAATGGTAAAAATAAATAGGATGTTGTAAAATCGAAACTCATATTTTGCTGTATTCTTTAAGTTTGTCTGATGCATTTTTCAAAACCGGGCTGCCATGTCCCGGAAGTAAAATTTCAAATTTTAATTGTTTGATTTTATTTATGGTTTTTGCAGCTTCTAATGCATCGGAAGCACTTCTATTTTTAAACCCTTTGATATTTGAATTTATATCGGTTATAATGGCATCGCCTGAAAATAAACCAGTTGCTGCACTATATAAAGAAATGCTTCCTTCTGTATGTCCCGGGCTATAAATTACTTCTAATCCACCAATAAAGTCACCTTCTTTTAATGTAATATCTGGAATTATTCTTTTAGTCTTTATGAATTTGAATAAAATCCTGAAAATTAAACCAATCACTCTTCCCCTCAATCCTTCTAGTTTTCTCATCTTTTCACCTAAAAGATAAGAAACTTCATTTTCATGGATGGCAACAAGCGCTCCGGTTGCATTCTTTAAATCGGCAACACTTCCCATATGGTCTATATCAGCATGAGTAAGGATTATGTATTTAATTTTTTCAAGGGAAATATCCAATTCAGCAATTTGACTGAGAATTTTAAAAGCGTTGCCAGGCATCCCAGCATCTACTATAGACATTTCACCGTTATCAGATATATTAAGATATGAGTTAGCCCCTTTTATCTTTTCAAATAAATAGACATTTTCGTTTATTTTCATTCTTTGCATTTTAGTTAATTAATGCGAATGGGGAGTTGAAAACTCCTCATTCGCATTAATCATAACAATTACATATTTTAAAAAATATAGATTTTTCGCCTCACTTTTAAAATGATTTGCTACTTTATAAAAAGTTTTCCTTTTGATTCTAAAAGAGGGAAAGTAAATTACATTGCAACAAAGAGTACGTTAAATGGATAAACTCTAAGAGCAGCCTTTACTTCATTTTATCCACAAAAGCAAAGCACGACAAAAGGCTTATAAATACTATACCTGCAAAGAAAATAATCATTGAAAGTTTATTCTTTGGATTAGTTCTACTCACTCTTAACAACAAATAACCTACTAGCAAATTAAATAATGCCCATAAGACATTAGTCAAAGGAGATGAAAGTCCTTGGCCCGACGGATGAGCAAAAGGTGATGGAAAAGAATCGCCTGAAATCCCATGTGTAAAATGAGGAATCGCATTCGTCAAAAATCCTCCTGCAAAAAAACCTGCAATGTAATGATACCATTTCATTGGTTCTTCTGAAAATTTGTCTGTTCTTGTCATAATTTTAAATTTTTATTTGTTCTTATTTTTGTCTGGTTATCCTTTTGATTTTTTAATCATATAGTTACCTTTTTTTATTAATTGTTTATTAATTAGTTACTACTGCTGCTTTTTTAGTAAATAACTTTTTAAATTTTTCCTTATAGGCTTCCATAGTCATATAAACAGCAGGAACTAATACCAATGTAAGCAACAATGAAGTTGTTAGTCCACCAATGATAACCCATGCCAGACCCTTTTTGAATTCTACCCCTGCCCCTGTAGCAAGAGCAATAGGAAGCATACCAAAAATCATTGATAAAGTTGTCATAAGAATAGGTCTGAGTCTTTCTTTCCCTGCTTCTATCAATGCTTCTGTTACAGTTCGACCTTCTTCTCTAAGTTTATTTGTAAAATCAACAAGCAGAATAGCATTTTTGGCAACCAGACCTATAAGCATAATCATACCAATCAACGAAAAAACATTGAGTGTTTCACCTGAAAGAGCTAAAGCAAATAGAGCTCCAATTACCGCTACTGGTATTGAAAATAGTACAACAAAAGGATACAGGTATGAATTATAAAGTGCTACCATGACAAGATACACTAAAATTAAAGCGAAAAAAATAGCTGTAAATAAGCTGCCAAAAGCATCTGCCTGCCTTTCCATCTGACCTTTGTAATTAATAGTAACATCGCCTGGATGAATATTACTTTTAATAGATGCTTTTATTTCATCTCCTACCGTACCTACAGGTCTGCCAAATACAGATGCATTCACTGTGAGCGAAGAAATACGGTCGTAACGTTCGAGTTTATTGGGGCCGAGTGACTGGAAAATTGTTGCGAAGTCATTAAGTTCTACAATTTTACCCTGGCTATTTAAAAATGTAAGAGAACCAATATCTTCAATTTTGTTACGATCGAACCGGTCGAACCTTACATTAATATCATAATCATCATCACCTTCGGAATATTGGAGGTCTTTATTTCCGGCTAATGCAAGATTTAATGTACTACCTACTTGTTGCACGTTTAGACCTAATTGTTCCATCTTTTCCCTATCAAGTTTAATCTGGATTTCAGACTTACTTTTATCAATAGAAAACTTCACATCATTTGCGCCCGGTACTCCTTTAATAACTTTCATTACACTATTTCCAACTTCAAATAATTTGTTCACATCAGATCCTTGAAGCAAAACCTGAATTGGGGCATCATCTGCACTCCCAGTCATAGAGGTAGGAGTTGCGCTGACCTTAAGGCCCGGAATAGTCTCTACTTCTTTTTTTGCCATAGCGGCAAATTCATATACAGACATTTTTCGTTTGTCTTCCGGTACCAAGGTTACTGTAATTTCACACTTGTTTTTTTCACTGCTGCTCTGCATCATACCGGAACTTGAATAACCGATGTTAGAGAAAACCTTAATTACTTCAGGCTTTTTTAATAAAATTTTTTCAACTTTCTTAGTAAGCAAGGTTGTCTGGTATATCGTATTTTGAGGTTCCCCTTCTAATTTTATAACAAATTCTCCCTGATCTCCATTATTTACGTAAGCCGTACCTATTAGTCCAAAACCAACAAGTGAGAAGGCTAAGATAATTAATGCAGTCACGGTTAAATAAACAACTTTTCGATGATTCAAACCCCATTGGAGAATTCTTTCATAGTAACTTACTATTGTTTTAAACATTGATTCAAACCAGATTGAGAACCTCCCGATTGTTGTTTTTTTTGTTAGTTCCTGAATCTTTCCAAGCCGTGAAGCCAGCAAAGGAGTAATTGTAAATGAAACAAAAAGGCTCATAAGAGTGGAAAATACTATTACAAGAGAAAATTCTCTCAGCATATTGCCTATTGTACCGGATACCATCGCTAAAGGAAGAAAAACCACTAAATCAACCATTGTAATTGCTACAGCAGTATAACCAATTTCTGTTCTTCCTTCGATGGCAGCTTTACGTGAATCTTTTCCCATTTCCATGTGGCGGTAAATATTTTCAAGCACAACAATTGAATCATCTACGAGTATCCCTATTACAAGAGATAGCGCCATTAATGTAAGCATATTAAGAGAAAAATTGAAAATATACATTGCTGCAAAAACAGAAATGATAGAAGATGGGATGGATATTAGCACTATAAATGAGTTGCGGAAACTATGCAGGAAGATGAACATTACAAATGCTACCAAAAGAATGGCATACATTAAATCTTCCATTACAGCATTTGCTGATGACAGTGTGTAGGTTGAATTGTCAGATGCTATATTAAATTTTAGGTTGTTGCCGGCGTATTTCTTTTCAAGTAAATTTAGTGTTTGTTTTACTTGTTGACAAACATCAACTGTATTAGCATCAGATTGCCTTTGAATAATGATACCTATTGAATTTACGCCATTGATCCTGTTTATAGTGCTTTGCTCAGCAATATCATCAACAACTTCGGCAATGTCAGATAATTTTATTATACTGCCCGAACTTGATTTGGAAACGGTAATATCTCGCAACTCATCTAAAGACTTAATTTTCCCTAATAACCTTACGGTATATTGTTTTAAATCACCTTCAATATTGCCAGTAGGTATTTCTAAATTTGCATTTTCAATTGCTTGGTATATTTGGCTGATGGATATCTTATAAGCATCTAATTTGCTTTTATTTATGTTGATTTTAATTTCACGTTCGTTACCACCAACTAATGAAACTTTTCCGACACCCTTTAGTTTTGAAAGTTGTGGTTTTATTTGATTTTTAGTAAGTAGATATAATTTAGTGGGTGCTATTTTTGATGTAACTCCAATTTTTATTACCGGTAAATCATCCGTCGAAATTTTACTGATTGATGGTGCTTTCACTCCAGTTGGTAGCTGGCTCAATACCGCATTGACGTTTCTCTGTGCATCCTGAAGAGCTAAGCTAATATCTGCATTTGCCTCCAGCTCAATAGTAATTGAGGAGGCACCTTCCAATGAGATGGATTTTATATCTTTAACGTTTTCAAGGGAAGAAAGAGCGTCTTCTAATTTTTTTGTAACCGAACTTTCGACTTCGTTAGCAGAAGCTCCCGGATAAACCGTTGCAATAGTCAGTGTGGGAATAGACATCTTGGGAAGTAAATCATAGTCTAATTTTGTATAACAAGTTATCCCGAGTATTGCTAAGACTGTAAATATAACCACAACTAATGTAGGTCGCTTTATTACAACTTCTGTAATTGACATAATTAAAATTTATTAATTGTTATTGATAATTTTAATGGCTTTTCCGTCTGACAGGTTTACCTGCCCTGTTGTAATTACTTTCTCACCATTTTTAAGTCCAGATATTACCCGGATATATTTATTATTTCCACTACCGGCAACAATGTCTCTAAAAACAGCCTTGCCATCTTGTGCAACATAGACTTTTGCATCATTTATGCTTCCTTGTAATGATTCGCGGGGAATATATAATGCTTCAGTATTGGAGGGTAAATTAATCGTTACATTTACAAAAGTTCCTGATTTCAAAGGATGTTTTGTGTTGTTGACAATTTCTATTTCTACTGGATAATTATGTGTTTCATCTCCTTTTGGACTGATAAAACTAATTTTACCTTCAAATGTTACTCCCTGATATACATCGGTTGTAATAATCGCTTTATCACCTGTCTTTAGCAAATACACATTGGTTTCAGAGACTTTCAATTTCACTTTTAATCTTGTAACATCAATTATAGTTGCAATTGGGTTACCTGTATTAATATAATCGCCTTTCTCCGTTATTTTTTTTGTAATAATTCCATTGATAGGTGATTTTATGGTTGCATCTGCAAGTTGTTTCTGAGCTTGCTCTAGTTGTATTTCAGCGTTATCATATGAATTTTGTACATCATTTAATTGTTGCTCTGTTACTGTTCCGCCTTTATAAAGATTCTCATATCTCTCCAAATCTTTTTTTAGTTTTGATACACTTACATTAGCAGTTTGCACAGCAAGCTGCTTTAGCTTGTTATCAACAGTTGCGATTGCCTCTCCTTTTACTTTAACTTGTCCGGGTTCAGCATTCATTGAAATAATTTTCCCCTGTGTTTCTGCTGCAATATTTATTTCTGAATATGCTTCAAGATAACCTACCAATTGAAGGCTTTCACTTAATGACATTCTTTTTACCGGCGAAACGTCAACTGAAACATATGAAAGATCAGTGCTGACATTTTTGTTGGCATTTACTTTCTCACGATTACCAACCAGTCTTAATATGATAATTCCCAGCACAATAACGCTGATGACTATAATTATTACTCTTTTCATGTTGTGATTATTGTTGATTATTTATAAAATTCATAAGATTCCCCTTCGATCTTTCCAGGTCAATGCGTGCAATATATAAGTCAAGAAGTTTGTTAAAATAAGTATTTTGTGCTACCATGTATGAAGTTTCAGCCTGAATAAGGTCAAGCGTAGACGCTGCACCTTGTTGATAATCTAATTGTGTGTTCTTATATACACTTTCAGCTAAATCAAGATTCTCTTTTTCACTTTCAATATTTGATATGGCATTTTTATATTTGATTTCATAATTTGAAATGTCAACTTTAATTGATTGTTCTGTGAGCAATAAGTTTTCTTCAGCTTTTTTGATATTCAATGTTGATTGAGTGACTCTTGATCTTCTTTGAAGACCATCGAATATCGGAATAGTAAGATTTATGCCAATTGATGAACTTGGATACCAACTTTTGCCACCATCAAAAAAATTAAATTTCTGTTGCATTGCGGTATAATTATAATTTCCATAGAAAGATAGAGAAGGCTGGGATGCAGCTAAATTTGTTTTTTTACTTATCTGCATCATTAGAATGTTTGTTTTTTGTAATTGATAGTCTATAATATTTCCCATTTGCAACTTGTGTACAGTATCATTTGCCAGCAAATATTTTGTTATATTTATTGTCGTATCAGCTAACGCAATTGAACTGTCAACAGGCATTCCCATATTATATTTCAACGTATTCAATGATTGAGAATAACTTAATACCGATTGATTCAACTGCGATTTTGTATTATTATAGCTCACCCTGATTTTATCCACATCTATTTTTTTCGCCATACCATTATTATATTTTAACTCAGTTGATTTTAATGATTGTTCTGAAGCTGTGAGCGTAGATTTAAGTACATTCATTTGCATTTGAATTACCAACGTCTGATAATAAACCTGACAAATATTAAAAGTTATCTGTTCACTTGTTTTTTGTAAAGTTTGAGAAGATATTTCCTTATTAATTTTTGCTGATTGAATACCATATATAGCAAGGGGATCATATATCTTTTGAGTTAACTGTACAGCTCCAGTTGTTTTGTATTTAGATCCTAATGTTATGGGTATAAATGTACCGGGAGCACCTCCAAGCAGTTCACCTGGTGCAAGTGTGACCGGAAGCTTTATATTGTCATCAAATTCTCCCAAAGCATTTATCTGAGGAAGATAATTTCCACGTTTTTCTGTAATTTTGTTCTTTGAAATATCAACTTCATAATTGGCAATTTTTATGTTACTATTATTGGTAAGTGAATATTTAATACATTCTCTAAGTGTAAGCGGCTTTTGAGCATTTACAATTATGTTATTTAAAAACAAAATGAGAATTGCTATTGGGATTATTTTTGATTTACTAATCATAACGGTTTTAATTATCAATTATTGATTAAGTCAACTATATGGTTAAATTTTTTTTATTGTATTACAAAATAATATACATATCACTATAAATAGGTGATATTTATCAATAATTGACTTTGTCAACTATAATTATAAAAAAATTAAATTTTTTCAGAGTTATTTCTTAGTTGTAATAATACTCTATTAAAAGTATCCATATCCTGAGAGCTAATATCCTTTTGCAGATCAACGAATAATTTTTTTTCTATTTCAACAATTTCTTTAATAAAATCTTTTCCTTTATCGGTGATTGTTAAGATGTTTCTTCGTCTATCTTGTGAGTCAACCACTCGCTTCACCAATCCTTTTTCTTCCAAATTATCAATTTGTCTGAGAATTGCAGATTTATCTTTCTTCATGTAATCTGCAATATCCTGCTGCGTAAGATCTTCTTTAAAATCAGCTAAAAATAATAATCCGAAATTTTCAAATGGAATATCAATGCTTAATTCATGAATATATTTTTTAAATGAAATATGCAGTTCTCTCTTGGTTAGACCAATATTAATTATTAAAGGTAATTTCTTCGAATCCATCTTAATCTAAATATAAATTGAATTATGGCACAAAGATAAAGACAATTCGTTGACTTTTACAACGAATATCCAAAATATTTTATTTTTTTGTGATTTTTTGTTTTGTTTATATAGTCTTTAGCTTCTTGGGTGCAAAAATCAATGGGATCAGGGGTTGTAATTTGTATCAATTTACATTCTATAATTAGTCTGGCTTCTTTCAAAGAAATATCTCCAAAAAGAGTTTGAACTGTCATCCCATATTTTGTTTATTTAATGCAGTTTTTGCTTTTAGGCATAGAGACCTACGGTGTGTGCTGATTAAACTGGAAACTGAGTTCCTTCTCATTATAAAAGGATTAATTATCTCCTTTTCAATGGTCCAAAAATATAGTGCAGGGTGCAAGCGTTTCTATATATAGAAACTTGCACCTTGCACAATATCTAAATATGTAGTAATTTGGCACTTGCGTATATCAAAATAATTGTGTATATTTGAACCTGAAAGTTTAGCAGACAAAACGTTGTCTCAGCAAGACAAAGCAAGACTTTTTATTCGTTACTAAATCATTACTTATTTTTATTCCAATTGAAGTAACTTATTGGAGTGGAAATAATTAGAATGGAGATATATGACCCCTCCTGGGTCACGCATTGATTATAAGGCACTTACATAAACAAATATGTAGGTGCTTTTTATTTATGCACACACAAATACACACAAAATAGATATTAAGTCAGAAATTCGCCC
>Ga0302285_10000123_pt1 | contig 45664 bp, 40 predicted proteins | sample III_Fen_E2_2_FD_200455 | JGI IMG/M metagenome (GOLD analysis project Ga0302285, IMG submission 200455) | Peat permafrost microbial communities from Stordalen Mire near Abisko, Sweden - III_Fen_E2_2 | ecosystem: Environmental > Terrestrial > Soil > Wetlands > Permafrost | place: Sweden: Abisko... | reverse complement strand
AAGTCCAAATTTGAAATCCTGATTGGTGAGTGATAACTTTCCGCTTGACGGCTTAAAAGTCCATTAAAACTCCGTAAATGGAATCGTAGAATCTGAATAAACAAAGAGTAACAGGCGATAAATAGATATTACGGATTCAGAGTCTTTTGTTATTGCTGGAATCAAAATAAATCTATCTGTAAAAAAAGTACATTCGTGTAAAATAGGAGAAATTAAGTAGGTGTATGATTATTCGAAACAGGATTGGTTTTAATTTTAAAACGATGAATCACGACCTGACTGAAATATAATCCTGACTTGTAAAATATGATCTTCATTCGTTTTCAACCTTCCGTAATTCATCCTGAAATACTTTTTTGACAAAAAAACCATTCACGCTTCTTCCGGCTCTCACATTCGTATTCTCTTCTCATTTCATTCGCATCCGGTATGCCGTAAAATTAATTGTATTCAAATTACAGTCAATGTGTAATCAGTAAATAATCAATCCTTATATAAAGACAGTTTATATATTGATTATATACTGATTATATATTGATTATTTATTGATTAGTACGAAACCGGATGCGAATAGAATGTGGAGCATACCGATTGAAAACATATCTTTGAATGGCTTTTGGATGGTATGAAAAGGATTAAGGAATACATGCTCTGTAACAGGAATTAGTTGGAAATATGCTGCCTGTTATTTGCAATTTCATTAAACGGGGAGTCAATGTGCTTGTTAAATCAAGAAAAAGAAGGGACTAATGTTGATTTTTTTTATTCAAGAACGAATAAAAAATTAATAGTGAATGCTTTCAGAAAAGCTGACAATCTTTTAATTTTAGGTTATCAAATCTGTTTATCAAATTGAAACTTTAAAATAAATTTTTTAAGTAATTAAATACGAATAATACATGATTAAAAATTTAAAGATATTTAATCTGTATCTTTTAGATTTAGTGGATATTATAAGAATAACTAAAAGGGATATTCGGTTAACTTTCCAGTTCCAGAAAGCGGATTGTTTGATGCATTTAATTGTTGTGATGCTTTATCGATGGTAATCTTACAAATGATATCAAAATCAATATTGATCCACTCATTGACCCGGATTAACCCTAACATTTCAACAGGAGGTTCAAGACCAAAATCACGGATATTAATTTTTTTTATTCCGTTCAATTTGTAAATATCACCATCGTGAATTGAGTTCACGGAAATGTTATAATGCTTTGTTTTTCCGGTTATCGTTAGATCGACAGAAACAATTGCTTTTGATAAATCCTTATTGTTTCCTTTAGGATCAATTTCAAAAGATTCCAATTTCACAGAGAAGGAGGGGTAAGTAGTCGCTTTTACAAGTTTCATAAAATCACGCAACGCCATTTTGTTGTCCGACGTAAAATCTTTTACCAGGATAGTATGTTCGTTTTGACTTAACAGGATTTTGTTCTGATTTTGTGTCGCCGTAATTAAAAAATTCCGTTTGGATAATTTATCCCCTTTTTGGGTTAGTTTAAATGAAATTAAATTTGTTGTACCATGAATTGTGATGGTGCTGCTTTTTTGCAGATCAATCCCAAAAGTTGATTGTGCAAAAATTGAGTTATTTGCAAGAAAGAGAAGAAATAAATGAAGCAATACAACTGACTTTTTCATAATCGTCCAAAATAAATTGGAAAAATTTTAAAGTAAACCGGTAAGTTTTTATCTTACCGGTTTAAATAAATAAGATTTTTTTAAAATGCGATAACAGCTTCTGCGGATAATCCGTGGAATTCTGCTGCATCATAGATGGTGTTAACCGGAAAACCCGAATATTTTTGTTTTACATATTCAACTTTAGCAAGTATATTCTTTGTTACAAACCAACCTGCACTTACAGCCAACCGATTGATTCCAATAGAATATCCCGGTGTTGTTGAAGCCGGAGCTGCAGTAACTGCTTTTGTCCCTGTAATCAAACCTGTTGAAGGATTTAATGTGAAGGGTACTCCGGTAACTGCTGCAACAGCAGGAGTATATACTGCAGCAACATCTGCATTTACATTGTTGTAACGTACACCTGCAAAGAAGTTTTCATGTTTCCCGAAACGAATGACCAGATCTGTAGCTTGTTGTGATGCATTTCTTTGAGTTGTTTCGATTGCATTGCGACCGTTTGCTTTTTCAATTGTGCTGAATGATTCTAATGATAATCCTTCTATTGGGGTGAATTTGATAAATAAGTTACCCATACCTGTCAGAAGTTTATCACCTAATCCAGGATTATAACGGGCATTGAAAGCAGTTCCGGTTCCGGGACCTGCAACATACATAACACCTGAATAATTAGAACCGGTGCGGTCACCACCAAACAATGTGTTTGATACAGATCCGGCTGTGTAATATCCTGAACCAGAAAGACGGATACGAAGCTGATCTGTTAATTGTTTGTCATAGGCTAATTTCCCAATAAAAGCCGGGTTATGAGATCCGTTTGAAGCTGGGCTTTTAACCGGGTCTATTTGCTGAAGATTACCGTTTAATTCGCCATCAGTCACTGCAGCAACCAGCATAAAGTCTTTTATATGAAAATCAGCTTCAGCTCCTACTTCTGTAGCAAATTCATCCATAATATAATTTTCCATAAACGGATTATAAATTGCATTTCCACCATCTGAACGACGATAATGGGCGTCACCATAATTTACTTCCATTGCACCCACTTTTATTGTCGTAAATTTCATTATATCATCAACTAAGTCCATTTTAATAAAAGGAAGTTTGTCAAATTGAATAAATCCACCTTTTACCCATGTTTCATTGTGATGTTTTGAAGCAAGATAAAGCGTAAAGTTCAGAGTTACTCCATCAGCCAGGTAAGTGTTTAGATATAAATTTGCCATTGCTAAACTGAAATTGTGTGCAACCGGAAATAAGGTTTTTGTACTATTTGGATCGTATGCCAATGAAGAACTACTGTTACTTTGACTCAATGCCATATATGGTTGTGAAAACGCTCCACCAATATCAACTTTTAAACCGTTGAACTCAGTTTCTGTTTTAGGAGTTTCAAACACGTTAATTCCCGTTTGATCGGTAGGACGCATTTGGGCAAACATCATGCTACTTACAAATAGAGCAGCAGCTACTGTCATTAATGATCTTTTCATTTTAGATTGATTTTTGGTAATGTTCATACTATTTAATTATTTTGTCTTTATCTGTTTATTCTACGTTAATATCATACTGTAAAGTAATTGCATCACCAACTTTCATAACTCCTAACATGGCTGTCGGTGGTTTCATCTTATAATCGGTCATTTTAAGTGCAATACTTCCTTTAAATTCATATGCACCCGGTTTTGTGTTTTTGCCTGAAGTTTTAAAGCTGATCCTTTTGGTTGATCCTGCCATAGTTAAATTTCCGGTAACAGTTGCATTAATATCATCTCCTTTAATTTGAAGAGACGTTACTTCGATGAGTTGAAATGAAATAGTCGGATACTTCTTGTCATTGAAAGCTTCATAGGTCTTGTTATCCATCCCTTTTTCACCGCTTTTTATAGAATGAACAGGAATTTCAACATTGAGGGACTGAATTTTCTTAGAATTATCTACCACTAATTCACCTTTTATTTGTTCTACTTTCGATTTGAAATTGTGAACATTGGTTGTACCATAAATGGTCATTGATGATAACTTAGAATTAATTCTAAAACTTTGTGCTTGTGTAATTCCAGTAATATATATGAAGCTTACTAAAAGCAACATAAAAGGTTTTGTAAACTGATGTTTGGTCATAAAATTGGTTTTAAATATTTTGTAATTGAGAGTGAATTATTTTCGAAAGATTAATCTAAGCATACCAATGCTATAACATTAGTAGCATATAAATATAAAAAAATCATTTTAAAAAAAGGTCAGGTAGTTTTTAATGTATTCATTACATAGTTCTTATTTAATATACAAATGCTATAACATTAGTAGCATTAAAAAATAAAAAAAATTAAAATTGAAAAAGATGAATTTATTTTTGATCCTATCTATGTAACAAATTGTCAGACAACTTGTTTAAAGAACCGGTTCCAGATCTTTACATTCATAATAAGTATCCTGTATAATTTGTTCAAGATTCTTTTTAAATAAAAGTTGTCTGAATTCAATGCTAAATTCCATCCAATAATTTTTAGCCTTACATTCATGGGTCGCTCTTTCGCAAAAACTTCTATTGTTGATACATTCAACTACCACAATTTGTTCAAATGCAGTATAAATATCTAACATTGTGATGTCTTTTGGCTCACGGGTTAATCGATATCCACTGCCTCTGCCTTTAGAATTAGCAACAAGTCCTTTAATCTTTAATGCTGAAATTATGCTATCTAAATATTTTAATGAAATGTGTTGATTTTTTGCGATATCCTTTTGCAAAATGCCATTTGGGTCAGTGGTGTTTGCAATTTCGATAATTGTTCTTAAACCGTAACGTATTTTTGTATTGACTCTCATAGTAGATGAAAATTTCAGCAAATATATATAAAAAAAATGAATGCTATCAATTTAGTAGGATGGTTTGCATTAAAATAGAAGAAATTATAAACCATTTAAAAAAAAACAGATCGTTATTTACACGTATATGACTAAAATACAGTAATATATACGAATTTTAATTTGTGTATTAAAAAAACATAATTCGAATTATTCTTATATATTTAGCTATTTGTTATTCGTAAAATAGTGTTGTCTGAAAGTCTGGTTTTGGGTTGAAGATTGACAAATATAACTTTTATATTAATGAGAAATTTTGTTTATCAATTTCAGAATAGTGTATAATGACCACGATAGTAATATGAGGAGAAATAATTAATTATTATTTCAACCCGTAATGGGTAGGTCCAATAAAAATCCCTGAAATTGCATCGTACTTTTATGCAGTTTCAGGGATGTATTATAAAAAAATATTTTTTCAATGTGCTTCCAGCCAGTTGTCGCCAATGCCGCAATCTGCAATCAAGGGAACCCTGAGTTGAATGGCATTTTCCATTTCTTCGGTTACCATTTTTCTGACGGATTCCATTTCATCCGTTGGAACGGTAAAGTTCAACTCGTCATGTACCTGCATGGTCATTTTAGCTTTCAGATTTTCCTGCTCTAGCCTATTTTGTATGCGCACCATGGCTATTTTAATGATATCAGCTGCCGTCCCCTGTATAGGCGCATTGATAGCATTTCGTTCGGCGAATCCACGTACTACACCATTCTGTGAGTTAATATCCGGGAGCGTTCGTTTGCGACCAAGCAATGTTTCCACGTATCCCATTTCTTTGGCACGTTGAATGCTGGCATCCATGTATTTTTTCACATCAGGGTAAGTAATGAAATAACCATCAATTAATTCCTTGGCTTCTGCTCTTGGGATGCCTAACCTGTCGGAAAGACCAAAAATCGATATTCCATAAATGATTCCAAAGTTAGCGGTTTTTGCTTTTCTACGCATATCGGAAGTCACTTCAGTTAGAGGAATTTTATAGATTTTAGCAGCGGTGGCGGTATGAATATCAAGTCCGTTGACAAATGCGTCCATCATATTTGCATCCCCGCTTAAATGTGCCATAATCCGTAATTCAATTTGAGAATAATCTGCACTCAGGAAGATGCTACCGGCATCAGGTATAAAAGCTTTACGAATTTCTTTCCCAATTTCATCACGAATCGGGATATTTTGCAAATTCGGGTTGGTGGAACTTAACCTGCCGGTAACTGCTACCGTTTGATTGTAAGAGGTATGAACTTTTCCGGTAACAGGACTTATCAATAGTGGTAAGGCATCTATATATGTGCTCAATAGCTTTTTCAACCCGCGGTAATCGAGTATTTTCGCAATAATTGGATGTTTTGATTGTATCTTTTCCAATACATCCTCTGATGTTGAATACTGACCGGTTTTAGTTTTACGGGCTTTATCATCCAATTTCAACCGGTCGAATAGAATCTCACCAACCTGCATGGGTGAACTGACATTAAAATCATATCCGGCAAGTACATGAATTTCCTTTTCTAAATTCAACATATCCGTTGTCAGAATTTCAGAACTTTGACGCAATGCTTCAGTATCAAGACGAACTCCGGTATGTTCCATGGTGGCCAACACCTTCATTAGTGGCATCTCGATATCGTAAAACAGCTTTTCGAGGTTATTGGTTTTTAATTCTTTTTCAAGAATTTGTTTCAACCGAAAGGTAACATCAGCATCTTCAGCAGCATAATCACACAGGTATTTTAAATCAACCGAACGTATATCAGCCTGATTCTTACCTTTTGCTCCAACAAGATCTTCAAAATGGATAGTCCGGTAATTCAGGTATATTTCGGCGAGATAATCCATCCCATGCCTTAATTCGGGTTGAACCAGATAATGGGCGATCATGGTATCGAATAGTTTGCCGTTTAATTTGATACCATATTGAGTCAACATACTCAGGTCGAATTTTATATTCTGCCCGATTTTTTCAATCTGGTCATTCTCGAAAAAGGCCTTGAATTCATGGACCACTTCTTTGGCTTCGTCTTTATTTGCAGGAAGAGACACATAATAGGCTTTGCCGGCTTTAAAACAAAATGAAAGTCCGACTAAATCAGAGAGGAACATATCCAGACCGGTAGTTTCGGTATCAAAACAAACTGATTTTTGAATGAAGAGCCTGGATATCAAATCCGACCTTTTTATTTTTGTATCGATTAAAATATATTTGTGGGGAATGTTTACCAATGATATCAAACCCGAAGTAACGGGAATCAAAGGTTCAACGTTTTCAATTTCACCAGATGTTTCTGTTTCCGGAGTTTCAGTTTCTTCATTATCAAAAGCATCAAACAGTGACATCTGTGATGATGGTTTTCGTTTTACACTTTTAATAGTTGATATCGGTTGGTCGGGTGGGAGAGAAGTAAACGGTTTGCCAATTTTCGCAGACATTGTCCGGAATTCTAATTCATCGAATAATGCACGAAGTTCGGGCTCATTTCGTGGTTCAAGTTCAAGACTTTTTTCATCAAATGCAATGGGGACATCAATGCGTATTGTGGCAAGAAATCTCGAAAAAATAATTAGCTCTTTATTTTCTTCAATTTTTTTCTTTAATGCGCCTTTCAATTCTCCTGTACGATCGAGCAATGAATTTATGCTTCCAAACTCCTGTAGCAGTTTAACGGCTGTTTTTTCACCAACTCCCGGACAACCCGGAATGTTGTCGGAAGCATCACCCATTAATCCTAGTAAATCCACTACCTGTTCATGACTGGTGAGTTCATATTTGTTTTTTACTTCATCAGGACCCATGATTTCAAATCCGCCGGTATGCTTTGGGCGGTACATAAATATATGATCAGAAACCAGTTGACCGTAATCTTTATCCGGAGTCAGCATATAGACTTCAAATCCTGCTTTTTCGGCTTCTTTGGCAATCGTTCCGATCACATCATCAGCTTCGAACCCCGGGACTTCCAGGGCGGGGATGTTGTAAGCTTTAATCAGATCCTTGATAATCGGTACCGCCAGACGGATATCCTCAGGGGTCGATTCGCGTTGAGCTTTGTATAATTCATAGGCTTCATGACGAAAGGTTTTTCCTTTCGGATCAAAAGCTACGGCAATGTGAGTTGGCTTTTCGCGCTTTAAGACATCTTCGAGCGTGTTGATAAATCCAAATATGGCTGACGTATTCAATCCTTTGGAATTAATCCTGGGATTGCGAATAAACGCATAATAAGCACGGTATATGATGGCATAGGCATCAATCAGAAAAAGTTTTTTCATGGAATGGGTATTATTATGTTCAATAGAATCATATCAATATACAAGTAACAAATTAGAATACAAATTGTCTTGTCTATTTTTAAACTATTTTAGTCGTTTTATCGTTTAACAATTAGATGTTTCATTTCCCGAATCATCTAAATTTCAACCTGAAATTATTTATCGACTGTAAAAGTAATTAAATTTTATACAGAAATAAACATAAACCGATTCTCGAACGGCAATTTTGTTTACTTTTGCAGTGCACATTTATTTGAGCGTAACTATGAGTTTTATCGAAATCATTAAAAGACCAATTCTTGCTGAGATGCAAATGTTTGAAAAAACATTTGGAGAAGCACTAAGTACTGATAACCCTTTACTTTTGAGTGTTAATGATTATGTCCTGCAAAAAAGCGGCAAACAATTGCGACCCATGTTAGTGCTTTTGACGGCTAAATTATGCGGTGAAGTCAATAAGTCCACTATTTTCGGGGCACTTTCCTTAGAATTATTACACACTGCCAGTTTGATACATGACGATGTGGTGGATGATACCCTGGAACGCCGTGGAAAACCATCGATAAATGCCCGGTGGACCAATAAAATAGCGATTCTTTCAGGGGATTATATTTTATCGAAATCGTTGGGGTGTGCCACAAAAACAGATAATTTGCCCATATTAAAATCGATTGCCAATATCGGAATGCAGTTGTCGGATGGAGAGTTGTTGCAACTTGTAAATGCCCAGTTCTCGGAAACGGCAGAAGCAAACTATTTCACGATCATTCGTAAAAAAACTGCGTTGTTGTTTTCTACCTGTACCGAAGTAGGTGGTTTGTCAGTAAATGCCAATGAAGAATCTTTGGTTCATTTACGGAACTTTGGTGAATATCTTGGCATTTGTTTCCAGATAAAAGACGACGTTTTCGATTATTCTGAAAATTTAAAGATTGGAAAACCAACAGGAAATGATATCCGGGATGGAAAAGTAACACTGCCTTTAATCTATGCTCTGCTGAATACACAAGGGGATGAGAGGGAAAAAGTGCTTTCAATGATTGACAACAGAGAATTCTCTCTTGAAAATATTCAGTTTATTACCCGTTTTGCACTTGAAAACGGAGGCGTTGAATATGCTTTGGCACAGATGGAATTATTTAAAAACAAAGCCATTGAGGAACTCAACGGCTTTGATGATAGTGACGTTAAAAATTCGCTGATTAAATGTGCAGAATATACTGCATCCCGCGAATTGTAATTTTACGTTAGAAATATTTAACTTCTTTCCCTTCGATGGAGCTGATCAGATTATTTGCCAACCGGCTTGCTCCAAAACGGAATTTTGTATTATCAAGCCATTCTTTTCCTAAAATTTCTTTTACCAACGTGTAGTGCTTTACAGCATCTTCAGTAGTAACAATACCACCAGCCGGTTTATAACTTACTTTGATATCATTTTTTTCGTTCCATTCTTTGATGGCATGACACATCACATAAGTAGCTTCAAGTGTTGCAGCAACAGGAATCTTTCCGGTGGATGTCTTGATAAAATCAGCTCCCGATTCCATAGCCAGGATGGATGCTTTCATGATATTAGTGGCTGTTTTTAAAGCTCCTGTTTCCAGGATTACTTTCAGATGGGCATGGCGGCAGGATGCTTTAATCTCGGTCAGTTCTTCATGAACCGCTTCGTAGTTCCCTTCTAAAAATTCACCAACAGAAATCACAACATCAATTTCGGTAGCACCTTCCAGGACACACATGGCAGTTTCGGCAATTTTCACTTCGATAAAAGTCTGTGAAGCAGGAAATCCACCCGCTACAGCTGCAATGCCGACATTTTCAGTCAGGTGTTCTTTCACAACAGGTACCAATGCCGGATAGATACATATGGCAGCTACATTTGGTAAATGAGGGAATACTTTTTTAAATCCGTTCACTTTATTTACCATCGAAATAATTTCAGTATGTGTATCGCTTCCATTCAATGAAGTCAAATCGATCTGATTCAAACATTGTTTGTATACTTCTTTGTTGTTATTTTCGGCATAATGGGCTGCCAATATGGTATCAATATCTTTTTTTACAGTTTCATCGTTCATAATGCAATTATATTGCATGAAGAGATCATCAAATTTACTCATTTTATTTAGTTAATTAGTTGATTTATTAATTAGGTTGGTTGATTTGAAAGTTCAGTAAAATTAACTGATTAATTTCTTATTATCCAAATGACGCGTGTTGTCACGTTCGGTTTTCTTTTGAATATTTTTTTCGAAAGCTTCTGTGAGGTTGATACCAGTTTGATTGGCCAGACAGATGAGCACCCAAAGCACATCCGCCATTTCGTCGGCCAGGTTGGCTTTTTCATCTGATTTTTTGAATGACTGTTCACCGTAAGTACGAACAATGACCCTTGCCAGTTCGCCCACTTCTTCTGTCAGGATAGCCATATTGGTCAGCTCACCGAAATATCTGACCCCGTAGGTCCTGATCCATTCGTCTACTTGTTGTTGAGCTTCCTGAAGTGTCATTTTAATCTTCGTTTAATCGGGCAATGATAGTTTCATTTCCGGTAGTGGATTCACCTACAGTCACAAAAATCTCAGTATCGAGAGGAAAGTAAAGATCGACACGCGAACCGAATTTAATAAAGCCTAAATGTTCATTGAGATGACATTTTTTACCTGGATGAGCATACGTTACAATCCGACGGGCTAATGCCCCTGCAATCTGACGTACGAGGATCTGTGTTCCGGCTTCGGATTCGATCACTACTGTCGAACGTTCGTTCTCATTGCTCGATTTTGGCAGAAAAGCCGCCATATGTCGTCCACTGTGATGAAGCGATTTCAAAATGGTGCCTTTCACAGGATACCAGTTGGCATGAACATTGAAAACAGACATGAAAATTGAAACCTGGATTCGTCTGTCACCAAAATATTCCGATTCTTCGGTAGGTTCGACCACAACAATGGTTCCATCGGCAGGGGCGATAACCAGGCTGGCATCATCCAGGTATACTTTCCTTGGCGGATTGCGGAAAAAATAAGCAAAGAAGAACAGCAACAAAGCGGATATGACTATATTTACAATCAATGGCCCTATCGGAAATTTTGTGTAAATATACAGGTTTAGCAATAATAATATTAATGCCAGTAACCCTAAAATCAATCGACCTTCTTTGTGTATTTTAATGTATCTCATTTACTCTTTCGTGTTTTCAACCGGAAACGATAATAAGTATATGACTTATAACCAGAATTCCTTTAATTTGTTTTATTTTCAAACAAAAGTAAAGAAAAAGAATCAGAGTTGCAAGGATGCAAACCAAACTTTTCTAATCCGGCAGATTTGATTAACTTTGCCGTTTAAATTTATAGAATATCCGGCACCTAAAAATACTCCGGTAAAACTAAAAAAAATTATCCTTATGAATTTGTCGTTACTTACATCTATTTCACCTGTTGATGGTCGTTATCGTTCCAAAACAGAAGCTTATGCTGCTTACTTCTCCGAATATGCATTAATCCGTTACCGGGTATTGGTAGAAGTGGAATATTTCATTGCATTATGTGAAATCCCGTTGAAACAATTAGCCCAGGTACCTGCTTCGGTTTTTCCAAAACTCAGAAGTATATACTTCAATTTCTCTGAAACTGATGCTCAAAAAGTAAAGGAAATCGAAAAGGTAACCAATCATGATGTAAAAGCAATTGAATATTTCCTGAAAGATAAATTCGATGAGCTTGGTATGGAAACATTCAAGGAATTTATTCATTTCGGCCTTACTTCGCAGGATATTAATAACACTGCCGTTCCATATTCCATAAAAGAAGCGTTGAACGATGTTTATTACCCGGAGATGGCAACGCTGCTGATCGAACTAAACCGGTTGGTGGACGAATGGCGTGATGTTTCCATGTTGGCCAAAACACACGGTCAACCGGCTTCGCCTACCCGTCTGGGAAAAGAGATAATGGTTTATGTCAACCGGTTGAATCAACAGCTTTCTATATTAAAACAAACTCCGAACTCTGCTAAATTCGGTGGAGCAACAGGTAATTATAATGCGCATGCCGTAGCCTATCCTACTATTGACTGGAAATCCTTTGGCAACCGGTTTGTGGCTGATAAACTCGGACTGGAACGTGAACAATGGACAACGCAAATCTCAAATTACGATAACCTGGCAGCTCAATTTGATGCCATGAAACGAATTAATTCGATAATGATTGATTTCTGTCGTGATGTATGGACTTATGTTTCGATGGAATATTTCAAACAACGGATCAAAGAAGGTGAAGTCGGTTCATCGGCAATGCCCCATAAAGTGAATCCGATTGATTTTGAAAATGCGGAAGGAAATTTGGCCATTGCCAATGCCTTACTGGAATTTCTAGCCGGCAAATTACCGGTCTCCCGTCTGCAACGCGACCTTACCGATAGCACCGTACTGCGAAATGTCGGCGTGCCTTTTGCACACACGATGATTGCTACGCAAAGCATTCTGAAAGGATTGAGTAAATTATTGCTGAATGAAACCGCCATTTATCGTGACCTGGATAAAACCTGGGCTGTTGTAGCCGAAGGTATCCAGACGATTTTACGTCGTGAAGCATATCCATCTCCTTACGAAGCTTTGAAAGCCCTTACCCGTACCAACGAAGGGATCAATGAGAAATCAATCCGCGACTTTATCGAAACACTGGATGTCAGTCAGTCGGTAAAAGAGGAATTGAGACGCATTACACCAAGAAATTATACAGGAATTTGATGTGATGATGTGATGATGTGATGATGTGTTGATGAATAGGTGCTGAGTATCTGATTTAAATTTTACTTGTTTATAAAAATAATATGTTCAAATTCGTAACACTCCTCAAGCGGTTTATTCCGCCTTATAAAAAGTATGTTTTACTGGCATTGCTGTTTAACCTGCTCACGCTGGTTTTCAGTTTGTTTTCTTTTGCTGCAGTGATTCCGGTATTGAAGTTGTTGTTTAAGATTGAACAAAAGCTGAATGTCTATAAGGCCTGGAACTGGAATAATAGTTTTAAGGATATTACTGATGCCATTCAAAATAATTTCTCATTTCACGTTCAACATTTTATCACTTCGGTCGGACCAAGTTCTGCACTGCTTTATTTAGGCGCTTTTTTGGTAATAATGACAGCTCTTAAAGTAGGAACGGCCTACATGGGATCTTATTATATCATTCCTATCCGTACGGGAGTATTACGCGATTTACGCAATCAGCTTTATAAAAAAATAATCAGTCTTCCGATTGGATTTTTCACGGCCGAACGCAAGGGTGATATTATGTCACGAATGACCGGTGACGTTACCGAGGTGGAAGCTTCCATCATGAGTTCACTCGACCTGGTATTTAAAAATCCGATCCTGATCATTGGATACCTGACCGTCATGTTCGTTATGAGTTGGAAACTGACTCTATTTGTACTGGTATTGTTGCCTTTTAGCGGTTGGTTGATTGGTAAGATTGGCAGGTCATTAAAAAAACGTTCCAAGTTAGGGCAGGAGCAAACCGGCGAATTGCTTTCTCAGATTGAAGAAACGCTGGGGGGGCTTCGTGTGGTAAAGGCGTTCAATGCCGAATATAAACTGGAAGCCCGTTTCAGTAATCTGAATGAAAAATTGCGCATGACATTTAACCGGCTTAATCGTCGCTATAACCTGGCACATCCGGTAAGCGAACTGCTCGGTACCGTGGTAATCGCTTTGTTGCTCTGGTTTGGTGGAATGCTTATTCTGAGCAATCAAAGTAGCATTGGTGCTGCCGAATTTATTTATTATATCCTTATATTTTACAGCATTATTGCTCCTTCAAAAGATTTATCGAAAGCATCCTACAGCATTCAAAAAGGTATGGCTTCGCTCGACAGGGTCGATAAAATCCTGATGAGCGAAAACAGCATCAAAGAACCAGAAGTTCCTCAACTGCTGAATCCGTTTGCCGATAAAATTGAATTCAGGAACCTGAGTTTTAAATACAACACCGATTGGGTGCTTCAGGATATCAACCTGGTGGTACCCAAAGGCAAGACTGTTGCCTTGGTAGGTCAGTCGGGTTCAGGAAAGTCTACATTGGTGGATTTGCTCCCGCGTTATTACGACCCGGTGGAAGGAGATATATTGATTGACGGAATCAATATAAAAGAATTCAGTACCCACGATATCCGGTCGCAAATGGGAAATGTTAACCAGGAAGCAATTCTGTTCAACGATACCTTCTTTAATAACATAGCTTTCGGTGTGGAGAGTGCCACTTTGGAACAGGTGATCGAAGCTGCTAAAATAGCCAATGCCCACGACTTTATTATGTCCACCGAAGATGGTTATGAATCGACTATAGGCGACCGTGGCAGTAAACTCTCGGGCGGACAGCGTCAACGGGTGAGCATTGCCCGTGCGATCCTTAAAAACCCTCCTATCCTTATTCTCGATGAAGCAACTTCTGCGTTGGATACCGAATCGGAAAAAATGGTGCAGGAAGCCCTTGAAAACCTCATGCTCAACCGGACTACCCTGGTAGTAGCTCATCGCCTTTCCACCATCAAACGTGCCGACGAAATCTGCGTACTTCACGACGGTAAAATCGTAGAACGCGGCAAACACAATGAACTCATTGCACTTGATGGCTATTACAAGAGACTGTGCGATATGCAATCGTTCTAATCATTTTCCATTTATTCTTCCATCTTTAGATGTAGAAATACGAAAGAGCTTCTTTTCATTAAACAAATTAAGCTCAATTACGTTATTGAACTTTAGCTTGATTTATGCACGAATAAATTTTGTTAGATTGAGTTTTAATTTTGAATGAAGTTTGTATATTTGCATCAATAATGTCTAATCATCAACGCATATGATCCACACTGTAAAAATTGACGATAAAACACCCACAGGAAAGAAACTAATAAATGAATTGCGTAAACATAGTAAAGTCGTGGAGTTTGAAAATCCGGCTGTTACTGGAATTATACCTGAAGGTTATGTGACAGGTGATGAATTCGAAAGCAAGGTAAAAGAGATTATAAACTCTTATTGCAAAAATAATGGTATTATTTAGTCAGTTTGCTATAAATAATTTGTCAGACATTTTAACCGGTTTGATAAGTTGGAAAAAGCACCCACTTGAAATTGAGCATGCTTTGAAATATGTATCTGACATTAGACAAGTTTGTGATAAACTAGATATAAAAGCATTTCATTTCAATACTCGATTTGCGATTCATAAACGTTATGGCGAGAAAGTACATACTTATAAACGGAATAAAAATACTATATGGTATATTATTTACAATCTTGACCAACATGGGAATGTATATATACAAAGAATAATTTCAAATCACAATACAAAGTTAGAAACAAACTAATTTGTATTTTTCTTTATACAGCCTATTAAAAAGACGGTGTAAATTTTAGTTTGAACCGTCTTTTTAATATTATTATTTAAGGCCTTTATTTCAACATTCCATCGATCAGTTTCGTCATTTCCTTAAACTCCTGTACATCGTACAGCCTGGTTAGGAATACAATTTTCCCTTTTTTATCGATAATGACATTGCGGGTAATACCTGCTTCACGAGCAGCGTACAAAGCGAATATATTGGCCTTTGAATCCAACCCGATCGGATAGGTCACGGGGATAGATTTAGCGAATTTCAACACGGTTTCCCTGGGTTCATCCCTGTCTACTCCCATCAACGTGAAGTTCGGATTGCTTTTGTGTTTCTGCCAGATATCCTTTTCGATAAATGGCATTTCCTTCCGGCAAACGCTGCACCAGCTGGCTGTAAATTGCAGCATTACAACTTTCCCTTTCAGGTCGGAGAGTTTCACTGTTCTTCCGTTGGCCATTTTCATTGTGAAATCCGGTGCTTGGTCTCCTACCTTCACCAGATAAGCCCTGTCGTCCTTTGTTTGACCAAAAGCTGAAAAAGAAAGCATCAATGCAAAGAATGCAATAAGTTTTTTCATATAATTTATTTTTAAACAGGATTGTTAGTCTGTTTTTTTAATTTGTTTCTGCAAAAGTACAAAAAAACGGCACAAGTATTAACCTGCACCGATTTTTTAGTCTTTTGTCTTTGATCTTATGTCTTCTCTAAATTACATGTCCCACTGTTCGCAGGTTGCAATTAAGTCGTCGAAAGTTTTTATTTTTGATTTTGCCTGAATTTCGATCATTTGAGCTTCCATGGCAGCATCGTAGGTTTCTTCTTCTACATCGCGTATTACGCCTACTGCAACCGGCATTTCAGGGCCTTCCATCAGTGCCAGCTTCAGATGAAGAGTTGTATCTTCGCAGGATGCATCATGTACCAGTATGTCGCTTGCCTTGATTCCGTTTTCGCCGATTGTAACTACTTTCAGGTTGAAACCATCCAGCATTAGGCCTTTATTCAGGTCTTTGCCAAAAATCATTGGTTTGCCATGTTCCAGCATGATCAACCTGTCGGTACGGAATTCTCTTTCTGCCAGCCAGCCATGTGCCCCATCATTGAAGATAACGCAGTTGACCAGGCATTCAACGATTGATGTTCCCTTGTGACGTGCAGCAGCCAACATAGCTATCTGCGAATTCTTTAGATCCACGTCAAGTAACCGGGCGAAGAAGGTTCCCCGTGCACCCATTGTCAACTCTGCCGGGCGGAATGGACGTTCCACCGTTCCAAAAGGTGACGATTTGGAGATAAATCCTTTTCGTGAAGTTGGTGAATACTGACCTTTGGTTAAACCATAAATCTGATTGTTAAAAAGCAATACGTTGATGTCCACATTACGCCTTACGCTGTGGATAAAATGATTTCCACCAATAGCCAGACAATCGCCATCACCGGTGATTTGCCATACCGATAGTTTCGGATTAGCCACTTTAACACCGGTAGCTACTGCTGCTCCACGACCGTGGATCGTGTGAAATCCGTAGCTGCTCATGTAATAAGATAACCGGGAAGAGCAACCGATACCCGAAATGATAGCTGTTTGATGAGGTGGAACGCCTATCTCTGCCATTACTTTCTGAAGTGTACTCAGTACGGCATAATCCCCGCATCCCGGGCACCAGCGAACGTACTGATCGCTTTTAAAGTCTTTGGCTGTATATTGTTTTGTAATTGTTTCTGAAGTTTCCATGATTTGAAATTTTAAAAGTTTGAACCGGAATTGTTGATGTTGGATTACAATAGTTTAGTGAAACATTCTTCTAGTTCAGCCACTGTGAATGGTTGTCCCTGTACTTTGTTGTATTGTAAAAATTCAACTCCTGCTACTTTTGAACGCAGAAAGTTTGCGAATTGTCCGCTGTTTAACTCGCAAACCACCACTTTTTTATATCGTTGTATCACTTCTACAGCATTCTTTGGAAGTGGATTGATATAATTGAAATGTGCCAGTGCAACTTTTTTACCATCTTTATTGATGGAATTCACAGCACTCATCAAATGTCCGTGTGTGCCTCCCCAACCAATAACCAGCAAGTTGGCATCTTCATTTCCTTCCACTTTTAATTCAGGGAGAATCTGACTTACATGATTTACTTTTTGTTCACGGGTTTCGACCATCAATTGGTGGTTGAGTGCTTCCGAAGATATGCCTCCCGTTTCGTGATCTTTTTCAAGACCGCCGTTCCGGTGTCCAAAACCTTCCATCCCGGGAATGCTCCAATATCTTACTTTCGATTCTTCATTCCGTGAACCGACATTAAAACCTTCAGCCATTTCCGGAGTAACATAGTTAAGCTTGATGTCGGGTAGTTCAGTCAGCGAAGGTAGTTTCCACAATGATGTTCCGTTTCCGATAAAGGCATCACTCAACAAAATAACGGGTGTCATGTATTCGAGTGCTATTTTGCCGGCCATAAATGCCTGCTGAAAGCAATCGTCAGGACTACTTGCAGCAATTACCACGACAGGGCTTTCGCCGTTGCGTCCGTATAATGCCTGTGAAAGGTCGGTTTGTTCTGTTTTGGTTGGTAGGCCTGTTGAAGGACCTCCACGCATTACGTCGATCACCACCAGAGGTAATTCGGCCATAACTGCTAGTCCAATCGCTTCCGATTTCAAAGCCAATCCAGGACCTGAAGTACTCGTAGCAGCCAGGTAGCCCGCAAATGAAGCACCGATGGCAGCACTCACACCTGCAATTTCATCTTCGGCCTGCATCACTTTTACGCCGAGGTCTTTTCTTAAAACCAATTCGTGCATGATGTCTGTGGCAGGAGTAATGGGATAACTTCCAAGGAATAAATTCAGACCTGCCTTTTTGGAGGCAGCAATTAATCCCCAGGCAGTCGCTTTATTTCCGCTGATGCTGGTATATTTCCCTTTCGGTGTTTCGTGTGATTTTTCAATAAAATATGTCGAGATAGCCAGATGTAAATTGTTCCCGTAGTTAAATCCATCGGTAAGTACTTTTACATTTGCATGTAGAATGTCGGGCTTTTTACCGAATTTATTCCCAAGAAAGTGGATGGCTTGATCAATAGGACGGTTGAACAACCAGCAGATCAATCCAAGTGCAAACATGTTCTTGCTTCGCAGAACTATTTTGTTTTCGAATCCAAAACCTTCAAGACTACTTTGTGTGAGGGTTGATAATGCTGCCGGGATTAATTGAATTGTATCGGATATTCCTAATTCTTCAAATGGGTTTTCAGTAGTGAAACCGGCTTTGTCATATCCTGATTTATTAAAGGTGTCCGAATCGAAGATGATCACTCCCCCTTTTTTTATAGCGTCTGCATTCACTTTCAGTGCTGCCGGATTCATGACCACCAATACATCGGGATCATCACCCGGGGTATAGATTTTGCTTGATCCTAAATGAACCTGGAAGCCTGATACGCCGCCAAGTGTACCTTGTGGGGCGCGAATTTCTGATGGGTAATCCGGAAAGGTTGAAATCTCGTTTCCGAGAATGGCCGAAAGATTTGAAAAAAGGGTTCCGGTAAGTTGCATTCCATCGCCGGAGTCTCCCGAAAAACGAACAACTACATTATCTAATTCAGTTTTATTGTTTGTACCCATGTTTTTTATATTCTGTTTAAAATGGATGATTCAAAAAAAAATATGCTTATGTACAAAAGTAAGCAAAAGGGTTTGTTTTTGCAATTATCTTAACCAAAGTATGCTATATTTGATGGTTATATCTCCGAACCACTTTCTATTTTGTATTTTTATACGGGAAATAGGTAGGATAGAAATTTTCACACTACAAAAATCAACCTGAAATTGTATTCTTTAGAATGACAATATCAGGCAGACACCATTCTTTTATAATTTATTAATTATTTTCGAATGAATAACAAATTAGAATTCGGCATTGTTCGGAGTTCTTGGAAAAGGAATCACGTCGCGGATATTTGACATCCCTGTAACGAATAACAATAAGCGCTCAAAGCCAAGTCCAAAACCTGAATGAGGTGCAGTACCAAATTTGCGGGTTTCGAGATACCACCAGATATCTTTGGTTGGAACACCCATTTCGTCGGCCCGGTTTTTAAGTCTTGTATAATCTTCTTCCCGCTGTGAACCGCCAATAATTTCTCCGATCTTAGGAAATAATACATCCATTGCCCGAACGGTTTTACCATCATCATTCTGTTTCATGTAAAACGATTTGATTTCTTTCGGGTAGTCTGTTAAAATGACAGGTTTGTTAAAATGCTTTTCTACCAGATAACGTTCATGTTCCGATTGAAGATCAGTACCCCAACCAACAGGAAATTCAAATTTTTGTCCGTTAGCTATGGCTGCTTCCAGAATCTCTACACCTCTGGTATAGGTGACGCGCTCAAAATCACTGCTCACAACCGAATTCAATCTTTCGATCAGTTCTTTGTCATACATGCTGCACAGGAAGTCCAGATCGTCTTTACAATTGTCAAGTGCCCACCGGATGCAATATTGAATAAAATCCTGAGCTAATTGCATGTTATCTTCAATTTCATTAAAAGCCACTTCGGGTTCTACCATCCAGAATTCAGACAAATGACGTGGAGTATTCGAATTCTCAGCACGAAATGTTGGTCCGAATGTGTAAATAGATCCCATTGACATGGCAGCCAATTCACCTTCCAGTTGACCGGAAACTGTCAGACTTGCTTGTTTGCCAAAAAAATCACCGGCATAATCGATCGCACCATCCGCGTCTTTTTTCAAGTCGTATAAATTCATGGTCGTTACCTGGAACATTTGTCCGGCACCTTCACAATCCGAAGCAGTAATTATCGGTGTATGAAAATAAAAGAACCCGCGTTCATGAAAGAATGTGTGGATCGCCATTGCCATATTATGACGGATACGGAAAATAGCTCCAAAAGTATTGGTCCTTGGACGAAGGTGCGCAATTTCTCGTAAAAATTCCAACGTATGACCTTTCTTCTGTAACGGATAGGTCTCGGGATCTGCAATACCGTAAATTTCGATTTTATCGGCTTGTATTTCTACCGTTTGTCCCTGACCCTGTGATTCGACCAGCGTACCGGTTACGCTTATACAGGCACCCGTAGTAATAGGTTTTAAATATTCATCTCCGAATTTTGCATTGTCGGCAACAACCTGGATATTATTTATTGTTGAACCATCATTCAACGCAATAAAACTTACATTTTTATTTCCACGACGGGTACGAACCCATCCTTTTATGTTTACTTCAGCGCCAAAATCTTTTCTTTTCAGTGCTTCAACAATAATTGTTCTACTCATACTGTTCTGTTTATTGAGATTCTTATGATTTAACTAAATCTATTTAAGATACAAAAGTACGAAATTTCATTGGAAAATAAACCCTCTAATAACAAAAAGCACCAGGTTCGTGATGAACCGGTGCTTTTTTAGTAGCGTTAATGCTTTTTTATTTTCTTTTTGATTGATCAATACTTCCAATCATGCTCATAGCGCAACGGAATCCAATGTCGTTGGCAGATCTGTTCTGATCCATATAACGACGGGTGGAAGGATTCAACCAATAGGCCCTGTCTTTCCACGAACCACCTTTGTATACACGGGTCATGTCGGTCACTGAAGGTCTCAGAACATCAGTCGGGTCAATAATTACATTTGTTTTTAAATTGGCCAATCCGGTGCTGTCATTTAACGTGAAATCGATTTGTGAAGTAGCATCGCCATCTTTAAAATTACGAACATCGTCCCCTTTTGCAACTTCGTATTCAATGCGACCAAGTGAATCAATTTTATAAGATCGGTTTCCTAAGGCATCCACGGTGAATACCGGAGTCTTATATACATTTCCCCTGAATGAGTTGTATTCTGCAATATCTTCGTATGATGTCGACCGGTATACATCCAATACCCATTCATTTACATTTCCGGCCATATTATACAATCCAAAATCATTTGGAAAATATGAATCAACAGGTGCAGTAATGGTTGCTTTGTCATTCAGACTCCCTGAAGTACCCATCATATCACCACGGCCACGAACAAAATTTGCCATCATTTTTCCCATTTCTCTTTTTGTAGGATTACGAACCTGTGAACCTGACCATGGGTAAATTTTTCCTTCACGGATCATTCCGTTTTTCCCGGAAGTAATCGCATAAGCGGCAAATTCCCATTCTGCTTCTGTTGGTAAACGGAAGTCAGAGAAAAGTATTCCATCCGACATATCTACCTTTCGGTTTTTACCATACAAGTCTTTCTTTGCATTTTTACCGGCTCCGGGTTGATAACTTTCCTGCTTTAAATATTTTTGAGTGTTAAAAACAAAACTGTTGGCTATTGAGTCTTCATTGGTCTGATTTTCAAGTTTTGAAAAATTGGGAGCTACGATAACCCCGGCGCGCACCAGTGCCAATTCGTTAACACGATCTGTTCTCCATTGGCAATAATCCATAGCCTGTTCCCAGGATACACCGACTACCGGATATTGATCAAAAGCAGGATGCGTAAAATAGTTCTCAAGGTAAGGCTCGTTGTAAGCCAATTCTTCTCTCCAGACAGTAAAGTCGGGTTGTGCTTTTTGGACCAATCTAGGGGCAGTTTTACCAAACACGGCTTTCATCCAGTTTGTATATTCACGCCAGTCGATGTTTCGTATTTCAAATTCATCCATATAGAATGAACTAACGGTAATTTTTCTTGGCTTATTATCCCGGGGGGCGGTGATGTATTCACCTTTTTCACCAATGGTGAATGATCCTCCTTCGATTGCTACCATACCGGTCGGCACTTCTGATATGTAGCCTTTTTTAACAGTAAATCCTGCTTCACTTTTATCATTATATTTCCAGCCTGTAACACGGGAACTGCTTTCGTTGGTAGGTTTACCAACGCAGGCAAACATGGTTATTGCTAAAGATATCGACGCTAATTTAGCTATGGTTATCAATTTCATATTATATGATATAATTTAAAGAATGTAAATTGTTTAAAATAACTCTGCAAAAATAGTATTTTTTTCCTGGATTAAGTCTATAACATACGATTTTTTGGATTTTAAAAAAAAATTATTTCATCTTAATAACTTGTTTTCTACAAAAAACGTATACTTTGCTGTAAAATTTTCAATTTTTTATTATTCTAACAACTCTATCGCTATATTTTCTTACTTTTGCAATTGTATGAACAATTTCAATAAAAAGTTGATTTTTTCAAAGTCATGAAAACTAATTCATTGCTAATTAACCTGAATAGCCGGTTGGTTGATCTTTCTGTTCCTGTTGTTATGGGAATTGTGAATGTTACACCGGATTCATTTTTTGCCGGTAACAGGTTTGTTACAGACAAATCAATTCTGTTGGCAGTCGAGAAAATGGTGCTGGAGGGTGCCGGGATTATCGACATTGGTGGTTATTCAACCCGACCGTTGGCAGAGCCTGTTACACAGGATGAAGAAATAAGACGGGTTTCTCAGGGATTGGAAGTTATATTAAAAAAATATCCGGATGTAGCAATATCGGTAGATACATTTCGATCGGGGGTGGCAAGGCATGTGGTACATAACTTTGGCGTTGCTATGATCAATGATGTCAGCGGTGGTACTTTAGATGATTTGATGTTCGAAACAATTGCCGATTTAAAAGTTGCATATGTGCTTATGCACATGCGGGGAACTCCACAGACTATGCAGACCAACCTCAAGTATGAGGATGTTGTTTCTGAGGTATTACATTTCCTGGCAAAGCGACTTGCGCAGTTACATTTATTAGGAGTAACCGATGTTGTTGTGGATCCGGGTTTCGGGTTTGCTAAAACAATTGATCAGAATTTTAAATTGTTGAATAAATTAGAATATTTTCAACAATTAAACGTTCCTATACTTGCAGGGTTTTCGCGAAAATCCATGCTGACCAAAACATTGGGAATCGACGCCAATAATGCCCTGAATGCAACAACGGCAGCCAATATGTTAGCCCTGATGGGCGGAGCCTCCCTATTGAGGGTCCATGATGTCAAAGAGGCAATGCAGACGATCAGCATCTACCAAAAAAATTTAGAAAATTAGATACGAGATTAATTTGAAAAAACGATTAGTTAATTCAACAATACATGGGGTTTCAGATAGGCTTTAAAGATGTGATTGATGTTTTTTTGGTGGCATTGTTGCTTTACCAGACTTTCAAACTGCTTAAACGTACCGGGGCAGCGAATATATTTATCGGCATTCTTGCATTTGTTATTTGTTGGTTCATTGTTTCCTATGTTTTCAAAATGGAGCTGCTTGGCGGAATCTTCGACAGGGTAGTTAATGTTGGAGCTTTTGCATTGATCGTTTTATTTCAGGATGAAATCAGGAGATTCTTTTCGCGGATTGGTTCCAGCAGAAAAGGAAGTATTATTCATTCTATTAAACGTTTCTTTGTCAATGATAACAACAACAAAGAAAAAACCGATTTCGATCTGGTTCAAATCGTACTCGCTTGCCGCAATTTAGCAAAAAGCTCAACCGGGGGATTAATTGTTTTGACCCGGAATAATAATTTAGAGTTTTATACCCATTCGGGAGAACAAATTAATGCAAATATAAATTCAAGGTTAATTGAAAATATTTTTTTTAAAAACAGTCCGTTACACGATGGGGCATTAATTGTCTCGGATCGTAAACTGAAAGCAGCTGCCTGTATTCTACCGGTATCCAAAAATCAATCGATCCCTAAAAGAATGGGATTAAGGCATCGGGCTGCATTGGGAATCACCGAACATTCCGACTCGATAGCCATTGTGGTTTCCGAAGAAACCGGACATATATCATGGGCTATAAACGGACAACTGACTGTGAATGTAAAACCCGAACAACTTGAACATTTCTTATCCGAAGTGATGGTTTTATAAGGCGATGAATGACCTGATATAAAACAATAAACTACTGGAATATAATTGTTTAGTAAATTTCAATTTATTTTTATCTCTTAAAAATTATAGCAGGTATAAATTGTTTTATTAACGTAATCAAAATAAATACATTCAACTTTTTTAAATTTGAATTGTTTTAATACTAATCATCTTTATAATTAACAAATTAATAAACAACAAATTAATCATCGATTATGGAAAAAATTTCAGAAAAGGTAAAACCAGGTGTTGTAACGGGTAAAGACTTACAATATATCTTCAAAGTCGCTAAAGCAAACGGTTTTGCTATACCATCAGTAAATGTGGTTAGTTCTTCAACAGTGAATGCAATTATGGAAGCTGCTAAACTTAACAATGCTCCGGTAATGATTCAGTTCTCGAACGGTGGGGCAGCTTTTAATGCAGGCAAAGGATTGAAATTAGACGGACAACAGGCTGCTGTACTTGGTGCAATTGCCGGTGCAAAACACATTCATACGTTGGCAGAAGCTTATGGCGTATATGTTGTATTACACACTGACCATGCCGCTAAAAAATTACTTCCCTGGATTGATGGATTGTTAGATGCCGGTGAAAAACATTTTGCTGAAACAGGTAAACCACTTTTCAGTTCACATATGTTGGATCTGTCAGAAGAACCACTTGAAGAAAATATTGCCATTTGTAAACGTTATCTTGAACGTATGAGCAAAATGGGAATGACCCTCGAAATTGAACTTGGTATTACCGGTGGAGAAGAAGATGGCGTTGACAACAGTGGTATCGATAACAGCTTGTTGTATACTCAACCTGCCGATGTGTATTATGCTTATGAAGAATTAAGCAAAATATCTCCTAACTTTACAATTGCTGCGTCTTTTGGTAATGTACATGGAGTTTACAAACCGGGAAATGTGAAACTGATGCCTATCATTTTAAAGAATTCTCAGGATTTCATTAAAGAAAAACTGGGTAGTTCGGACAATCAACCTGTAAACTTCGTATTCCATGGCGGATCGGGTTCTACACATGCTGAAATCCGTGAAGCAATCAGCTACGGTGTGGTTAAAATGAATATCGATACCGATACCCAATGGGCATATTGGGATGGTGTTCGTCAGTTTGAAGCTGCTAATCACGGGTATCTTCAAAGCCAGATTGGTAATCCTGATGGCGCTGATAAACCAAACAAAAAACACTACGATCCACGTGTCTGGTTACGTAAAGGCGAAGACTCGCTTATTGCACGTGTGAAAGTCGCTTTTGAAGATTTAAATGCAGTAAATAGCCTGTAAGAATTTACTATTTGACAATTTACTATTTACTATTTAAAGATAGTAAATTGGATTTACAAAATAAAGGCTGTCTAAAAAATTAGACAGCCTTTTGTATTTAAACTAATTGACAAAAAATAGTAAATAGTAAATTGTCAAATAGTAAATATTGATCATGCTTTTCCTGCACTACCCAACACATTCACCGTTTTATGGGCATAGAGTTTTTTCAGTTCATCACGTGCCGGTCCCAGATACTTACGTGGATCAAATTCACCCGGTTTGGTAGCCAATACTTCACGAATAGCAGCTGTCATGGCAAGGCGGCCATCTGAATCGATATTGATTTTACAAACTGCCGAAGCGGCTGCTCTGCGCAATTGATCTTCAGGAATACCGATCGAATCTTTCAGGGCACCACCGTATTTGTTGATCGTTGCCACATATTCCTGTGGAACCGATGAAGAACCGTGCAATACAATTGGAAATCCGGGAATCAATTTTTCAATTTCTTCAAGAATGTCAAAACGTAATGGTGGTGGCACTAATATACCGTTTTCATCACGGGTGCATTGTGCAGGGGTGAATTTGTTCGCTCCGTGGGAAGTCCCGATTGAAATAGCCAACGAATCAACTCCGGTACGGGTTACAAATTCTACCACTTCTTCCGGTTGAGTATATGTATGGTGTTCGTGGGATACTTCATCTTCCACACCGGCCAACACACCTAACTCACCTTCGACACTTACTCCATGAGTATGAGCATAATCAACCACTTTTTTGGTAAGTGCCACATTTTCTTCAAAAGGTAAATGTGAACCATCAATCATCACGGATGAAAATCCTGTTTCAATACAGCTTTTACAAAGTTCGAAGCTATCTCCATGATCCAAATGCAAAACAACCGGAATGTTCATACCCAATTCTTTGGCATATTCCACGGCTCCCTGTGCCATGTAACGTAGCAAGGTCTGGTTTGCATATTTACGCGCTCCACTGGATACCTGTAGAATAACAGGGGATTTTGTTTCAACACATGCAGCAATGATAGCCTGCATTTGTTCCATGTTATTGAAATTGAAAGCGGGAATAGCATACTTGCCTTCAATAGCTTTTTTGAATAAGTCACTGGTATTGACCAATCCAAGTTCTTTGTAATTTACCATTTTCTTTGAATTTTATAGTTTGATAATTTGACCGCAAAAGTAGTCTTTTTTTATCAAATAAGAAAGCATAAGTCATTATTCTCTTTTGTATTGTAAGTAAATTTACCGATAATTGGATTTGTCTTTTATTGCTTCAACTGAAAAATTGCTTTTTTAGGTTCTGATTTTAAATGATAGGAACAGAGGTAAAAATAACAATATGTTGAATCACCTGGTATGCAATTCAGCCGGGTTAAGAACTGAATTCTCTTCAGCTTTAAATAAACCGGCATCCTGTTCTTCGTGTTTAATTACCGTTACCTGGTGTCCTACAATCTGATTTGCACCATCTCTAATTTCAATCCTGTGAAAATATAAATATTATGATTATTCGAATGGAACGTAAGATAAAGTGATCATATGCATCTGTTTTGAATTGATTTCGTAAAAAATCGTTTTACTATCGTTTTAGTCCTCTTTTACTCCCCTTTGCCCCGGATCGGTATCCTGTCCATCAAATATCCGTATATAGTCCGATAGTAGTCCGTATCTATATAAATACGGACATCTAACGGACTATATATGGACATGTAACGGAGTATATACGGACCTATGTAAAAGGGGACTAAAAGGGGAGTAAAAGAATAATTGGAGAAGAAGAAGTCTTTTTTCAAATTAATTATATTAAATTCCGAAAACACCATGGGATTTGTTTATTCATCTAAGCATTGATTCATATATGAATTCATGTGAATTTAAAAATGTTCAGGTTTGAGTCGGTATTCCAATATTTAATTTATAAATTTGTATTTTAAAAATATTTTCAAACAAAAGGATGTTGTTTTTGGTTTAAACAAAATAAAAATCGAAACATCGATCGGTTTGATTTCTGAAATCTACTTGTTTTACTCACCTAATTAACTATATCATTATGGGACTTCTAAAAGAATTTAAAGAATTTGCCATGCGTGGCAATGTCATTGATCTGGCTGTCGGAGTAATTATCGGAGGTGCATTTGGAAAAATTATTGCTTCGTTAGTTGCCGATATTATTATGCCCCCGATTGGTTTACTGGTAGGAGGCGTCAACTTTGTCGATCTGAAATGGCAAATGAAACCTGCCGAAATTGTGAATGGTGTAAAAAAAGCAGCTGTTACATTGAACTATGGCAATTTCTTACAGGTAACTTTTGATTTTCTGATTGTTGCCTTTTGCATCTTTTTGTTTATTAAAGCAATAAATTCGATGGCAAAGAAAAAGGATGATGCTCCCGCTGCTCCCGCTCCTCCTTCCGAAGAAGTGAAATTGCTTTCTGAAATCCGTGATTTATTAAAAAAATAATACAGCCGGTGTTATAAATAAAAATTACTGATGACTTATTTATGTCATCAGTATCTTTTTATAGCCTTTTTGGTTTACTTTCATCGGGATATAATGCTTTGTTCATCGATTTTTACTTGGTTTACTTCCCGACATGCGTGTATCTTTGCATCATAAATTTTTAAAACAGACTATTATGGAAAATGAAGTTAAGAATTCGTTTCGTTCGGGCTATACTAAAGGACTTGGCTTCGGACTGTTTTTAATGTTGGTTGGCGTTTTGTTTCTTGGCTATAATTTTGGTTTTATATCTTATAGTCTCAAGGAAATTATTTTCTCATGGCCTATGATATTGATTTTAATTGGTGTGGTACATATTTTCAAGAGAAAATTAATATCGGGAGTTGTATTGACTCTAGTTGGCGGGTTTTTTATGATTCCTAAAGTTGTACCGGGTCTTGATGGTCAGTTTATTCATATCTATTGGCCATTATTATTAATTGGTGCGGGAATTGTTATTCTACTGCAACGGGTCATTAACCCGGGTTGGGGATTTGAATCGTGGGAGCGGAACTGGCGAAATCATGAACATCGACATCATTCACATCGTTATGATCATTCCAAATGGGCACGTGATTACAATAACACGGGATTTTCTAAAAATAGTGTATTTGGAAGTGGTGACCATATTGTGCTCGATCCTGAATTTAAGGGAGGGGATCTGAATGCTGTATTCGGTGGGATTACCCTGGATCTGCGCAGAACTAATTTGCCGGTGGGTGAGACCATTCTTGAAGTAAATGCCGTTTTTGGAGGAATTACTATATATGTCCCCGTTGACTGGTTTGTGGAAACCCATTTGGATGCTGTATTTGGAGGTTTCCAGGATAACAGGATGCCAAAGGAGCCGCTTGATACTACTCGTAAGCTGGTAATTACCGGATCGTGTGTATTTGGAGGTGGAGAGTTGCGTAATTAATATGTTGAGTTAATAATGTTATGATGTTATGATGTGATAATGCGATGATGTGGAAAACAAGGAAGACACATTCTATCTAAACTATACAATTCTAACTGTTTACTGACAATTTAAAATGATACATCCATTTCTGGAAAATAAGTCGAAATTACTTCAATATATCCTGGTTTGGGTAGTATATGCTTCTCTTCAAACCTTTTTTATTCAAGGGTTGGTAACACTTCCATTCTGGATGGTGCTGGTCAATGGTGTAATTGATGCTGCTATTTTTGGACTGATAGGTATTCTGCTCTGGAGTGTCGTGAAATATGGCAATTTTGTAGCATTAACCCTGTATCAGCGGTTAGTTAATAATATCGCCCTGGCATTATTAAGCATTGCTTCCTGGTTAGGTTGTGGATATGGTCTTTTTAATTTGATATTCGGCAATGAATCGAGCAGTAAGCTTATTCCTGTGATGCCTGTTTTGGGATTTATCGGACTGCTGATTTATCTGCTGATCATGCAACTTTTTCGGTTTGCTATGATTCAAACGGATCAGCCGGATGAAGAACCCGACACGCTTGTTGTTGCAGAAGAACTCATATCAGCGAAGGAGATTCAGACTGAAATAATTGAACGCATAGCCGTCAAATCGGGGACTAAAATTCATGTGGTATTAGTTCCTGAAATTTTATATTTACAGGCTGATGGTGATTATGTCCAGATATTTACCGCACAGGGAAAGTTCCTGAAAGAACAAACCATGAAGTATTTCGATGAACATTTGCCTGAAAATCAATTTGTACGGGTTCACCGATCTGTCATTGTCAATGTGGAAATGATATCACGCATTGAACTCTACGAAAAGCAAAACCAATTGCTGACTCTGAAAAACGGGCAACAGGTTAAAACCAGCCCGGGTGGATATAAAGCTTTACGGGCAGTATTAAATTTATAAGCTTTTTTCCGGTAGGATAATCTCATTTGATTGGTATTAGAATAAACAAAAAAGCAGTTAACACGCATAGGGTTAACTGCTTTTCTGTTTTTTGAAAAAGAGATTAATCTTCTTCATTCTTTGTTGCTTCGTATTCTCTAAGCAGTTTATCCTGAATATCCGTAGGCACCAGTTCGTAGCTGGCAAACTTCATACTGAAAGAAGCCCTTCCACCGGTCAACGAGCTCAAAGTCGTTGAATAACTTCCTAATTCTTTCAAAGGTATTTTCGCAGTTAGTTTTTCATACCCCTTTTCACTTTCCATGCCCATTATCACGGCACGACGTCCCTGCAAGTCACCCATTACATCGCCAAGCCGGTCGGAAGGAGCCTGAACGATCACATCATAGATTGGTTCAAGTAGTTTTGGACCTGCTTCTTTAAAGGCTTTCGAGAATGCATGGCGGCCAGCCAGGCGGAATGAAATTTCATTTGAATCGACCGGATGCATTTTGCCATCATAAACAATAACACGCACGTCGCGTGCATACGAACCCGTTAGCGGCCCTTGTTCCATTCGTTCCATGATTCCCTTCATAATGGCAGGAAGGAAGCGCAAATCGATCGCACCGCCCACAATACTGTTCACAAGAATCAGTTTTCCGCCCCATTCCAGATTTACTTCCTGAGTATCGCGATTGCTGATTTTATATTCCTGTCCGTTAAAACGAAACGTATCGGGAGCAGGCATACCCTCGTAAAAGGGCTCAATAATAAGATGCACTTCGCCAAACTGACCGGAACCACCTGATTGTTTTTTGTGACGGTAATCGGCACGTGCTTTTTTCGTGATGGTTTCGCGGTAAGGAATTTTTGGTTCTTTAAAATCGATAAGAATCTTATCATTGTTTTCGAGTCTCCATTTTAAGGTGCGCAAATGGAATTCACCCTGACCGTACAGGATGGTTTGTTTAAGCTCTTTCGATTGTTCGATGATCCAGGTAGGATCTTCCTCGTGCATACGGGTAAGGATCTCACTCAGCTTTTCTTCGTCAGACTCAAGTTTGGCCTTAATAGCCCGGCGGTATTTTGGTTCGGGATATTTAATTTCTTTAAAGTCATATTCGCAGCCCTTTACATTAAGCGTATTTCCGGTACGGGTTTCTTTCAATTTTACGGTTGCACCTATATCTCCAGCCACCAGTACATCTACTTTAGTACGAATCTGTCCGGCTACAGAAAAAATCTGACTGATCCGTTCTTTTGCGCTACGGTCAATATTCACTAAATCATCGCCTTCTTTTAGTTTCCCGCTCATTACCTTGAAGTAAGAAACTTCGCCAATATGTGGCTCAACGCTTGTCTTAAAGACATAAATGCTGGTCGGTCCGTTCGGATCAGCCTCAATTTCCTGACCATCTTTGGTCTGTGGTTTTTCAGTTTGGTTGACACTTGGAGAGACGTTGCAAACAAATTCCATTAACCTGCGAACGCACATGTCACGACCTGCACAGACACAAAAAACAGGGAACATTTCGCGCCGGATCAAACCCTTTCGAATACCAATACGCATTTCATCTTCAGTCAAAGAGCCCTGATCAAAGAATTTTTCCATTAATGCCTCATCATGTTCAGCAGCAGCTTCCACTAACAAATTATGCAGGTTTTGAGCTTTTTCTATTTCAGCATCCGGAATTTCAAGCACATCGGGAACACCACCTTCGGGTTTCCAACGGTACAATTTCATTTTCAACACATCCACCACGGCATTAAACTGAGGACCCACCGTAATGGGATATTGTATTTGAACTATTTTATTTCCATAATTATCTTTTAGTTGTTCCAACGTACGATCAAAATCAGCTTTTTCCTGATCAAGATGGTTAGCGACAAAAATAACTGGTTTGTTGAATTTTTCCGTATACCGGAAGTGATTGTTGGTTCCGACTTCTACGCCATATTGCGAATTGAGAAGGATAAGTGCGGTATCGGTAACGTTGAGTGAAGTTACTACTCCGCCTATAAAATCGTCGGAACCGGGGCAGTCAATAAAATTTAGTTTTCTTTCGTGCCATTCAGTTTGAATAATAGTCGAAAAAACTGAATAGCCATACTCTTTTTCTACGGGGAAATAATCGGAAACTGTGTTTTGAGCGTTTACAGTACCTCTACGTTTTATAACACCACTCTCGAAAAGCATCGCTTCTACAAGAGTGGTTTTCCCCGAGCCGGAACTTCCCAGCAGTGAAATGTTTTTAATTTCATTCGATTGATATACTTTCATATTGTATTAAAAATTAAAAGAATTAATACTAAAAAAATAGATGTTTTTTAAAATGAAAAATCGTAGGGCAATGTATGAAATCTCTATTAAAAATGTATTTCGGAAATCTATGTTCTACAACATGGATTTAAGCAGGAAGTCGGTAATTGATCGTCGGGAGTAAGTATTAGTTAGTTGAAATTAGTTAGTAAGTAGTTAGTTGGACTTGTTTTATAGGTGGAGCATTTTTTTTGTTTCATTCCGGAATTCCGGAGATTTTCTGAAAAAGTATAAGGTAACCAATAAACAGATGGCAAGAATTACACCAAAAACATCAAAACTGTTTTCGGAGGTAAGCCAGGTAGTGAGTGAGAAGAACAGGGTGCCTGTCAATACAAAAACAAAGGTGATGAGATTCAGGTACCCGATCATGTCACCCAGTTTACGTCCAAGATTAGAATTCTGAAGCATGGACAGGCATGGAATCTGAAACAACCCTCCCATAAATGCCGTGCTGAATACACAGAATACAAAGAACCACAGGCTGAGATGGAAAAATGTCAAAAGAAAAAACAAGATACTCATTCCCGAAATGCCGATCAGGATCAGTCCTTTTTTGACTTCTCTGCCGGAGATGCGTCCTGCAGCCCAGCACCCCAGGGCAATGCCAATAGCAGCACAAGCCATGACTATTCCAGTGGTAGTATTTGAAGCCTGATACACATGTTTGCAGTGGATTACCAGGTTCATTTGCAACATTCCTCCGATCAGCCAGAAAGCCGATGCCCCAAATACAGCGCTGTTGACGCCCGGATGTGTGCGGGCAAACCTGAAGGAGTTGATTACAAACTTTATGGGATTCAATGTGCCGGCACCTTCTTTATTTTCTGGTAATTCAATTGCCCGGATGGAATGTGTAACCAGATAACCCAGTATTGCCAGCCCGATAAATATAGAAAATACCAGCCATTCATTATAGATATCCGAAACCACCGAAGCTGTTACCGTCCCTGTCAGGATGCCCAGGAATGCCATCATTTCGAACACACCGCTTCCGAACGAAACACCTCCCTCACCGCCGATATCCCGGATCAGGCTGTATTTGGAAGGAGAGTACATGCAGCTCAAAATGCCCATTAACAGGACTGTCAATATTGCTACCATCACCCACTGATAATAGAATGCCACGCAGGACAATGCCAGCACAGGTATCTCCAGCAATTTGCACAACCGGAATACTTTCTTTTTGGAATATTTCACTGCCAGACGTCCTGCAAGTGGCGAAAGAAAAAGATAAGGTACTATCAGTGATGCCGAAACCAGCGATATCAGTTGCGACTGCGTCATCCAATGCGGCATAGCCCAATTTACAGCAATAAAGATGATACAGTTCTTTACGAAATTATCATTAAATACTCCCAGAAAGTTGCTCAAAAAAAGGGGCGTCCATTTATTGCGGAATAATATCATGGGTTGATGTGATGATTAGTTGATGTGATGATGTGATAATTAGTTGATGTGAAGAATAGTTGATGTGATGATGTGATAATAGATTACAAATATAAGGAAAACCTGTTGTTACCCCAATCGCGAAACCATAAATATGAATAGTCACCCATAAACCACAAAGTCCGTCAGGATCTTTTGTTCTTTTTAATCAATTTGTTCTGTGATAGATTCGAGGAATGCCATCAATAGGATTGGACTTTAGCCCAATCTTCCAATAGGGTAAGATATAGTAAACCAATTATATATATAATAATACCTGTTAAATTAATTTGGTTAAGCCTATAAAAAGCTTACTCTATCCTCCCGATATAGCCGGAGGCACTTAATTCTTTACCTAATCCATTTCATGTTCTATACAATAAAACCCGAAGAGTAACATTCGTTACATCTTCGGGTTTATGCTTATAAAATGTGGTTATTATAAACTGATTTTCTGCCGGAAGTCACCTATCCTGACAATATACAATCCTTTTGACAACTGAGGTTGAATGGTTTCTTTTAACTCAGAAGTAAAGACTCTTTTGCCTTGAATGTTGTAAATTTCCACATTCCCGGTAGTGAATCCTTTGAGAGTCATTGTGGCATTTGAAACTGTAAGTTTGCGGTTCTCAGGATTTAAATTATTAACGGCTGTAGACAATTCGCCGAATAAAATAACATCATCAATACGAATTTCTCCTAAAGTGGGGGTTGAAAATTTTACAGAAAGATTATTAGAAGCTGGAACAATAACGCCACTAATAAACTCCCATTTACCTTTTGCAGATGCCAATGCTGCAATATCTGTAACAGCTATATCTGTTAATGCACCACCATTATCTGTATATTGCACCACCATTTTTTTTGAATCACCTGCACTTTTCCCAAATATACCGAAACTCAATGTATAACGATTGTAAGTTTGTCCTGATATACCACTAATGCCACTAATAGTAAATGAATTTGTTGCATTTGAGTTGAAATACAGATTACCATGTCCGCTAGCTGTTGCAACACCTTTAATTGCTAAACTATCAGAGGGATTATTACTTCGAACATTAATACTTCCGACAGTATCAGTACCAAAAGGATCTACGCGAGTCCAAGAATAAGTTATCCCTGTAGCCGCTAAATTATCCCAAACGTGGTTAATAATATTTTCACCTTTTGGAGTAGAAGGTGTCCCAAAAGTTTCTTTAAAGATAATATCCTGAGCAATTCCAGTTATCGTAAGCGCAAAAATTGCTAAGAAAAGCAGGGTAGTTTTTTTCATATGCGTATTTTTATTGATTTATTTTGCAAAGTTATATTTTATTTTAATACAATTACAAAAAAAGCTATAATAATATATGAGAAATTTAATTTTGAAGGTTGACACAAAGTGTTTGCATCTTTATTACAGATTAAAAAGTAAGTTTAATCTGTCTATCAGTGTTTTCGCAATGAAAAAATAAAGCTTAATCCTCCTGTCGGAACCAGTTTAGCGGATATTTTTCCACGGTGGTTAAGTACTGCGTTTTTCACGATAGCCAGTCCGAGCCCTGTACCACCCATTTTACGGCTGCGTCCTTTGTCCACCCGGTAGAACCGTTCGAACAAACGGGTGAGATGTGTTTCATCCACTCCAATACCATTGTCACTGAATGAGAAATAATAGAAATGCTCATCTTCACGGTAGCAACTGATATCGACCGTTAATTTTTCACCGGCGTATGTAAGGGTATTGTCCAACAGGTTCCTGAAAATGGAATAGATGAGTGACCGGTTTCCTAATATCTGAATGTCGGGTGGGAAGTTCTTCAGAATTATACATTCTTTCTGTTCAATTTCCAAATGTACATCATTGAGCACATCCTGAATGACTTCCGAGACATTACAAGGTTCTTTTTCAAACAGCCGTTTGGCTTCATCCATTTTGTTGAGCGTTGTGATATCCTGTAATAGCGCACTCAACCGTTTGGCCTGTTGGAACGATCGTTCCACAAAAAAAAGCTGACGTTTAGGATCCATGTCCGGGTTTTCAAGAATGCTTTCCATATAGCCCAGAATGCTGCTTACAGGAGTTTTCAGTTCATGCGAAATGTTTTGCGTCAGGTGTCGTTTCATCTCATTTTCATGTTCCTGGACTGAAATGTCATTGATGGATATTTCGAAGGTATTATCCTGAAATACGATACATTGTACTGAAAAAACATGTCCCCCTTTTTCTACAATCAGTTTCTTGCGTTTAATTTCATTGTTTAGTAAACTTTCATCGATAAACTGATTAATATCTGAAAATTCAGGGAGTAGAAATATTTCATCCGAACTCTCGCATTGCTGGTCAGAAAGGATGTTGGTAAATTGAATGAAGTGCGTATTGGCAAGCAATTCTTTTTTTTGTGAAGAAAAAATGCCCAGTCCTTCCTGTGAAATCTGAAGATGTTTGATCAGCTTCTCCCGTTCACGGTTCACTTCGTCCTTCGTGACCAGGAGTAATTTGTAAAGCTGTACAATGTTTTTGCTGATCTCACCCAATTCATCATTCGGGAATTCAATGTCGGTATCAGGCATTTCTTCTTTCTCAGCTTTTTGGGTAAATATACGAAGCCGGTCGATGGAACGTGTAAAATTTCTTGAGATAATATACAGCGCCAGCACTGCCATGATCAATACCATCGCCATGAAATACAGGAAAAAAGTATTGGCTTTGAGCATGCTAATCAGACTTACATTGTAAGGCAACGCGCTCCTGACGTAATCATTCGGGAATCGGTGGGCCAGATAATAATAATCCTTTCCGGTGGAAACAGAATGACGTATGGCTTTGCCGTTGTCGGAATAATTAGCCATTTGTATCTCGGGGCGATTGATGTGATTCTCAAGAACCGTATCTTTTTTGACCGACGAATCGAATGAAACTACACCGGTGGTATCAACAACGGTTACCCGCAAAGAACTGTCGGGGAATAAGCGCACGTAATCGTCCAGTTCATCCCAGGTTGGATGTTGTTCCCTGATGAACCGGTTGATCGTGAAGTTGTAAGTGGTCAGTTGTTGATCGAGCTGTTCAGTACGAAATTCCTTCTCACGCTGGTATTGAAAAAAACAGATGATAGCCAGCATCAAAAAGAAGATGCTGAAAAAGTAAAGGAATATACGTTTGTTTAGATTCATGATCAGGAAGAATTTACTATTTATTCATTTACTATTTACTATTTAAGATCTGAAAGTGAAGTGGCTTTAAAATTGTAAATAGTAAATAGTAAAATAGTAAATGATTTAATGGTAAATAGTAAATGATAAAATAGTAAATGGATTTATTCTTCGAAACAATACCCATATCCAAGCCGGGTTACAATATTTTTACCGTAGGGACCTATTTTTTTGCGGAGTCGGGTGATGTTCACATCAATGGTCCGATCGAGAACGATTACTTCATCGCTCCATACCCTGTTCAACATTTCGTCGCGCGAAAATACCCGGTTCTTATTTTCCAACAGAAGTTTCAGTATCTCAAATTCTTTTTTGGTGAATGGTATTTCAATGCCCTCGAGTGTTACTTTCTTATTCTCCAATGACATCTCCAGTTTCTCGTAACTCAGTTGAAGCGCCGGAAGTGAATCGGTTTTATTGGTTTCAAACCTTCGTATTACTGCTTTTACCCTTGCCAACACTTCGCGAATGGAGAATGGTTTGGAAATATAATCATCCGCTCCAATATTAAATCCGGTCAGACGGTCGGTTTCGGAGTCTTTTGCTGTGAGATAAATAATCGGAATATTTGTTGTTTTTGGATTCTCATTCAGGATACGTCCCATTTTAAAACCTGATATTTCGCCCATCATGACATCGAGTAACAAAAGGGTGTAACTGCTAATGTCTTTTTTCAGAGCTTCTTCTGCCGAATAAGCTACATCAACTGTATACCCTTCGGTTTCCAGGTTGTATTGAAGGATTTCACATAAATCTTCTTCGTCGTCAACTACTAAAATTCGATATGGATTCATACACTTATTTTATTAAATATTTGATACAAAGAAACTAATTGTTTATTTCGCGGCTGTGTAATAACTGTTACAAATATATGACAATTATTCAGAACCTTTCATTATTTAGCGGTATTAAATAAAAAAGAGACAACCCGGTTTGGATTTATCTCTTTTTTTATGTTGTAACAGATGAAAGTTATATCTTTTTTGGAGCATGTTTAAGTACTTTGGCATCGATATAGAAGAAAATCTCTTCCGCAATATTTGCACAATGATCGCCGATTCGTTCCAGTTTTCTGAATATCCCGATCAGTTCGAGGCATTCAAAAGCTCTGTCCGGATTCTTTTGTAAATAGGCGGCAATGATTTGAACCGATTTTTCATTGATTTCATCAACCTGAGAATCCTCATTGAAAATAGCTGCGGCAAAATTAGATTTTTCATTCTCGAAAGCTTCCAATCCCTGAGCCAGCATCTTATTCACCTGATCGATCATTTTCTGCAAGTGACTATCCGATATTACTTCTGCATCGACTATGACCGATGGGTTATTGACCAGTATGTGTGAAATGCCATTGGCAAAATCGGCAATCCTTTCCAGGTTGGAGTTGATTTTGAAGACAGCAAGTACAAATCTCAAATCGACTGCCACGGGTTGGTAAAGTGCAATGATGTTTTCACAAAATCCATCTATCTTCAATTCATAGGCATCTACCTTTTTCTCACGCATATTTACTTTAGCAGCCAGGTCTTTGTCAAATAAAAGAATGGCTTCACCGGCATTGGATACCTGTGATATAACTAATCTCCACATGTCAATTAAATCTTGCCTGAGGGACGATAATTCTTGTTCTATGTGTCTCATATATTTTATTTTGTAATGACCCCCAACCCCTAAAGGGGAGATGAAGTCCAGATTCCATTTTTAATTATTATTTATAGCATGATTTGTAATCAAAAATCATGAGTGATGTCTTTTTACACCCCTTTAGGGGCTTGGGGTCTTTCCCTTTCTCCCCTTTAGGGGTTGGGGGTCATTCATACATCAACCAAATCTTCCTGTAACGTAGTTTTGAGTTGAAATCTGTTGGGGGTTGGTGAATATCTTTTTTGTGTCATCAAATTCAATCATCTCACCCAGGTAAAAGTAAGCCGTTTTATCACTAACACGCGAAGCCTGTTGCATGTTGTGTGTAACAATGATAATTGTGTAATCTTTTTTCAATTCATAAATCAGATCTTCTATTTTTGCAGTTGAAATAGGGTCAAGTGCCGATGCCGGTTCGTCCATCAGAACTACTTTTGGAGAGATGGCCAGTGCTCTGGCAATACATAACCTCTGTTGTTGTCCTCCGGAAAGGGCAAAGGCCGATTTTTTCAGTTTATCTTTTACTTCGTCCCACAAAGCAGCCGATTTGATAGATTCAATCACCCGGTTTTCGATGTATTCTTTATCTTTGATTCCATTGACGCGCAATCCGTAGGCAACGTTTTCAAATATTGATTTAGGAAATGGATTTGGTTTTTGAAACACCATACCTACCTGTTTCCTTAATTCATCCACATGAACATTGGGTGCATAAATATCTTCCCCTTCAACAAGTACAGTACCTGTCATGCGGGTTCCTACTATCAGGTCGTTCATACGGTTAAGTATTCTCAAAAAAGTAGATTTACCACACCCTGAAGGTCCGATAAGAGCCACAACTTTGTTTTTTTCAACTTCGAGGTTGATGTTCTTCAACGCGTGATAGTCGCTGTAATAAAAATCAACATTTTTACAATCAATGGTTAGCATCTTTTTTTGTAATTGATCGACCCCCAACCCCTAAAGGGGAGTTAAAGACCCGGTTTATTTATTTAAGAATATTTGAAATTATATTCACCCAGTTACTCCCATTTGGAGTAAGGGGTTGTCTTTTAGTTTGTTTTTACTTTTTTAGAGAAATAACTTCTCAGTGTTGTTGCCAGGATATTTACAAATAATACAATGACAATAAGTACAAGGGCTGTCCCATATGCAATTCCCCTTGATGCTTCAATATCGGTTCCACTGGTTGATATGACATACAAATGATAAGGCAATGCCATGACCTGATCGAAAATACTGGTCGGTAATTTAGGTAAGAAATACGCTGCCACTGTAAACAGAATTGGTGCTGTTTCGCCCGATACACGGCCAATTGATAAAATTAATCCAGTGATGATATTTGGAAAAGCCATTGGAAGAACCACTATTCGTATCGTCTGAAGTTTCGTGGCACCCAAAGCAAGACTGCCTTCACGATACGAATTATCAATAGCCTTCAACGATTCCTCTGTCGTTCGAATCACCAAAGGTAATGAAAGTAATCCTAATGTGAGAGATCCTGCCAGAATGGAATCCCCGAATTTCATGGTGTTGACAAACAACGACATTCCGAAAAGTCCGAATACCACCGATGGTACGCCACTCAGGTTATTCGTCATAATCCGTATAAAAGTTGCTATTTTAGTTCCTGCTGCATATTCGTTCATATAAATGCCCGACATGATTCCGATTGGAAAACTAAACAGACTGCTCCCTGCCACCAGGCAAAGTGTTCCAACAATAGCCGGAAATATACCGCCCTTTGTCATTCCATCTTCAGGGGCTTTTGTCAGAAAGTCCCAGCTGATTACTCCGATTCCTTTCGAAATAATAAATCCAAGTATCAGTATTAAAATTGCAACCACTGAATAACTCATCAGTTTAAAGATAGTAAAAGCGACTGCTTGTGACCAGCGTTTGTTCCTGTCGTTTTGTTTTGCCGGTATGATTGGTGTCATAATGTTTTTTTTAAAGCGAACTCCCAACCCCTAAGGAGGGAAGACCAGATTTAATCTTTTAATTTTTTGTACTAAAAATTGTAAGTCGTAAATGAATAAATTGTAAATTCATATTCCCCTTTAAGGGTTGGGGATCGTATTAATTGTATTTCTTTTTCCCAATAAATTCAATGCTGATACTGATAATCATGGTAATAATAAACAGGATACAGCCCAAAGCAAACAGTGCCTGGTAATGCCCTCCTCCTGCCGATGTCTCACCCAGTTCGGCGGCTATAGTGGCCGGAATGGTACGTACCGGTTCCAGTAACGTGTGGGGTATCACTGCAGCATTTCCGGTAACCATCAAAACAGCCATCGTTTCGCCGATAGCACGTCCGATTCCCAACACAGCTGCGGAAGTGATTCCTGATTTAGAATATGGGATAATAACCTTATAGATGGTTTGCCAGTGGGTGGCTCCCAATGCAAGACTTGCTTCTTTCATGGCTCTTGGCACAGTACGCATGGCATCTTCAGCGACAGTGATGATGGTCGGTAATGCCATTATTCCCAAAATAATACTTCCGGCCAATGCCGTTTCTCCAACAGGCAACTGAAATGTCTTTTGTAATAAGGGAACTACTACTACCAATCCAAAAAAGCCATAGACAACTGATGGAATACCTGCCAGCAATTCAATTACCGGCTTTAAAATGTTACGCACTCGCATCGAAGAAATTTCAGCCAGATAAACTGCAACGGCAATACCAAATGGCAACGACAACACAATCGCTCCCAGACTTACCCAAATGGTCCCTAATAGAAGTGGTAACAGGCCGTATTGGGGCGACGGAGTTGCTGTTGGATACCACTCTTTGCCTCCGAAGAAATCACCGGGTCGTAAAGTTGCCTGTTTAAGCAAGGTGCCGTTAAAGTTTTTTGCGATATATTGCTTCGGCAAAAAGAGTATTATGCCGGGATGTTTACCCGTTAACTCACTTGCCTTAGCCGGTATGTTTTCAAAAGTAGCTCCAAGTTCTTCTTCTGTATAGTATTTTGTCATATCACTCAGTCGTACCAATTCAATCAGTTGATCTTTTCCGCCCACTTCTTCCCAGTTGGTGATTTTTCCATCAAAGATCTCTTTGATTTGGTAAGAACTTAACTTATTTACAGGATTGGTTTTGTTAAAAGCCAATTCGTAGCCGTCTTCAATCACCGGGCTGTTGAACAGTCCGGAAGCCTCTTTGAATAAAAAAAGTACAATAAGCAAAATGGTGATACTGGTAATGCTACCACTTATTAATAAGGCACCCTCTACTAATTTCTCGATAAATCGTTTCACGCTGTATGTGGTTTAAAAACAATGCAAAGAAATAGTTTTTATATTAAAACGAAATGAAGAAAATGTTACAAAGGTGTTACGAAATTCATTCCTGTATATTCCTGAATATCCCAACGGAATTTATTTTTCTATTTCCAGGATTGGGCTAACAATATAAGTGCAAAATCTGGAATTAAAAAATGTAATAGTAATGTAATAGAATTGACAAAAAAATGTAATTGAATCACAGTTTCTTTGCATCGAAAATTAGGAAATGAAAAAATAATTATAATTAGAAACAAAATCTAAATTCTATTCAAAAATGAAATTAAAAAGTCTAGCTATCATCGCATTAGGTCTTATATGTGCGACCTTTGCTTTTTCGCAGGAAGAAAAAGTTGATACACTTAATGTACATGAACAACGCATCAGTTTACTGGAAGATGCAACGTTTCAAATGAAAAAATTAAAGCTAAGCGGTTACATTCAGGCTCAATGGCAATCTTCACAACTTGACTCAGCTTTAAATAAATCAAATGATATGAAAGTTGGTATCGGTAATAACGGACCAGAAAAAGTGGCAGGAACTAAAAATTATAACCGGTATGGTGTTCGACGTGGCCGTTTGAAAGCTACTTACGAAGATTTTGGTTGCCAGGCTGTCATAGAATTTGACATTTCCGAAGGTGGATTAAAAACCAAAGATGTTTATTTAAATGTACTTGATCCATGGGTGAATACATTTGCAATAAAAGGAGGGGTTTTTGATAATCCATTCGGGTATGAAATCGGGTATTCTTCGTCTAAACTTGAATCTCCTGAACGTAGCCGTTTAATCCAGACACTTTTCCCTGATGAAAAAACACTGGGTTCTATGTTGACTATCCAGGCTCCTAAAACATCTCCCTGGAATGTATTGAAACTTGAAGTCGGTTTAGTTGCAGGGAATGCGATTAGTAAGGATTATAAAAGCAAAAAAGACTTTGTTGCCCATTTGACTTATAACAAGGCCTTTGAAGCTATGAGATTCGGGATTGGTGCATCTGTATATTCCGGTTCAATTCTTCAAACCACTAAAAAGGTATATACCATGAATAATAGTGCATTTTCAGTGGATAGTACTGCAGCCAATTTAAATTCATATGCCGACCGTTCGTATTTCGGAGTTGATGGTCAATTCAGTATTGCTTCTGATTTAGGGTTGAGCCAGATCCGTGCAGAATTTATCACGGGTAAACAACCCGGTGCTAGCGGTAGTTCAGCTAGTCCAAACGGATACGACCCAACTGCTATTGCTGCTTTTGATACTTATATCCGTCCATTTAGCGGAGGCTACATCAACTTTGTTCAGGATATTGCCGATACAAAACACTCAATTGTCGTAAAATATGACTGGTATGATCCCAATACTTCAGTAAATGGCTCTCAAATTGGTATAGCTGCAAAAACAGGAAAAGCAGATGTCGCTTATTCAACTTTAGGTCTTGGATACATGTATCGGATGAACAACAATGTACGAATTATGGCTTACTACGACATGGTAACCAATGAAAAAGTTACAAAGTATTCGTCTACTCTGAAAGGTTATACAAAAGACTTAACTGACAATTTGGTAACAGTACGTTTACAATATAAATTCTAAGATTCTTAACTCCTTTAGTGAGAAAGTAATAATTAATTAAATAACTATTTCTTCTGCCTTTGAATGGTTTGATGAAATAAAACAAACAAAAAAATGAAAAAACTTATTTTATCTCTCATGATGGTTTGCACACTTGCACCATCGTTTTATGCTCAAAAATTAAAAGGAAGTGACACTGTATTGCCATTGGCTCAAAAAGAAGCTGAAGCATATGGTAAAAAAACTGGTAAATCGGTAACGGTTATTGGTGGTGGCAGTGGGGTAGGTATTGCTGCACTTATCGAAGGTACTACTGATATTGCTACAGCATCTCGTAAGATGAAATTTGACGAAAAAGTCAAATGTCAGGAATCCGGAAAAGCTATTGTTGAAAAAGTAATTGCTTTCGATGCATTGGCTATTATTGTAAATCCTTCAAATCCGGTTTCAAAATTGACCCGTCAACAACTGGAAGGTATTTTCACCGGTAAAATTACAAACTGGAAACAAGTGGGTGGTGCCGATCTTAAAATCACTCCTTACTCCCGTGAAACAAGTTCAGGTACCTATGATTTTATTAAAGAATATGTTTTGTTGAATAAAAACTACATGAGTTCAATCTTAAGTATGCCTGCTACGGGTGCTATCGTTCAGTCGGTAAGCCAGACAAAAGGAGCAATCGGTTATGTTGGATTGGCTTACTTAAATAAATCAGTGAAGGCAATTCATGTTTCTTTTAATGGTAAAACTTTCATAGCACCTTCAATGAAAACTGCCATGGATAAAACTTATCCAATTATCCGTCCTTTGTTTTTCTATTATGACAAGAAAAAAGAAAAAAGTTATCTGCCTTTAGTCAACTTTGTACTTTCTGCCGAAGGTCAGGCAATTGTTGAAAAAGTAGGTTATGTGCCATTGAAGTAAATTGTGTGGTTGGTGAATTAGTGAACCGTTATCGAACTCTTGATTCGATAACGGTTTTTTTGTAAAGTATTTTATTAAATGATTTTCAATTTTAGAAAATCTCAATCCGGCAATTAGTAATCCTATTGTCACACTCCTTTATTTCAATTGAAACACGTATGAATTACTTTTGCAGGATTAGAAACTAAGATACAGAGCTCAATGAAACATTTTTTTCTTTCCCGTTTTTTATGTATTGTGATCGCACTATTATCACCTTTCCTGATCGTTGCACAAATAAGTATAGAAGGTCATATTAACGATAAAAACAACAAAGAACCATTAACAGGAGCTACTATTCTTTTGGAAGGAACAAGCAAGGGAGCAGCAGCAGATATAGATGGAAACTATAAATTTAATGACCTCACTCCGGGAACTTACACACTTGTAATTTCATATGTTTCCTACACAGCACAACGGATTCCGAATGTTGTTGTCGAAAAAGGGAAAGTAACTACTTTAAACATTGAACTTGAAAATGCAGCCCTGCAGCTTAAAAGTGTGCAGGTTGTCGGTCAACGTAAAACGGATACCGAACTTTCTATGATAAAAAGTGTCCGTTCGTCGGTGCAGGTTGTGAATGGCATTTCATCACAACAAATCTCAAAGACTCTCGACCGTGATGCCTCCGAAGTTGTAAAGCGTGTTCCGGGAGTAACTATTCAGGATAACCGGTTTATTGTTGTGCGTGGACTTAATCAACGTTATAACAATGTCTGGCTGAATAATGCTGCAACTCCCAGTAGCGAAACTGATGTAAAAGCTTTCTCTTTTGATGTGATTCCAAGCAGTATGATTGATAATATCCTGATCTATAAAACCGGAGCTCCTGAATTGACTTCCGAAGCTACCGGTGGTTTTATTAAGATATTTACGAAAAACATGCCGGATGAGAATTTTTTGAATGTTGAATACAATGTTGGATATAATGATCAGGCCTCATTAAAAGACACCTACCACTTACCAGGTTCTTCTCTCGACTTTTTGGGCCTGGGTAGCGGAGCACGGGATATCCCTTCCGGCTTTTCGGGTAATCTTAATCTGTTGGGTGTTGCCGAACGGGATGCCAATGCCCTTAAATTAAGTACAAACTGGATTGCACAACGCTTTACAGCGTTGCCAAATCAAAAAGCAACGATTGCATTTGGTAAAAAATGGAATCTGAAAAGTGGTGCTAAACTCGGAACTGTCACTTCTTTCAACTACAGCAATACATACAGCACCCGAAGTAATATGCAAAATAATACCTACGAACGATTTGATCCAACTACTGAAATACCCACCTATTCGTATAAATATATCGCTAATATCTATTCAGACGAATTTAAAGTGGGATTGATGCATAACTGGGCGTACCAGACTGCCAGTGGAAAAACAAAATTTGAATTTAAAAATATCCTGAATCAAATAGGTGTCGACAAATCAGCAAATACTTCGGGCTGGAATAATTATCGTCTGGCGAATTTCAAATACTTCAGTAACCAGTATTCCAGTCGTACAACTTATTCAGGCCAAC
>Ga0302285_10000122_pt1 | contig 45712 bp, 26 predicted proteins | sample III_Fen_E2_2_FD_200455 | JGI IMG/M metagenome (GOLD analysis project Ga0302285, IMG submission 200455) | Peat permafrost microbial communities from Stordalen Mire near Abisko, Sweden - III_Fen_E2_2 | ecosystem: Environmental > Terrestrial > Soil > Wetlands > Permafrost | place: Sweden: Abisko... | reverse complement strand
ATCATTTAAAACTGTTTATTGTGTCATTAAGGATTATTGATAAAAATAAATACGAAAATAATAAAATCATATCATATTTTTACATTCCAAATGAGAATTTGTGGGAAAAGATATTCTTAAAAAGTAAAATAGTAATTCTTTTAATCAACCTCAAAGATCATTTTCTTTTGCAGAGAGATTTATCTCAATTAGGCTCTTTAATAATGTTTTATTTGCCTTTTAGCTGGCAATCACAGTAACCAATAAAATTGTGTGAACATGAGATTTTTTAAAAATAAAAAGATTAGTTCTATTGTTAGTCAAACAATAATAATTTATTGTTGTTTTGCTTAGTTAATTACTACTGAATAAATCAACAGTACACTGTTTCTGTTGATAAAAGCTTTGCTAAAGCTCACAACGTTGATCTTAACAAGTCAAAAGAAAGATAACATCAATCTTCAACCCCTTTTTGAGTGGCATGAAGTTGATTCTTCCATTGGATGCAATCTATTCAAGTAGAGAAAAAAATATCGAAGCAATAATACTGTCTGCAGGGGGGAGTAGGTGGAGGAGGGGGGAGTAGGAGGAGAAGGGGAAATTATACTCCAAGAAGATGAAATCGAAGATCTCTAAGAGCTTAATAATATTGTAATTGTAATTTTCGATAAATTATGTGCACATAAACCTGCAATGACAAGCTCTGAGAAGAAAAGTAAGAAAACTATTGAAGAAGATCAACTAGAAACTTTTAAATATCAGCATGGAAAAAATAAGGTTTCAGATGTGTTGAAACTGAGGATTGGGATAGCTTTTCACTTTGATTTTTAACACTAACTTAATCAAATTTTAATAAAACACATGCGCTGCTGTTAGGGATACTTATTAATTACCACCTTAAAATCGCATGTAGTTAGTTGCTTAATGTGTGTTGAAGTTGCTTCCATTTTTGTCATCATTTGAAGGAGTTGTTGCAAGTTTGCTTCCACACTAGAAGACCCTATCGCTACCTGGTTTAAAAGAATGGAAGATAAAAGCTCTAATAGTTCACAACAATGTGAAAAGATCAGCTCATAGTTCTTTGAGGGAATTGACAACGAATAAACTTTCTAATTCATCTGATAAACATTCTGACGAAGTAAAAAGCAGTAAGACGTTAAAAGAAAGGAATGAACATTGCAGAAAGTAGTCTTCTTTTAACCTAAACAAAGAAGAGTTTCTCTGGATTGAGGATATTCCATTGCAGATTGAGAATATTTCATTGCAATTTGAGACATTTGATGAAACTCTACTCTCACACTTAATAGAAATATTATTATTTCTGCAATGAATTATTCTCAATCTGCAATAGCACATTTTCAGATTGAATAATCGACGCAAGATCATTAAGAGATTTACTACTCTCCTCAATGGCTCATTCTTCTATTTATTAGTTGGCGAAAGATAGTTTTCCAAAGATTTACTAATTCTAAAAGGCCCAATCTTCTATTTATTAGTTGAGAATGGATAATTTTCCAAAGATTTAATAATCTGCAACAGAGACTCCTACTTAATTTCATCAAATTGCTGGGATTTTTCTGAGGTTTATTATTACTATTGAAGAAGAAATCACCATAATTAATCCTACATTTGCAAATTATCTCTGTAACAAGTATGATATGAATAAGATTAAAACAAGTATTTTACATAGCTAGAATATTCATATTGTCCTAGATTTATGAAGTATGATCAGAAATAGCGAACTATGGCTAATTTCTTTTTCTCATTTTATTTTCTCTTTTTTGTTAACTCTATTTATTTTATTTTATTGTATTGAAAAAAATATTAAAAATGAAAATCAGATACCTTTCATTTAAAGCAGAAAGATTTCATTTTAGATTCTATTGTTACATTGAAATAATAAATTAATCATCAAGTCATTATGTTTAACTGGTTAACTTTGAAGGTGAAAAATTGTAAGAAATGTATCTTCTGATAAATAATGTATTATTTATTACAGTTTTCTTTATTAGTTTTGCTGCTCAAAGTAGAAATTTTAAAATTATTTCTTAATGAAAAAGCATGACAATTTCTGATATCTCAATACCTAAGCCAAGCCAGATGTATTTCAGCTTGAAATGGCTTCTAAACATTATGAAAAAGACAAATTTACTTATTTTACACGCTCCAAAAGATATTTACAAATTTTAAAAGTACAGGAGTAGAAAATTTGCAGAAAATACATATTCAATGAGTAATATTAAAGAACTTTTGTTTTCAAATAGGGCTCACATAAATACTTTATTCTATTAGTTTTGAAGCTGAAGCCAAGAAGGAAAGCTGAGCTTGAAAGATTAAGCATGTTGAAGAGGGGATATAATACAGAATAATCTTCAATTTAGCTGATTGGATTCTAGAGTAAATCAAGGTAGAGATTGAGGAGATTTGCTAAGGGAGATAACAGAAAATTTAATTCTTTTTCACGAATATTGTTGCTTTTTAGATTTAGGACCAGTCTTGATAATCTCTTCAATCTCTCAAACCTAGCCCTAAATTTAAATCACGATTCAATTATAGAAAAAGGAGTGTAATCTCTGTTATTTCCCTTAGCTAATAGCCTCAATCTAGATAGGGAAACTAACAAAGATTCATTTCCTTGATCGCCAATGTGAGTGTGACTTAGATTCAGGGTTATTTTTGAGAGATTGAAGAGTTTAACTAAGGAGATAACAGAGATTTCATTCTTTTTCTCAAATATTATTGCTTTGTATATTTAGAGCTGGGCTTAAGAGATTAAGGAGATTATTAATTGAATCTAAAAAGATCCAGTATCTCCAATATATTCCCTAGGAATTTAACTGACTGGAGATGCTATTTAGTTTGCATTGTACTTTCAGTTAAGTTAAGAGAGAATCATAATTTTTTTTGTTAAAGGGAAAGGGGATTGACAGATGTATTAAGTCGATGTAGCTCTTTAAAACAACTGAAAATAAATGTATTTTATTAATATCAAAACAGTTTATTTAGGTAGAAAACGTACAGTTCAGATATTCATTTGCCGATACTGATTTCGCTTGATTTCTGTGTTTAGCAGGAGAGGTACAGCAAAGATTGAATAGACTCAAAAGAATCAGATTATCATAGCTAGATGAGACTAAAAAGTGTTGTGTTGTGATATTTTCATGGGTAATTTACATTTGATGCAACATGTTGACAGAATCAAATATTTGAATCACTAATAATTCATTAGAATTTGTAGTTAGAGAATCGTTTTCTTGATGTTATTTTTACTCCAAAATATCTTGTAAGTTTCCTTTAATCAGCCCATTTTCTATACAAATAGACCTTCTGAGCAATATTTGAATTCCCATTGTTGCTTTATCTCATACTTTCATCCGCTTCTGCGAGGAAGAATTATTTCTAAATACCCCAAAATTAATCATTGGAAGAAAGCTATTTCCAGAGAGATTATTCCTTCTCTAAAGTTTAGATCTAGTAATTTGTATGATCAGTGCATTCAAGCACTTTAGATTCACATCTATTACTTCATTCTATTTAGGAGCACTAGTGAGAAAGACCCATTTTCTTTGTAGCTAAATTAAGTATTTTTTGTTTTCTATGTTGCCATCAGCGTAAAAACTCCTCTATGAATTGAAGGCTAAAACTACAGTTTTGTTTTATATGCAATCCTATCAGAGAGTACTACGCTCATTTTCAGAAAAACTTGTTAGGTTAATTATTAGATTGTTATCAATGAATTGCTTCTTTGTCAGAAGGAAAAATTAATATCTAGGAGCTAAAATTTCAAAAACTAGCCAGTTTTCCAGCAATACATCCAAAGATTTAGCTGAGAAATCAAGAGAATCAGACCTTCCTCTTGCTTGATCAGATAACCCACCCCACCTCCCTAGCTAAATCAAGTATTATTTATTGTTAATTTAAAAATAAAGACTATTTGTTAGCCAAAATTTCTTGAAAGATAGAGTGTAGTAAATTAAATTTGTATGCAATTAAGTTTTGTGATGACTTGTATTACTATTTAATTTTTAGTCCTCTGTTCAGTTTAGCTCTCTTAATTTCTTAAGGTATTAACTAAACACAGATTTACCAATCATTTATTGAGTTAAGATTCTTTTTTTAATTGATTCAAAAGACATCCCTTTGTTTAAAAAAAAGAATGTATTTCGTCTTTTGTTGTACAAGAATTCTATTAAATATCTAAAGAAACTAGCGAACATTAAATTTTTACTAAATGTAAGAGAAAAATATCTTTTAGAGGTTAAACTCAGAAGGAAAAAATTATTTACCTAAAGAACATCTTCGAAGAGCTTAACTTTACAGCTACATCAGCTAATTGTAATGCAAATTATCATCTCTTTTTAGCAAATTTATTCACACCTCTCCTAGATATAGCGCAGATACTGTGAATTGAGCAGTCGTGCATTTCTCAAGTTAATATTTTCAGATTTCCTTCTTCTCTACTTGCTAATAACTCAACCTTATGAAGAAACAGCTGCAATGAGTGATTCTAGATCTCAATCTCAAGGTCAATAAGAATCAGAATATTAGTGGTAGTAAATAGTATAAGACAGTGGGAATGCATACATATGAAAAATTAAAGATCGGATGGATAAGTAATATTAAGGGAAAAATACTCGATTTAAATAGAAACAATGGTTAATAGACTGCGATAAACAAAAAAATGTTGATGATTGTTGTAGATAGTTACAAAACATAGGAACCATGAGATAAGAAATAGGATTAGATTTATTGTCAGTTGGAAATTTCTAATGCTCCCTTTAGAACGGTCATTTATTCTTATTTAATCACTTCGCTAAATGCCAACCAATGCTCATAAGTATTTGCATACAGCCATTTTAATTTTTAAGTACTACAGCTGAAGGACCTCTTTAAAAAATCAATTTCTTTAATTAATTTCATAGATAGTTATTATTTAATATTTGCAAATACTATTTATTGTTGTTGTTTTTTTGACATGGATTTAAAATAATACATATTTATTTAATCAAGAATGATATGAAAAAGTAGGCATCTTCAAAGCCTTGAGTATTCTCGCTCACGTGACATACCTTTAATATAAAAATATTGCTTTTTTAAAGAGACAACCTTTTAGTAGTTTATTTAGTATGTACTTATTACATTTTTAAATGATTTTTTTGATCATCGCCATATGAAGAAGTCAATAGAAATCAAAACAAAGAGTAGAGAGTATATGAAAATGTTGAAGAAGCATTCCACAAAAAGAGTGATAAAATTCTCAGTCAAATCGTCTTCTACAATATTATTCACGCAACAATATTTAGAAAATTTCTTTTGCACTTATTATTCTGTTGCTTTGAAATTATTTTCTTTGTTTTAAATTCCTCTTTTGTAATCCTTAATCATTTACTTTTTTACTCAGAATCTTTTATTTTTGTATCATTTTACTTTGTAAGAATGTTTGGTTTATTAACCTCATCATAGATATTAAAATCGGAGTTCAATTATTTCTAATTCTCGATTAGTTTCCTAAAAGCCTGTCTTCATTACAGGATAATAATTTTGAATAGTAATCTTGAGTGATTTGTATTGCTTACCTTTGTGGCAACTTATTATCACTCAAATACTTTTTGAGTCCTGTCTCTAATTTATTATATTCCTTAAGAGTTTTATTGCTCTTTTAATTTTACAGATTTGGTAAGGGAGCTCTTGTATATTATCGAAATATTTTAGAAAATTATCAATAACTTTATTATTCCAATTTGCCTGATTTATTGCCCGAAGGATCTTGTAAACTTCAAAGCTTGTTTTAACTAGTGAAAAAGTTTAAGTAATTGCTTCCCATACTTCAGGAGTCACGCTATCTCCCTTTTTGAATTTGTCATATCCACTCTTTACAGTTCCATAGAGACTAGCAGACTTAGCCACAAGATTAGCAAACTTAGCCACAAGACTTGCTATTTTTAGAAGATTCTAAGCAGGAAAATATTAGCATGCCGTATCAAAGAATATGTCAACTGCATTTATTATTTGATATTTATCATTTCCATTTTTAACTGTTAGAAATAAACTTACTGCTTCAAAACCAAGACTAATATATTTCAAAGGAACAAATTCAGGAAAAATAATAATAGCTATGTTTATGCCCCCTTTCAAAATTGTCATGTTATTTTTTGCCCATTTCCACACTACAGAGACTGTCTTGTCAGCCCCTTCCTTAAATCGTTTTGCTGATTTTAAAACGAAATCTTTAAAATCTGAAAATCCAGCTCCCATAAATAGTATACTATTTGCCTCTCGAGGATAGTGGCTTCTAACCCATGTTTGTGCTTCAATAACTTTAGAGAAGTTCTCGCAATTTGTTTCTATATAATGAGCAGTCTCATTACGTAGCACATAAACTGATTTGCCTGTTAACTGCGCAAAAATAGTATATCCACAATTGTTTCCATTTAATTCAGTATCAATTAATTTGTTATCAGCTCCTAACAACTGATAGTGTCCAATATCTTCCTTACCATCAGTGTCTTTATTTCCTTTAGTAAAGAGAACAACTTTCGTATCTTTTACTACATCTTCTTCAGTTAATTGGTAATTTGGGTCATCAACTATTTTAAGCTCTATGTCATTTTAAGCAGCCATAGCAAACATATCTGCCAGATCTGCAGGTTTATCCTTTTTCACTGCGTCAGCATGATTTTTTACTTCTTTACTAACAACTTTATTATTTTTTCGATTATTCTTAGCCGCTTGTTGAGCATAATACATCGTTTCACACTGTCTCTTAGCAATCGTATACTTCTTAGCTTCATCGTTAATTAATCTAGAGTATGTTTGTGGAACATTACTCTAATTATGTTTTTCACTAAGATCAGCATTTAATCCTTTTATCTCATTTAAATCCTTTTGTGTTTTATTTTCTTTTAGTTCTAAGCGCTTTAATTCTTCTTCAGTTGACTTTATTTCACCACGAAGCTGATTTTTGATAATCTTATCTTGAATGTTATTAGAGATTGTAGCAGTAAGATCCCCCATGCCATAACTGCTCCAAGGTGAAATTAATTACCCTTCTGTAATCCTAATTATTTGTTCAGTAATTACATCAGACACAGATTTCATTATTTGACTTAGATCGTTTATGTCTACAGATAGAGTACCTTCATGCAATGACTTACAAAAATTAAATACTTGACTTTTATGTTGAGCTTAATTACCAAATTCTATCATATCATATTTAGTTTTTGGCATTTTAAAAATTCTGAGGTCTTCGGCGTTTGTTTTAAAAGTTAAAGGGTTAATTATTTCTTATTAAAAAATAACCTTTTTCAAACCTTTAATTTCATGTTCTTCATCTATTAGTATAATATCTTCTTTTTTTAGTAGCTCAACAATCTCTCTAGCAGCGTTTAGTTCTATTTGACAGTATTTGTGTAGCAACTGAGCTATTTATAACGTTTCTTTATCAATCTGGAACAATTTTGTTACAAGATGATCATGCACATTTTCAATAATAAATACTATCTGATGCAAGCCGTTTAAAGTACCTAATATCCTTAAACTCATACTAAATGGACTACCTAAATACTTTTAATCTGATAAAATACCTTTACATAATGGACTACCAATAGAATCCCACTGTTTACTCCAATAGCTATGCTCTGGGTTGATGATCTCAGCCACTATTTTATCTATCTTACCTCTAAGAGTGTGTGATTAACTAATACTATCCAATGCATACATCTTACGCATCAAGCCCATTAATTATGATTGACAGAACTTTATATTAACTTTATTTTATATTGATAAAGAGATTTGTGGCTTAAACTGCTCCAATTAAAAGTGAGCTAAAGAATCGGCAACTCTATTAAGTCCTTCTCTCATTATTGCTTCCCCCATGGCGACACCCATCTGTTTAAATGCTAGACTTTTCAAATTCTTCCTACTTTGAGAAAGGGTATTGCCAAGAGTTTTACTATTGGTAATAACTTAAGTACCAGTTTGTTCTAATACCTCTTCTCCTACTCCTACTTATAAATTCTAAGCTCCTTTATCTGCATCTTTTACTGTTTTCCATCCCACATATGCAGCTAATATGACTAAACTTACTGCTTTCTGTTTCATGTAGTCTGACCAAGTAAATTGTCTTGTTTTATAAGCTCTAAAAGCAGTATTAATGTCTGTTGCACCTCCAGTGATTAAGCCCATTCCAACAGTAGCCCAGACTCCTGTTCCTATCAATGCACCACCTACTGACATTTGAATACCAGCAAGAACTCCAATGGCAATAACATTTCGATAGGGAATAAATCTTTTTTCATTAATTTCCAATAAATATTCAATACCTCTTGCAGCAAATTCTTATAACTCCTAGATTGGTTAAGTTCCATCCATGAATAGCTCATTCAAGGTTTTCACTTTGCTTATTTCAATATTTTCTTGTTCTAAGGATGCTTTTTTGATTATGCCTTCTACCTGCTTCGCTTTTAGCTTTTTAAATGCTAAACTAAAATCCATGTTTTCTTTTCTAAGACTTGGAATAAGTTGAGTTGCTTCAATTTCACCCAAGCCATGAAAGCTTACATTAATTTGCTCTTCACTTAATCCTCTTAAGCTTTAATAAGGGGATATTGTAATAAAATGAATATTAAAACTTGCATTTTGGCATAAATCTATTATTTCACTTATTACCAATCTATCTAAATTTTCAAGTTTTATTCTAAAATTACTATCTTCGATTTGGTTGATTTTTTTTTTAGCTTCATCGACATAAACTGTTTCAGCAATATTCTTTTCTTTTTCTGAGTTGAAGAAATCTGCAGTCTGAACTTTAGGATGACTAATAGCTACTAGAATCTCATTTTTATTGCCTGTTATTTCAAGACTATAACTTTTCGATATTATTTCACTGAGCTTATTTTTAGCAGTAATTGAGTCCAATCCTGGAAACTCAATGCTTAAACTGGATTTTGATAAGACTTTTTATGTTAACAATTGAGATATTTCATTAATATTTACAAAAGTCAGATTAAATCTTACATTATCAATTTTACAATCTTTGATAATTTTTATTGCCTCTCTTACTTGTAAACTATTATGAGTCTCGATTGATTCAGAATCTAAAGTAATGGTTAAATTAACTTTACAAGAATCAGGTGACCAACTCGCAGGTAAACAACGCCTATAAAAAAAAGAGCTTTTATCTTCAAGTTAGGTTAAGGCTACTTCTTTAGTTGCTTCTTTAATTTCAATATCAGGATTTAACATGGATTGCAATCTTTCTGCATTAATCTGTCTTACATTAATACTGATATCTTAATACGCTTTACCTAAGACAGCATTTGAGATCAAATATATAGAGTTAAGATATCCAGCTTTAATAGTATTAATAGCTTGATCAATTGTTACTAAATCTTCTCTTGCTGTCAGATCATTAAATATTACTTCAAACTCATCGCATTCACCTAGTTCCTTATTTATCTTATCTTCACTATCTACACTATTATTTGCTATCCCAAAATAAGAAGTTGTAACTTTAGAAAGTTCAGTATTATAATTAGCTCTCTTTTAGTAAATTACGCTATCTTTGTTACTTATCTCAAGGTACTCATCTTTATTTTGATAATATTTTATGCCTGATATATCTATTAATCTTTGCGATTTCTTAATAGTAGAAACAGCTTTTTATAAACTATTTGAGTAAGTACCTAAAATATTCACCTTTTGAATTAATTGTTTAAAAAGATCACTCCTAATGTCTACTCGATTTTGTTGTAGTAAAGATTGTATTGCACTTAAGGAAGCCATTTCTTCATTTAATACAGGTAAAGCTTTATCAAATTCAAAAATAGCTTGCTGACAGTAATTAAGACTCTGATCATTTGAAGTCCAAAACTTTTCCTTACCTTTTAATAGTAACCACGCCTTACCTGCAAATGCTGCAGCACTTTAATATTTATCCAATTTAATTGCTTGATCAAAGTGATCCATTGCCATATCATATGTATCATTTAGTTAGGAGTCATTAATAACTAAATCATTGGCAATAGTAATGTGATAATAAGGATTTTTTATTACATTTTTACTCTCATAATCATTTTCGATTTGCATGCTAAATTTTTCATATTCTGCCTTAGCATATTCAATGGGTGTGCCCTCATCTATCTTACTTAAAAACATAGACCATTGCTCTTCTATGGCTGACAGTAGATTGGTCTCATACACGGATGGCATAACATTAGTTATTGTATCTATAACGTTATCTTCAAATTGCTTCCAAGCTCCACTTTTTTCCCTAATATCTTGACGTATTTTATTTACCAATAAGCAAAACTCACTGAACAGTTCATCTTTTATCTCTATTACTTTTAATTCCGTTTCTTGAAATTCATCCAGTATTTTTACTTCAAAATTATTCCTTATAACCTTTACTACTTGCGGATCAAATTAACCGTACTCCATTAAGTTATCAGCATTTAATATCATCTGGCCTGTACCGCATTTCCCTTGCCTTGAAGTCCTACCAAACGCTTGCTCTTCAACACGCTGGCTAGATGGCATGAAAGTTATAATTACATGCATACCCCCACTCTTTTCGATGGTATCAGTTTTGATATCAGTGCCTCTACCTGCTAGATTTGTTGCAATTATTATTTCTCCAGGATTGATTTTTTCTATCCCCCTTTCTTGGTTCATATTGTTCATTGTGTAAAGCTTTATTGCCCCTGCTCTGTACTCTAATTTGATGCTTTCTGCTACTAATTAGGCGTGTTCTATGGTTTCGCAAATAATTAATGTTCCTCTTTCCTTACTAGCTTCGTTTATTGCTGATGAACAGATTTCATTAAGCCACTTTGTTTGATTAGGAGCCACTACGGTAGATAACTCATGATACTGTCTTTGATGTAAACTAGGAATGCAGATTAGGTCAACATGATAAACTTTTGATAATACTTCTTTTGCTTTCTCAGACCCAAGAGTGCCTGTAAAACCAAAAAGATTACAACCATATTTTTTAAAATACCCCATGTTCGACATGAAATTCGTAGTAAAAGTCTCAGAGGTAACTTTTAGAGAATGCTTAATCTGTAAGAACTGATGTAAGCCATTACTCCAATTAGTAGAACTTTGGACAATTCCAGTACTGTTGTAATCTACAGGTTTTATCACTCCTTCATGTATTACATAGTGTATATTCTCTTGATAGTTGAGGGCTACGATAGCATTGTGTATCCATTTGGATTGTTGTTTTTCTACAAATTCTTTAAAATTCCCTGGTATTTTTATAATGTTCTTCTCCAATAGCTCTGCTATGTAATCTTATAGGCGTTTTTTTAAAAATGTTTCGATTTCACCTTCTATTATTTCGCCTACATGGTTTATATCTAAAGTAGATTAAACATAGCTTTTTAGATCAGGTATTTGCGCGAGTTCTCCTTTTTCATCTGTATATTCTAAAATAATTTTATCTTTCTCATGGATAATTTTGCCATAAAAGAGACACATTTTCCCATCGATCTCAATCACCTTCTCTTGCATAGTTACCAGCCTTTGCCACAAAAAATAATATATTGGCTGCAATTGATCCATGCCAGCAATAGTAGAACTCAGCCTTGCGATTTTAGAGCTATCATCTATTAGCATGCTATCAACTTCATCAACTATTATTACTTCACGTTTTCGTTTGGCCAATGTTCCGAGGAAGCTATACTCATCTCTCAAGCTATCAAACTGGAATTGTGCTGCCTCTCCATACACAATGTCAAATTTGTAGCAGTCTTTAGCTCCCTTGATATAAACTTACTTGTCATTGTTGCAGGCACAACTTAATCCAAACATCTTATAAAAACTTCTTCTCTCCTTTGCATCCCTTTCTGCGAGTACTGGTGAGCTAGTAACAATATCTACCTTCTTACCTTTCAATCCGTTAATAATAGCAAGTACACTAACAATAGTGGATTTACCCTCTCCAGTAGCTACTTGCAATAACCTTCCCTGATCACGATTATTGAGTACTGCAACCAAACTACTCAAGATCTAAGAGTCTGTCATATTGAGGCCTGTGTCTAAAAAATTTGCTCTTTTGATTACAGCAAGTTATTCAATAAGAAAATTAGAATTCTTCACGCTATCAGGGGTAGGGTTGGATTTAACAATTTTGGACCAAACATTAATATCCGATTTGTCCCATTCCGCAATCAGCCTAGATCGCTTTTAGCATTCCATGATTCTTCCAAGTTTCTCGATTCCATTGGAACCAAGAACTTCATTCTAAATTGTCGAAACTAAGTCAGAATTAATATTTATTTGACTTTTCAGCTTGGTGTTTTTAATCTGGTCTATTTAATTAACTAAGCCATTGTTAATCAACTAGGATATTGATTAGTTGCACAGATTGGTGTTTTTGAATTCCTCTACTAACTCAATAGTATTTTTTAATCTGCCAATATTTTGAAAATTATTTCGCACTGCGATTTGGTTTATTCCTTTTAGCCAATTCTCAGAACCCTGGCTCAGCACATTTAAAACACACTAGTAATTTGACTGAGTGAATTTGTATTCAGCTAAAATTTCCATTATTGAAATAAGGTTTTTTTCTCTGAAGACTCGCTCTGTGATACTTTAAGCTTCGAGATTACTAAATAGTGAATGTAATTGCTCGAAATTCCATTCTCTATCTAACAGATGATCTATCGTGTTAGCCAATTTATAGCGGTCTGTAGATCTTTGGATTTGATTTCCTAAAAATTTTATCTCTAGAGACCTCTTTAATTCGCTAACGCTTGCATTTTATATTAATATGTCAGATGCCTTGATTCTGTTAACATTAGAGAAATCTAATAAAAGTTAGAATTCTCTCTGATTATTTATGATAAGTATGGAGTTCAACAATCTGTCAACTACTATGGTACTAAATTTGTTGCAGATGCTAGAAGCTAGATTTTTCAAATAGTGTTTGCTTACTTCTGGCTTTAGCCTTTCTAACAGTAGGGTCTCTACCCAGTTTTGCTTAAGATCTAAGTAACAGCTTGTGCTAGATAATAAAATATTATTTGCAGTCTCCAAATCAATGCTGGTAACAAATCTAATAATATCTTGTAACTGCTCAAATGAGATATTGCAATTAATTTTACTATTTCTAAGAGCTTTAAGTATTTCTACAGAGGATTTTTCTACCTGAAACTGCTTACTCTGTTCTAAATCTAGCCAATTTTTATAAAAGAGGAATTTCTCTCCATCGGTTACTTTAAATCTAGCCAGTAAATCAGTGAGTAATAGCTCCCTCCTCCATTCTATCTGAGGTTTTTGAGCAATTTTACTTGTATCTATGTACTTCAGTGAAGCTAATGTATCAAGCAAGTCTAAGTCATATTTAACTTCTTTTCCAATACTCTTTTCCAGACTAGTGATAACGTTTTTACACCATTGATTAAATATTTCTGATTAATAACCGTTGTTTTACGCAGCTAGTAATCCTCTAAATGATAAGCTCCTAATGTGCTCGCTGTTAGAAGAATCATCATCTAAATAACTTTCAAACACAGATAAACATTTTTCTGATATCACAGAGACTTCTGCAGCACTAGCGCTGCTTATGCAGCCAAAAATTACCTTATTTAATTCATTAGAATTGTAACTGAAAATCAACAAATCTGCTAAAGTATCAATCACCTGACCTAACTTTAAGTAACTCTTTTCTCTGATAACTATGTTGTACCCATTAATTATACCTTTATTTATCTTTTTAGAAAGAATCCCTTCTTCAATAATAGAAACAATTTTTGTATTAGAGCAGTATTTAGGCTGTTTCATTAAAGTGCTTGCAAAAACATTTAAAAAACCTCCTAAAGCAGAATAATCGTCACTCTCTTGTTTGATTGATTGAATCACCAGCAACTTCTCTATTGTTGAATCAGTTAACTCAAAGTCTTTTCTAAGTTCTTTAATAATATCTTTTAATAATGTATTTAGTTCGCTAGCACTGATTGAAGGTTTAATGCTGTCAATCCTCCTCAGCAGGCGTGCTTGACATGGAATTTCTTGATATTGAGCAACTAATCCCAAAGTAGATTATGTAAAATCCATATTTTCCTCACTCATCAGCAGTGATACGATATCGTCGTTTAGTTTTCTACCCGTTGCAGCAATTTAAGTTAATAAGTGATGGCACTGTTGCTTCATTTCAGTTGAATTAGTACTAGCAGATAAAATTGCAACACTACTTATCAATTCTTCGGAAATATCTTGTTTGTTTGTACACTCCACTAAAATGCTTATTGCTTTGAATTGTAAGGCAGACTCATTATTATCAATAACGGAATTTAATTGCTTAAAATTAAGTTCTAGCAATGGAGATAGTTTTGAGAGTTCGGATATTCTTTCTAGAATTTCAGTGTTAGCGCTAGAAGCTAAGTTAGCTAGTTCCAGATTGTTTTTCTAGGCATTGCCTAACTTGCAGGAGTCTAAAATAGAATAAATACTTTTCTTCATAGACTCATCAAAATTTGCTCCAGTTACCAATTTTACAAGAGAGTTTATGCATGCTTCGTCAAGCTCTTCATATCTGGCAAGGCTTCTAAATCCATTTATACTGCTCTCAATAATTTTCTTATTTTTTTATTCAACTCCATGAATCAGTACTTTTTTTATTAGGTTTCTGTCAAATAATTTATCCCTTACAATAGAATTAATTGTGAATAGCAATTCCTCTTTGAGTGACTCACTTTTGCTGGTTAAGAACATATTGCATATCCTGCTTATTGCTTTATCGGTTATAATAACACCTTTTTGTATTTGCAGTGCCAAAATTGATAACACTTGATCAGATATCAACTCATTATCTAAAGCGCTTTCTAGTTTTACCAAAAGTTTGCTTGGAATATTTTAATTATTTCTTGCAGCACTTGCAAAAATTTCTATTATTTAGATGTGATGCGTTTGGCTAAGGTCAAATTCTGATATCAACTTATCCATTAAGTACTCAGGTATAACTTGTTTGTTTTTCGCTATGTTACTCAAAATTGATAAAGAATGACCATTGGCTAACTTGTTTGTCAGTGCTTTGAACCCCTCAATAGGTAGCCTTTACCCTTCGTCTGTTTTAGCTATTAAGAAAGAAATAGCTTCATCATAATCAATCAAATTATTTGTAATGCTGCTGCTGGCTCTTTGTAATTCCAATTTATCGAATATGCTGTCTGGTAAATCTTGATTATTATCAGCTGCATCTAATAATTTTAAAGATCTCAGTCTCAAGCAGGATTCTTATGAAAAATAAAGGCTGTCACTAAATATCTACAAAGTTTTCTCGTTGACTGCTTGACCATTCTGAATTGCATTCTCAAGTGCCTTGAGTGCTGTGCTGCATACTTCAGGCGTATCAAGTACATTTTCTAAAGCTGCGATAGTGTTCGTAGGTATTAGGTATTTACTGGAGGTATACTTATCAAGAATATTAACAGCCATTCGCTGGCTTTCTTCGTCAATAAACAAAATATGATCAAGAATGCTAAATACATGTTCATCAAATTTTTGTTTATCAGCCATGTAGAGCAGGATTGATAAAATGTTATCGTTAACCTTGTTGGTGAAATCTTGCTCTCCTAGTCTCAGATTCTCAAAAGCATAGATTTTAGGTAAAAAATCAACATGGCTGGGGAAAATAGAAGTTTTGTTCTCCACCAACTTATTTAAGCCTTCGGTATAAGCTAAAACAGTATAGATGGAGACATCAGCTATCTTATCCTCAACATATTCCCTTACATTCGTCAAAATCGACTCACTGATAGCACTGGAACGTGTTACAATAGATAAGGCTTTTGCAGATAATATTCGCGTTTGAATATCACTGCTACTGAGAGCTTACACGAGATGATCAAGCCTGCTTTCTGCAATTCTTATACCTTACTGCAGTGACTCAACAAAAACCTTACCAACCATTGATGAAATGGAGGGTAAAGCAGTGTTCTCTTTAGAGCGCTACTCAAATGTAATGTTTCCTCCTTCACCAACAACTACGTGGTCGTCCAATAACTTGTAAGATAATTTATCAATATTAGCTACATGAGTTTTTTCAAAAATCTGCTCTAAAATTATGATGACAAAATTAGCAAACTTTTCATCGAAACTATCTACATGGTCAACTAACGAACATGCTACTTATTCAGGTAAATATTTGGTCTTTTCTGCTGTCATTAGTATTGATCTTAAAACTTCAGCTTTTAGTTCCTTACATGTGCTTGAATTTTCAATAATGTCTTAACAATTTATTAGCTCCTCATCGCTCAAGCCTTTATTAAAAGCATGTTCAAGACAGTTATTAATAATTTCACAACAATACACCTTTGTTTGGTTATCCAGCAAACTGTGCTCCTTTAATAGGTTGCTCAACCTTAGCATAGCTTTGTCATCAAATAACTCCTTGCATCTCTTCATATCTTTTGTTTGGTTATTTATGTAGGCAACTGCAATCTCTGTATTTGTATTCCTTTCTAACTCCGATAAACTTGATAGAAATAATGTCCTGTAGTCTATGCATTCACTGTCTATCAAACACAACATTTTCATTATTTCTTTGCGAAATCTAGCATCAGGATCATTCTAACAGAGTTGTATGCGAGTGAGTCTCTTCTCTGTTAGCAATTTGTTATCTCTTATTGCACAGTTGTAAATGGCTTGAGCCGCATCAAGCCTCAATTCAGATACTTCAGATGATATTATTTCATTAATTTTATAAGAGTTGCGAGTATATGAATTACCAAAAAGACGCTTAACCTTTGTAATCCCATGCTAAAAAATCTTTTCAGCAATATTCTTTACAATAGTGGGCTCATGTGAATACTTTTGCAAAATCAAGTCTTTACTTATTAGTTTTTTAGCAATTTAATCAGAATCTGATGAACCTAAAATCTATTTTTTAACACTTTCTACTTCGCCAATGCAAAGTAACAGCTTGTCTATTGCCTCATTACACAATTATTATTATTTAGATATTTTACAAAATATTGCTGAAATAAGGCGATCAATTATAAAACTGCCAAAAAGAGTTTTACCAATTAAAATATCATCTATGCCGCTAGCGAACCATTTGGAATTTTTGTCTAGGAATTTATTTACCAAATACTTGTCTTTATCATCAGTTAGTAAGGCTCCTTTGCTAATTGCTATTCCGTAGAGATTTTTTACATTAACGTAAGTACCACTCCAGAACTATCTGTTGTCGCCGCTCTTATCAGGAATTGTAGGCAGACTCTCAACATTGGAACTTATTTTTATTTTTTTGTTTCTATTCTTTAAGGCGTCTGCCAAGTTTAATTTTTTAATAGCTGCCTCCTCAGACTGACTATTTTTATAACTAGTTTTAACTTTCTGCTGAGTTTTAGTAACAGCTGCTTCTAGTCTTTTTCTGGGAAGACAACTAGTTGATATTTTTACTTTACTTTGAGATACTTTCTAAGAATTACAGGTTTTGGATTCAATTTTTTTTTGTATCTGAATATCTAAGAAATTTCTTGCGCTGAAACTAATATCTTCATTCATGAATCCTTTTATTATCTAAACAGTGCTTTCATCTACTAATTCATTCTAATTTTGGATTTTATAACCTAATGCATAGATGATTTCAGAGCTAACATCACTGCTGTCATTAACTTTTAATACATTGATAAGTGGATTATATTCAATCTTACCTCCCTTTCTGAGTGAGTATTTGATAATTTTAGCTAATTACATTTTAGTTTTTTTATCAACATCCACCCTGATAATATCATCACAGACTAAGTCTAAATTTTCTTGCATTACCCTAGCAATATTTCTTAGTTCATTTGAAAATTCTACATGAAGGGGGTTTTTTAACAAATAAGGGTCAATCTTTATCTTACCTGCCATCAACTCTCCTTTAAAATTATGATAGAGATCAAAAAAGCTCTTTTAATGGTAGAAAATATGTTCTTCCTCTTCTTCTAAATAAGTAGCCCCTTTTATTTCTAAAAGGCGAGAGGGTGGCTCAAGCAAATCTCGCAAAGACATACTATTTCTTGAGAGCGCTGCCAATTTTAAAGTTTACTTTTTTCTATTCTTGTACTGCTTCTTTTGCAATTCTTCTTATCACTATTTTATTTGCCTTTATTATTGATGGTTAGATTAAATTCTTGGGGGAAAATAGCATGAAATATTCTAAAATTGGATGTAATATTCTAAAATTTGATGAATTATTCTAAAAATTTTTATGTAAATATGTTATGCTGCTAAAAAAAAAAACCCATCACTTTCTCTAATATTTTTATTTCAAAATGCTCTAAAAGATATTCCTGATCCTATTAAAAATTACAAAAAATCATTTTAAAGCACGTGATACATTATTTGATGTACCTCTCTTTATTCTTGTTGGTTCGAGGGTTTATATTACGAGATTACAAATACAAAAAACTATTTCGAAATTGAATTTCAGTCTTATATTTAGTCAATTTACATCATTTTTGATTACACAAAGAAGATACGCTGACAACAAAACCCTTCATTATTTCTCTTTAAATCATTAGATTTGCATTTCTCACAAATGTAAAAGTTTTCTTACTCAATAAGCTTAGAAATTTTTCTAAGTCTTACTTAACACTCCTATTGAATTTCTAAAAAAAATTGACTTTTATCATAATTACCATGATAATTAAATAAGAAAATGAATAAGCAATAAGACTTCATATTTTCCAAACCCTTGACAACAGAAAGATAAATATTTTCAATTCATGTATTTGGTATTAGTTTCTTTATAAATAGCAATATCCGAAAATGGATTGATTGCTTTGGTTATAATGTTGAAATTTTCTTCTGAATCCTATGAATTTTCTGTTGAATCTGAAGACTAGCTGCTATCATCACTATCCTTCTCTTTTTTCTATGTGTTGCCATCCATACTCATTAAGATTGTGTAAAGATAATCACTTTCATTAATTGTAGTCATCCACTTGAATTTTTATGGGTTTAGTAGATAAGGCATATCCTTTTCTTCTATTATTTCATATTTAAAGCCTTAATTTATCAGACATTTCTATCTTGCCAAGCAATATTAGCTCTCGTCTGTATTCTTTGAAATCAGAGTATACCAAAATGCATTATATTATCCATCATAAGTCTCTTTTGCTCTCATGATTCTTCCAAGACGTTAAACTTCTTACCTTCTACTTTTGAAATGCATTCCAATTTGAATTCCGACATTTGCTTGTGGCAGATCAATCGCAGTATCGCCTAAATCATTACCAATGATAAAATATGGTTAGCTATTAAAATAGATTCAATTTATGTTATGGTTACCAACTCTAGAAAGAAAAATTGTATTAATCTGATTAGAGACTTTAAAAAGATTAAATATTGTCTTGCGTTCATCTTGGGAAACATCTCCGTAAATGACAGGATACTTCAATATTTTTCCATAGTAGTTTATTATCATAGGGCGATCACAAAACACAAGAATTTTATCTCCACGCTCTTCATGAACCTTTATTAAATATTCTAGTGTTCTAAATTTATTTGGATTGCTTGTGTGGATAAGCTCTCTTTCATGGCCTTTATAGCAATATTTTCCCTTTTATTTTTTGTTATATTCACTATCCCACAATGCAGTCATTTCACATCTTATTTCTACGCAATATGGCTTTGCTAAGAACCCTTTTCAGTTCAAAAGAAAATTAATAAATTTCTAATTGTAAAATACTTACCTTAATTTACTAGATCATACCAATTTTCTTCATACAGTTTGGGTCCAATCATGTAAAACAAGTTGTTAATTTTTTCATCTTCTCGATAAGGAGTAGCTGTTAATCCAAGTTTGAAGTGAAACTTGTACTGCTTTAGCACGTTTTAAAAAGTATTTGCAGGCAGTTTGTGTACTTCGTCAATAATGCAAACTCCCCATTTCCTCTCTCTCATTGAGTCAATGTACAACTTTTTTTTTGTTTTGGGCACATTTATTGGATTATCGCGTTTCTTTACTAGCATGTAGTACGTTGTGATTACAACAATAGGCTCTTGCTAGCAAATAAAAGCTCATTATGATAAATTATATAAATAAATAAAAAATTAATACTGTTTCTCTGGAGGGCCAGTCATCCACTAAGCGGCCTGTAAATCTAACTATTTTATTTTTTGGAATAGTCGTCCATCTCTCAAGCTCATCTCTCCATTAATCAACAGAAACATCGGAATCACATATAATTACAGTGCTTTATTTAATCCGCTCAATCGCAATGACTCCTACTATTGTCTTGCCAGCTCCACAAGGGAGAATAATAAGTCCAGAGCGAGCCTTTTTCTGAATAAAAATATTTTTAAGAGCTTTCTCTTAATAGTATCTGATTTTTATTTTGGGCTTAAGATCAATTGCAAGCTTTGACGATTCTTACCAACTTCTCTCGAAGTCATATTCTTAAATGAGAGGGACACTGCAATTTATAATAGCCTTAGTGACTTCAAAATGATCACCAATGATTTATAATCGCTTGAAGGATCTTTTCGATTTACTGTTTAGAATAAAGTTATTAACAAACTCATCTTAATTTTCATCTGAGCTAGGTTCTTCCTCATTTAAGCTTTCAATCATGTCTATTTAGTTTTAAATTGTTTCTTTTCCTTCGATTCCATTCTCTATTTCTTTTTAAGTCTACTCTTCATTTTCGCTCTTTTTTCCTTTAATAAAGACAAGTAAATAACATTGGATATTATTCCAAACTTAAATACTATTTTATTTACTTAGGAAGAATTTCTAGAGATTTTTTTATATCTGACTTAGCTCTGTATTTTGGTTAATAATACTGTCAAAGTTGAATTCTGTAGTTGAAACGAGTTCTTTGAGATGAGGAAACTAAGCCAGAACGCTGTTCCAAACTTATTGATCTATGTCTAGAAAGTAGTTCAAATCATCCAGAAATAATCTGGCCGAGCCATAATGCTAGGTGTTTAAGATAATGTAGTCATGCACCTCCTTAGGGATTTCTTTATTTTTACTCAACCTTTCTAAACATGTGATAATATCCTTTGGTTCATATTACAATACCATTGCTGTGTATAAAGAATATCTAGTCATTATGAATTTATGCATGGTTAATGGACGCTGAATTGGTTCGCCTATTGACAGTAGAAACTAATACGCCATTCTATAAATTGGGCTGAATGTCTCCAAGAATATCACTCCATCTGGAGAGATAAAAATTGGTCTCTCAGAAAAATCTTCCTTTAATTCAATATTTGAGAAATCTTACATCTCTAACTACCTGTCTAATACATTTTTCAAAGAAACTCTTTTACTCTGTTCACCTTCTTCCATTTCATCGCTAAGTTTGCTGGTTTATTACTTTTTCTTCTCTTAGTTCAAAGATTTAATGGCTTTTTTGTTTTCCTTCAACATTATTGCGATTTTCTTCAAAAATTCTTGGGATCAAATTTTGATATGGAATTATTAAATTTTTTCTAAAATAACCCTTTTTGGCGCTGAAGAATAATCCTACTAATCTCATATTTAAAAATGTATTCGTTATTGGTTTATCATTTATAATTCCTTTAACGAGGGAATTACAAGGTGATTGTTAAGATTGCTTGGTATTAATATGAAAAGTAATATCTCTAACTGATTTTTTATATTGCTACTTTAATCAGCTTTGATTGAACATAAAATCTTCATTTGAATACATAGAATAGAATATTATAAAGTAAGCTTTTGCTTTAAATTGATAATAATTTTAATGGTTTTTCATATTTTTGCGAAAGCAAAATATTGAATTTTATATGATTTATTCTTTATTTTTTTCATAATATCAATCATTTTTCATAAAATGAGACATTTTTTCATAATATCAATCATTTTTTCATAAAATGAGACATTATTGAACAGCAAGCATTATCATGATATTTCTCTCATCTCAATTCTCAGTCTGATTCATATGTTAAGGCGTTTTGAAAACGAAGCGGATTTCCTAAAAATCGCACTTGATCATATTTGAAGTTTCTTATGGAGATTACTCCAAGTTTAAAAACTGGATGTATGGGAAGGTTTTCTCTTATCCGGCTATGGTGTTGGTTGAAGAAAGTTTCAGCTCTTTACATTACAACTCGTGGCGAGGCCCTCACAACAACCGCAGCCAAGAGATAACCTTTTTAGTAAAATGTGTGTTTTAAGATCTTCTTGGTTAATTAATTTTAATAATTTTTTTTTAACGGCTCTTGATTTGTAGCGTAAATTCGCTGTTATTATGAATAATTATGCCCGGGGAATAATAAAGAAATTAAGAAAAATAATGGGCTATCAAATTAATAAAGGAAAATTCTAACTTAGAAATTTAAATACAACTCTTGCTTATTCTCATAACTGTCATCAAATTAAAAACATATTTTTTTGACATTTAAAATCCTTAATGATAACTAATACTGACAAATGAATAGCGAAATGTGCTGGGATATTATTAAGAAATTAAGGAAAATAATAGGCTATCTAATTAATAAAGAAAAATTCTAACTTCTATCTAATTAATATAGGAAAATTCTAACTTAGAAATTTAAATACAACTCTTAATCATTCTCATAACTGTCATCAAATTAAAAACAAACTTTTTTGACATTTTTAATCCTTAATGATAACTAATACTGACAAATGAATAACGAAATCTGCTGAACAACTTAACAGATTCTTTTATTATTATTTTTTATTTATTTAGCAAGTAAATGAATTGGAATACATTTTTCCTTACTTGTTCTTTTACATATGTTATCATTTATTTTTTAATTCTCTCTCTCTCTCTTGTATTTTAATTTAGCACCCATTATTTCTCAATCATTCAATGCCACTCCAGTCATTTCATTAAAATTGCCAATTATTTTTGAAAATCCATAGCGATAAAATCAATCGCATGTTTAACTAATTTTTTGATAATTTCCTTTTTGTTCATCACATATTCATGTCAAAAAGGTGTTCAGTGAGAGCATAAAATTCATCGGAGTGCATCTAAAAACTCTAGAAAGCGAGGGCATTATTGTCTCTATGGTACTTTTTTCCTACAGGCGTTCTTGCAAAAAATAAATTTGCTGAGAACGGCCAAAAGATACGCAGACATAGCCAGAATTCGTTAAAAAAACTAATCTCCAATTTCACTTTATTTTATTCTCGCTCTCAAACTGATTTTTTTGTTGTTGTGTATTATTGTTTATCAAAAATTTTTATTTTACTTTAATTCATTTTCTCTTCCCTTTCTTAATTTATCATCCCTTTTACATTTTCTTTCTCCCATTTATTCATTTAAAATTTTGAATTTAGATATATATATTTCCTCCCCACAATGAAATGAAAGAGATGAAAAGTGAAATAATTAAAACATAGATTTATTTCTTCTTCACCTCGTCAAGAAGCGCTGGAAGAAAAGAGAGAAACACATCGATTTCATAACTACTGAGAAAATGAAGAACACCATTTTAACCCACGAAAAATAATTATGCATCATTCTGGGAAACCAGTCCTCCCCTGAGTTTTTAAAACCAATACCAACTTCATTAAAAGTAGTTCAAGAAATTGATATATGACTTCTCTCAAACCCCATCCAGTTTGGTCTGCAGACTCAGTCAGATCAAATGATAATGAGAATGGGGAAAAAAAGAAGGAATCTCCCTAATTATTTGAAAGGAAGAATCCTTCTGAATGTATGTTTCTATTTCGCTTGCAACCCCCGATAGCAAGGAAGAAACATATTTGTTCAAAATACATAATTTTTATAACGTTTCTGGCTTGATTATCTGGTTGATTTGTTTTGAATCCCAAGAATCGCCATTAACAAAGGAATCATTTCAAAAATTATGCGAATATTGATAAGAAAGACACTATTATTTTAAAGTGTGTGTGTATGTGCACTTGTGATTATCTACATATTTACATATGATTGTTAAGAATATCAAAAAGAGAAAAGAAATTTACATAAGATTAAAGAACAGAATTTCAAAAATAAACCAAAAAAATTCAAAACATAAAGAAAAATAAACAAAAAATAAAAAAGATCCAACTCATAATTTTGAATTCCAATTTTAAAAAAGGAATTACCCTCCAAAAAAGCTACAGTAGCCTTAATGATTTTTTGAATCTAATCAAAACGTTCTCTTTAATTAATTTCTTCTAAAAATTAACAAGAAAGTAAAGAAATTGGTTTGATTTAGAAAAATTAATTAACAATTATATCCAATCAAAGGATCTTTTCAAGATTTCCATTCAAAATACCTGGATTTTTTTAACAATGCCAATCGAAGCTTCAAAGAAAAAAGGTATTAATAATAAATGAAAAGAACAAATAATAATAGAAATAATCAATTGAGCAAACAAATAGTAATATTATTTATTTTTACACATGAAACCCCAACACACACTTATTTAAAACACTTAGCAATTTGTTAATCACAATACAGTTAGCTTAAGGATTACAACGGTCATACAAATCAAGTTTAAAGTTATCAAGCTGCATACACACTTCTACGCCAATCCTCCTTTGAGACTGCCTTAATTAGCCTAAGTTTATTTTCCCCCAAAAAAAAAACCAAAAAATATAAGTAAAAAACACAGTAATTTGAATAGAAATTCATAGAAAAATCTAAGTAACACTCAGATAATCATATAGTTTTTGATAATCTTTTACACTAACAAGCTGTTTGTTTCCCTTTTGATAATTGATTTTAGTCGTTTCAATGTTCGCATCTATTCTATCAAGCATTGTACCATTTTGAATAACTATTTCATTCATATGCCCGAAAACAACAGCTATTTCTTTGATTTATTAGGCTACTACTGTAATACGCTTTTCTCTATCCAGCATTACTTCCTTCATTACTCCGTTTTGTTGAAAAAACTAACAAAAAGGTTAAAAGGAAAAACTGTGGAAAAGATCAAAATGGAAACACGATTTTAGATTTACTTATTGTTGTTATTGTAATGGTTGCATTCTCTATCTCTGGATCAGAGAATTCGAAGATTGATTTAATTGATCATATGATTATGGTTATTGCTGCTAAATTATTTATGGATCAGTAGGTGCTGTTCTTTATATGAAGTTTTAATAATTTCTTTAAGCATCTCGGAGTATCATAAGATGCTCCGATAACTAAGAAGATAAGGATATGCGCATGTTTCGTTGAATTAGAATATCTATTGGGGAGTTTTCATCTCCTTCTTCTTTGCCAAGAACCTTCAACTTACCATCCAGACGCTGGATTTGCTAATTAAGAAAGGATGAACAAAATTAAGAATGTTGCTTAAAGAGTTTTAGAAATGTTGAAATATTTGCTATTGACATTTGAAATATTTTAAGATTTTGTCTTGATTCTTTATTCTTTGAGTTCATCTGTTCTGCTAAATTGCACTTGAATCCTATCATATATCAACTAGATTGTTTCTTCAACTAAGGAAAGGGTAAATCAAGAAAGGAATATTTATAATTTCTGATAGCCAAAATAGCATAAAATAATCAATGTTCTTCTGAATTCTAAAATGTAATGTAATTATTTACTTTGAGATTAGATGTCTTTAAGATCTCTCCTAGCGAATTCGAAAGTGTCAAAGTATCTAGGAGGCAGATTTATTGTTGTGTGTCGATCGGAAGAACTTGCTGAAATGTTATTAAGTGTTTGATCAGGGAAATTTGTTTAGATTTAATGAGATTGATTTGAAATAAATGGCTTTAGAGTGATTACTTTGAAGATTGCGCTATCTAAAATCAAAGGAAAAAGAAAATGAGTTTAAATAAGCACATGAAAAGAGGGATCTAAACTTAATAAATGTTTCTAATAATCAGAAAACTCAAGCAAGATAAGATTAAGATTCATACTTTCTATGAAACTATTTGGCTTAATTGAAGAGAAGTGTCTTTGTCTTGGAGAATCCTTGGAATTATGTGTTGATAACATTATCAGCTGCCTCTCGTTGTTGCTGGTATTTGTTGTAGTAATAAGTCCCAGCAGTTGTCATGCGAAAATGTCTTGATTGGTTGGTTGTAATTTGTTTGTGTTTGTTCTATGTTATCAAAAATATTGAAAAGAATATTCACTGATTATTAGATTCAATTCAAGTTGATTTTTTTTTGATTTTTTGAAATAAGATAATCAAATGACAAAGTGAGTTAGTATTATCAAGATTAAGAAAAAGGTTTATGTATATATCTATCTATCACTGATAGCTATTACAATCTTTGAATGGGTTCATATTAAATATTTTTAGGCGATAAGAGTTTTGGAATATTTTTGTTATGATAAATCTTGCCATAAAAAAAATAAGCCTTTATCTAGGGTACAATTTCAGATGAAAATGCTGAAGAAAGATTAGTCGAAATATTGATCCTTTTGATGGTTGGAAAAATACACTTAATTGTATTACAAACATTTGAATAAATAACACATATTTTTTTTTTCTTAAATAATTTACTTATTTTAACTAGATTTTTTAATTAACTTTTCTTACTTTTTTTGAATTAACAGTCTTTGCTTTGTCCAATTAGGTTCTGATCAAACCGAGAAATGTTCAACCAGAAGAGGTATCCCAAAATTATTCATTGGTTCTCGCTTATTTCTGATGTATTGAAGTAATTTCTCTTGGGTGTAGAAGTATTTGATAACAGATTTATTCTTGAAATATCTGTCTGTTATTTCAGTTTTCTCTTTGATATTCTCATCTGAATCCAGTTGCAAAACAAGAAGCTAGATTTGTGTTTCATAGAGCAAGCCAGAAAGAAGTGAATAAGCACTGTTGTTTTCAGTGATACCTGCTTGGTCTGTGATGAAAATTATGAATTTCTTAGATATGGTTGATATTTTCATCTCAGTTAACCTCTTTTGCTTAGCTAATCGATCAGGATCCTTCTAGAAATAGCTTAAGATGGCTTTTCTTACTGCGATGTGTAGAACTAAATTGATGTTTTCAGTGGGAAAATTATTGTGCTCAAGGGCAACTGAAGGACATTCAATATTTGGTTTATATTTTTCTAATTCTGATTTTCTAGATTCGTTCATTATTGTTGATTTTTCTATTTCTACTTTGATGGAATCCATTCCTTCTCCTTCTGTGAAATATCCTCTGTTTATTTGAATACTACTACAAGAATTCAGCTAGCCAGATGGTTTAGAAGAAGATTCTTCTGAATCACAAAATGGGAGATCTATTGTAATATGTTTATTTAGTAATTTAATAGGATTTAACGTATTATTTGAATCAGCAAATGAACTTAAGTTTCTCGGAATAAAATCACCTTATACAAGCTTTTAAGAGCCATTCTTATTATTTTGAAGAAGTTTGTTAGGTTAGATCGAAATAGAACCTACCATCTACGCTGTTGTTGACTGGAGAGTCTTTGCTGATTTTGCTGCTGGGACAATTCCTGTAGGTTCTTTATGAGTCGATCGGAAACTTCCTTCCAACTAGGAATCCTCATCATCTATGTCAATTCTAAGTTTCTTCTTTTTATCAGGAGTTTGTTATCTTGATCCGATTCTAGGTGACAGCATGGAGGACTATGAACTTGCCACTGAAAATGGATTGAAATGAGAAGCAATTAGCCAATTTTTGTCAGATTCATTTTCATTTTCAGACTATCCCTTATTGATTAAATTGCCATGAATAACCGTAGCAGGTGATTCTAAGTGACTTCTTTATGAACCTTCAGGTGATATCTAACCTCCAAGTAAATTGCTATCTAAGGAAGCATCGATTTAAGAGCGTTTATGATGAGTGGTATGGAAGTTCTATTTTGGAATTGATTTACCAAAATTTCTGTTTTTTTCATAGATAAGTAAATTCCTGCTGTTGTTAAATATTTACTTTGGGCTGTCTTCTATTGCATTCCCTTATCGATAAGTTACTCCAAAGGATACACATTTCTCTGAAGTCCCTGAAGGATAGAGCGTCTTAGGGATTTTATTTTGAGATTGCTATGAACTGGGTTTAGGTTGCGTCTAAGATTCTGTTTTGTCGTTTTATGTAAGACCTTTTTAAAGCACATTGGGATCTGGATGACAAATGGAGAGATTATTCAGTGAAATTTGATCAGGATTTGCAGGGATTTAGCTGGAGTTCAAAACGAAATTACTGAAATCACTTAAAGATGATATGCTAATTTAAGAGCTCATATCACCAGATATTGTTTAAATTAGTGACTGAAAGAACGTTCCAGTAGCATTGAGTTACTTTATCGAAAGAGAAGGCATGACTTCCTGGAAGTTTTTATTGGAGACGACCAACAAAGCATACTAATCCTCTTCTTTGACGAGAACTTAATTCACAAGAAACTAACATGTTTTAGCAGCTCCTGAATATGCAGATTTCACTGCGATAATAGAGGAAACACGGAACGTAATATTCTCATCAAATCTAGCTGCCATTTTATCTGCTGCATATGAATGCAATGAGTGCTTTTTCAAAATCTCATCTAGGATTCTCAAACATGCTAATCGATAGTAAGGCAAGTAAAACTTTGTCTTTTCCAATAGTCCAGTGAGAACCAATGATGCTTGCCAATCGTTTTACTCTGATAGTAGAATTTTTGCTTCTTGCAGCCCTACGTAGTACAAGAGAATATCACTAGGAAGCTCATATCTTGATATTTTCTCACAATCCTCTTTTTCTAAATTTTTGTTAATTTTCGATTGCAAGTAGTGTTTCCTGTTGTTTTTTGTTAGTTATTACACAACTGAAGCTCTTCCATTTGCCTGTAAAGCTACGCTATTCTAAACATTTTCACTACTTAACACCTAAACTTTATTACTTTCTGCAAGATCAATATTTTAATTAAAACTACTAAATATCGCAGGGTAAGATAACTTAATTGATTTTGATTTTCTTTAACTGTCTGTAGGGCTGACGATTTTAATCGGACTCTATTCGTGTGGCTCCATTTATTGAGTTAGGGTTTTTCTGTTATGAATAGAATCTTTTCTATTATGATTTTGATTATCTTTTTATACTGAAGTAGACTTTGAATGAGAAACAGTATTTCTTTTATTTGTTGTTAAATTGTCTTTTTAGCCATGAAAATCAAGGTTATCCTCCTTATTACTTCCAACTTTCGGATTTATACAGCAACTAACAATCATTTTTCTCATGGACGAAGCCTATTTTGATTTAGTTTCCTCGATCTCAGAAGCTAGGTGTTATTTTTCAAGTTCTCCTTCTCCTGTTTGGCTTCTTTTTCTCTCCTCTGAAAAATGTCTCAGCTATTTTTTCATGCAATCTTTTGCAAGTGAAATTTATTTCCATCTATTCTCTACATTAAGTTGCTTGAATTTTTGACTTTGAGTTAGTAAAGAAGGTTCTTAATTAATTTTAGGAGCAAGCGGACTATATGTTTCTGATATTTTAGTCGTCCTGAGATTCTGAAACAGTGAAATTGGGCTTCTCAGAGAATAACGAGATAAGATCATTTCCAGTTGATTTTCACCAAATTGTTGTGTATTTCTTTCTGAATTCTGTAAACTCGTTTGTTGAGAGGCAAGAGAGTCTTATTTAAGCTTTACTAAGGTTTATCTCTATCGGAAGCAGCTGAAAAGCGAGATTTCTTCTTTTTAACCAATCTCTGAATCAGCAAGAAATGCCATTGGACTAAAAAGCAGTGAGCTGTCATCCACTTATTAGCCTATTTGTTCTTGGTTTGATTTGTTAATTTGACTATTTTTAAGATAAATACTATCTTTTTAGCTACGATTATTGTGAAATAAGTCTCCTTCAGCAGAACTTTTTACAGTTTTCTGACGAATATCCTCCAAAATAAGAGCTAACTCATAACTCTCAATCGCTTATCCTTATTGAATTATCGCTTCTTCAACCTTTCCCATTTTAATCTAGCAGAGAGATAGTTAAGAGAAAAGAACTACACTTCTCCCATACGCTGTATTTGTTGTAAATTAATTATTGATTTCTATCAACCCAAGCAAAACTTTTTCATATTCCTCCCAATCTACGGTAGAGGAGCAGCTTCTGGAGATTCCCTTGGCTTATAGATTGCCTGTGTTACTCTAATCGAGTTCTTAAGTTATATTATACATAAACAGAGCTTGTGAGAAATTGAGTCTCCTGTCAAAGATCACTTCGAGGACCGACTCTAAGGCTTTCTTTTTTTCGTTTTTCTTTAGTTTAGAATCTTGATTTTACGAATTAGACCCCAAAATCGTTGATTTCTTGCCTCGCAATGAGCTAGACAAAACTATTTCGCTTTTTATAAACTAATTTGGCTATTTTGAATTATTTTCCTCTTCTAAATCTTTCTTAGCACACTCTTGCAGATCATCTTAGCTATCAATTTTTTCTACAATAATGCCTACAACTTCTTTATTATTGCTCTCTTAATCATTTTCTTCATACAATCCAGCTTCGTAATAAGCAAACACTATCGCATTCATGTAATTCTCCATCGCTTCTAGGTATCTTCTATTTTAAAAATGTATATTTCCTATGTTATTGTAGCAAATACCTAGAACACGTGTATTGCTAAATTGCTTGAAGAAATTGATCTGGTAATTGAGTTGCAATAGGGAGTAACTATCAGAGACTGTGAAGATATCCTGAGTCGCAATATGAACCATTCTAAAGATACACATAAAGCTTTCAAATAAAGTTGTTAAATCGTAGGAAAGGAAGATTGTATCGTCTTGTAAGTTAGTTACTTCTTCGATGACAGCAAGGGCAGCTGCACCACCTTCTTTTTCGAGTCTATTAAGGAGGCTAATCATGTGGATAAGAGGGATTTCGATCATGACACCAACTTTATAGCTGATTAACCCAGTTGCAAGCAAGAATAGAAAGCTTAATACAATCGAACCAATCGCAAAATAAAGTAAATATTCATATATTTATCTTGTTAGTTTGTCTGTCCAAGTTGTTAAAAATGATTTAGGCAATACATCAATCATCAAATATAAATCCTACAGCTCGATTAGACTCTGATTTGTTGAATTTTTGATGATGATATTAGGATATTTGAGTTTATCAATAATGACAATTGCATTTAGTGCAACGAATATTTCTTCTCCATCGTTTAATCTCAGGATAAACGATTTAGCGTTATTTGCTAGTTTTACATACTCTGGATCAGCTTCGTTAACTTAATCAACGAATGTAGCATAACTTTGATAGTCAATTGTTGGGGATCCAAGTAATTTCGCTATTTTGCTAGAGTTAAAAGCGCAAGTTTTTTCGTCGTTTAATTAGTATTATGTTTGAAGTGGTGTAGATAATCTGGGCATATTTGTAGATACCGCATTGACAAAGGCTTTTTGCTTTTCAACCTTCGTAGGAAATATATCCTTTGCTGCATCGTTGAGATATGTGATGTTCCCTGAAAACCCCGAAATCGAATTATACAGTACTTTTTGAGATCTTGGATCGATCATGATAGTTTTAGATTTCTAGTAATTAGTCGAATCAAAGAACTATTGAAGAGCCGAGAGGCGAAAGTTCAAGCAATTGACAGAATACCCACATTAGGTAGGTTGAAGGTTACCTACTGAATCTACTACATATTCTGCTTACCGCTTACATAGGTTAGAAGCTAAAAATGGCTTTTTATCTTCAGTGTAAAACAGCAAGGGCTCTATGGGAGTAATTTAAGCTCTATTGATGGCTTCAAAAAACCAATTACGACAGCGGCTATCATATTAAATCGTGCCTTTGTATTTATACGGACATCCAGCAGGAGGTTTATAAGTTTTTTTAGTTAGATATTGAAATTTTGTTCCCGAAACCATGCCATCACTTACATATCCTTCATAGATATCTTTGAGTGTCATGTTTCTAGGGTAAAAAAAATAATTATTTTCACGTCTGATTGCACGAGAAAGCAATTCTGAGTAGCTTGTCCTATTGATTTCTTGAAAAGAAACAGAATTCAATTAGCTCTCCTCAATAGTTCTTGAGTTTGACCTGTAAAAATAACAAAATGAAAAGAATATTCTTCAAAACTAACTTTTTCTATTGATATCATTCCTGCATTTTTAGCATGCATTAAAGGGGCATTTTGTTTGTACCAAGTGGATACTAGATTGTTGTTCTTCCATGCTAGGGCTTGCAGTAATGGAGTTTCCGTTCCTGAATACAGTTTCTCTTCATTCCCTTTTGGTTTGATAAATCCTAGTTGGAGATTCACTTCGCCACGCAGAATCTTGGCTTCAAAATTATTCATGATCTAAAGGTTCTACGAAAAACTCTAGAATACTTTGCAGAATTCGAAGCTGTAGGCTGCCAAAAGCTATTTAATTTGATTCTACTGATCGATGTAGAGGTTATCATTGAATTCAAAGATAAGTTTCAATGAGTACTTGTATGTGATCCAAAATGCAGAAAATTACACGAAGATCATGAGAAACATAGGCAAGCTCATTAACAGGAAGACCTTCAATTTTATTCGCATTTGAAGGTTGATTGAGCTATGCTTTTTGTCTTTTAAGTTAATTTTTCTGCCTTTCGGAGTTCTTTAGTGAGTCAAGGCTTGAAGAGACGATTTTTTTAGATAATTTGTGTGCCCTAAAATCTCCCAGAGTCATTTTAGTAAGGAAATGCCTTAAATGATAAAAGGAATTTGTTACTATTTTTTTATTAAAAGTTCAATTATTTTATCATCATTATTGTCTTGATTCTTTTCGATTTCACTGTCTGCGATTTAATACACAGCAGAAACAAATAATTAATAAAAGAAGTAAACTTTATTCTGCTCATTCTCATTTCCTGCCAAGATAGGTCCTTATACTTTGATTCTAACTTCTGATAACTTTAAATTAAACCTCACCAATAATTTGTTGAAATCAACTGAGAAAATCTGAAATTGTTTTTGATGTTTGTTCTTCATTTTTCAGCTTTTTCGTTATCAAATGTAGCAAAAATCAAAGTATTTTAGGGTTATATTGAGAAATCTAATGATACAATCTTCAACCAGAAGTTAATCCCATAGATAGATTCCTTTAAAAGAAAATTATCTCCCCATTAAGTATTCAAAGAATCATTGAGTTCTTTTGGGGGAAGCCAGCTAAATTGAAATCTAGATTATTTAGCAAACGATTAGAATGCGGAAAAACAAAAAAGTATTTAAACTCATAGAAAAATCTAATCAATTCATAATTATTGTCTCTCATTTTCCCAGATAAATCTTTGCTGAATAGAGTTATTTATTGAAGTATTTTTTGTTTGACTTGTTATTAAAGAAGGATTGAAAGGAAAATAAGAGAAAACAAGGAAAAGTCATCAGTTCTAACTCAAAAATAAGTAAAATAACAAAATGATCAGGAGAATATCATTACAATAAGTTAAAAGTGTGTGCTCTTTGTATTGCAGAAATTACTCATAGAAATCTAGTTGTTTAAGTAGGTAACAGATTAAATGATAAAACAACATGATAATTATTGGTGAAATGAGAAAAAAATCATAACATTTTCTTGAAGAATGAGAGAGCCCTTCCAAGACAAGCTATCCGTTGAAGAGACTCCTTCTAATTATAAAAAAACAACTTGGAAATGAAAACCAATAAAAATAGCGAAATAATCATACTTAGATTCTGTGATGTTCTGCTCTTTGAAAGCTGTTCAGGAGAGAGATAGCCATTTTCTGAGAAAGAATAGGAGGACTCTGAGTTGCTTTTAGAGAACTGAGAAAGTTAACTCTATTGAAAGAAGCTTGAGGGATAGAGAATTCTGTTTTTAGAGCTGGTCTAATTACTCTGGTTTAGGCAGAAGAGAAATCTTTTTTTGCAGAATTATGGAGAGAGTGGGACTTAAAAATCTAAGAAATTGAGGAGACATTATTGTTTTTTAGAAACGAGTCCCTGATTTCTTTTTCAGGTAAGCGTGCTTACGTCTTCACGAACTTGTCATACTTTTTATTAGTATTAATGAGTTTCTTTGCTCCTTCAAAGTTTAGAATAAATTGCTCAGCCTTCATCTCCCACTTGGAGATCTTTAAGTTTGGATAGAAAACAAGGGCTCTGATAAGAGCATGGGTGGTGGCTGGCAGGTTAGTTTTTTCTGGGAGAGTATTTTCAACATATCTTTATGTAAATATCTGCCAGAGAGCATCGTCAAGAGATTGATCTTAGTTTCCTTCTTTTGAGATTTTATTATCATGTAAAACAACGACAGGAGTAGTTTGATCAATGGGACAGTAGATGGTGTATACACTTTTGCCTTTACTAGTTGGTTAATCGTTGAAGGCTTGGTACTTATTTCTAAAAATATGAAACACTCCAGAAAATATCCCTTGAAAATCACTTTCGGTCATAGTCTCTTTGAAACCAAGATTATCAAGAAAAGAAGACTGTACTGTTGCCTCAAACTTTTCAATATTGTCTAATTCCGTCATAAATGAATCAATTATCTTGAAAGTAAGATTTTTCACATTCCATTTTTTTAAAAAGTAAAATGGTAGGAGTCTTTTTATCATTTAATCCTTAATTTCCTAGTTTGGAATCTTAAATACTTTATTGTTCTCCTATTTCTGTTATTCAGTGAGAGAATCTTAGCTTTGGCTGAGTGTCAAGTATCCCAAATGAAACGCAACAGAGTAGGCATGGGCATAATATACATAACTTTTTTTAGCTGATAATGCTAAAAATCTGAAATCTAAGTGTTTTTCAGGAGCGAAGACAAGTTCTTTATTAAGGAAATCGTCAATTATATTCTCAAAATTTGAGATTTTACTCAAAATATCTATTAGACAGTCAACAGAACCAGACTCTGTCCAAAAGTGGCCATAATTAGGACACTAAGATTCTACAGATGATGAAACGCATTTATAAATTGAGAACGGGTTAAAGAAACTCCCTTTACCTATTATGTACTAGTTGTACATGGTCTTCAGCATGCTAAATTATATTTATTTGTCAGCTGGCATTTTGAGATTGCATTTTTCTACCAATTATTAAACTTAGCCTTCAGAAAATCCAAAGCACTATTAAAACCTAAAATCCAAGAGATTGTAGCCTTACATATGATTCAGACCATCAGCAAAAACGTTTGCATTTTTTACATAAGTTACCCCAGTCAAAAAACTTGAGCTGACATATGAGTTATTTTTTAGAGCGGGGGATAACATCGACTAAATGAGACTAGCAATTTTATTAAGACATCCATTGTTGTAAGCTCCAATAACAATACTATCATACTCATCAATCAACACTAAACACCTCAAATCGTAGAGCTCATGCAAGATCCATGTTAAGTTGTAGAGAGATCTTTACTATTAATGATAGTCAAGGTTTTCTTCAGCACAAGTTAAAAATTTGGATATTTTCATCTTCAAACATGAATCTTCCCTCATTCGATCTAAGATTTTCATATTCTTGGAGTATAACTTATTGATAGCCAAACTCATGAGCTTAATATATTCGATTTCTGCCTCACTTGAGCTCTTCGATTTTAAGATAGTTGTGGGAAAAGTTAAGAATATAATGGGATATTTTTAATAGTGTCTACAAATGTAAGGCCAAATTCTTTAAGAAGACAATAGAAAGCTGGAGTTTTGTCTTTTTTAAGCCCAGAAATTAGTTCTAAAAGTATTAGTTTCTATTATTCTTCTGTAGATTTGCAGAATGTCTCATAATCGGCATCGGAAAAGCAGTTTCGAGCAGCTTTGTATTTCTTTTTTAAGAGTGTTTTTATTAAATTTTCATTTGTCTTTACATTTTCAGATAGGAATTCAGGATAAGAAGCCGAAAAAAAAGAATAACGCTAACTATGAATTGAAGTGTTCAGTTCCTTACTTCTGAGAATATATAAAATATCATCCATAAGAAGTTTATCTTCGGTAACTACCTTCAAATTAGTGAACACTCCAAAGGGCTGTTTCGAACTAGTTTTGTAATGAATATTCCCTTTTTCATCTAATGGAAGTCCACAGAAAAGCTCAATAGAATAAAGGAGAAGTGTTTTCCCCCATCTCCGAGGCCTCGCGATCACTGCGTGTATTCCAAAATCTGAAATGACTTATGCGATCGAGTCTGTAGTATCAACGAAATAAGGGCTTTTTGCAAGTGACTCAAACACTTAATCAGTCTATTTAGCTGACATTTGCTGCTTATTTTTCCTTTCCTTTTGTTTCTCTCAAATTTGATTTTGATTGAATTTATTGCTAAGCGAATGAATGCTTCTCTTTCTTTGAGATTTCTGATCTTTTAAATATTTTAATTTTGGCTCTTTTTTAATCCATTTAGAAGCAAAATTATTCAACAAATTTACATAATAAGCATCAAATAAGAGAAGAATATTAGATTGTTATGCAGTATTAAAGATGTTTCGGTTGACTAATTTAATGATTAGTTGACAAAGACTTGATGCACTATTAACTAATTTTCAAATTAATTAAGATAAATAATAATAGCATGAATATGAAGGACTAATTATATTGACTATGATGATCATAAATAAAAATAATATGAAGGTCGTTTTTTGCAATCTTCCTAATTATTTCCAAATGGAAGTAGAAACTTTAGAAATTTCTATGAAATGCTTATGATTCTTTGATATATTGCAATCTAGTGATGCAACAGAATCTGTTTGGCATAGCGATAAGTCGATCTATCTGCTCTCATTGGAGATTTCTCCGTTGTTTTAAAAGTTAACTCCTTAACAAAAAAATTTGAGAAAAAATAAAAAAAAATTACAACAAAAATAAATCAAAAAAAAGTATTTACTTAACGCACTCTCAATAATGTTCGGCCTACTTAAGCAATTCAACAAGAGACAACTCTCTCAACTTCTTACCGCTAACTTTGGTGGAAAGAAGGGAGCTAAACCAGCTGGTGGTGACAAACCTGCTGCTGAAGGAAAACCCGCTCCTGCAGAAGATGCCCCCAAGAAAGGAGGAAAACCCAAGAAGAATTGAGTTGCATATTATTTGAATAGATGATGAGTGCGCAACTAAGCAGAGATGAATTAAAAAGGACATTTTAACGCTTTTTGAATAGTATCTGCATGTTCCTTCTATATTTTCAAAAAAATACTTCTTTCTAACTTCAATTTTAATAAATTTTCTGAACATTTGGATTCATTATTCATCATTCATGTGTAACAGCATGCTATTTATGAAGAAAGAATTTTTTAAGATGAAAATAGTTATTTATTGCTTTTGTTAAAAATGGACACATTTAGGGGAAATAAGTATGTGTGGGAAAGAGAGAGGGAGATAAGGATGGTATTGGCAATATTAGTTTCAATGTTACAGGTAGTTCATGCGAATATTAAAAGATCTAAAAAGCTTTAAACTAGTAGAAACATCAAATCTTTAAGCTTTATGATAAGAAAGTACCCCAAAAGATTCGGTTCTGGATACCAAAGGAACAAGTGGGGAGAAATAGGATTTATTTCCCTTGAAATTGAATTTTCTTAAACTGTTTAATAATTTTCCTAGTGGGAAATTCAATCAATTCGTTAAACGCAAGCCAAGGTATGATCGAATTAATTAATTCAAAAAATAATCCAACAAAATACATGTATTGTTTGTATTTTTTTCTATTAATGATTCACTAGAAATATGATGATTTCTTAAGTTTCTTATTTGTCTAATCATCTTGATCTAAGTGATGTACACCATTGTCTTCAATGAAACTCTTTCTGAATCTAATTCCTCCTGCTGATTAGGATTATATCTATTGCTTATTTCCACTTGCATTTAGTTTACTCCCAGAAGAATAATTGCTAAACTTTGTTGGGATGAATTTCTTTTAGTTGAAGAAATCATTAAGCTAAATAGGATGAGAATGATCATTTTCATCTTCAGCTTCTTCTTTGCTTTCTTCGTAGTCAGAAATAAAATAGGAATCTCCATTTCGATGAGTTATTTTGAAAATCCCATTTTCTTATTTTTCTACTATTTTTCCATTTTTCAGTACTTTTCTCTCTCGCACGAAATTTACTGAAATCAGCTGTTTCGAGTTACTGTATGTCTCTTCTTCAGCATTCAAGTCAATATCATTGTCGTCTTCTCCAATCACAATCTCATTACCATGTTTTTTATCAAGAATTATTCCCTCATCAGGTTCGGATTTACTTTCTTCCCCATCACTTCTTTCGTCTAAGGCTTCATCAAGGAAATCAAATCCAGTAGTTAGTCTACTTTAGCAAGATGTTTTCTTTGAATTATTGCACTTTTCTTATGCTTTTTCTATTTCCTTGACGTAATCTCTTGTCTTATGCTAAGGTGGTTAGTTTTCGATTTCCATGGAAGAAGACACACAAACTTTAGAAGGCTTTTATTACAGATTACCAGGTATTACAGGTATCTTTGTTTGTTCTTCACGTTAACTAGCATTACTTTGAATTGTTAAATTCTAAAGAATAGGAACTTTCTAACTTGCTAATAAGTTTTCTTGTCTTAATTGAGTTGACCCTACAGTAGATGGCATCGACTTCAATCCTAAGAAAATCTCGTCCAGTGTCTTAAGTGATGGTTTCACTGGATTATTATTAACATTATTCTCATATTTTTTCTTACTTTCTTCATTTTTCTCAGCATTTTTCCAATCTAACTGCGTTTAGTAAGGCTGTTATTTTCTCTTTAAAGCTTCTTACTCAGCTATTCTCTTAAGAGCCATCATTTCCATAAGATCATTATCGTCTTCGTCAGAATCGTCACTTAAATTCTATTTTATACTGCTCTCAATCTCAATAGGTATTTCCTATTTTTGATCATTCTTACTCCAATTTTCTAATAATATCCCATTTTACTAAGGTATTCCATCTTTTTCTAATTAACTTTCAAATTCTTCATTGTTCTATTCCTCTTCATCGGCAGTATTCTCCTCATTCTCTAGTATTTCCAGCCCTTATGCATCTCTAATTAAATCCATTTTGAGATTCCTTGTTTATCCATCGAGAATATTACTTACAATCGCTATTTTTTACTCAATTTTCTTATACAAAATATCATCTAATGTCTACTGCCCGACAATGTAATGACATAAAACACTGTTCTCCTAACCGATTCTATGTGCTCTATCTTCAGCCTATTGCATTAATGCAGGTGTCCAGTGCATCTACATAATTAAAAAATGGCAATTTATTTATCTAAAAAAGTAATTTTTGTTGTATCTGAACAATAAACTCAATCATCTTTGAATCTTTTGCTACCTCTGCAAAGACAATATCCGAAGATGCCGTCAATGTAAGACCTGTACTTGCAGCGGATAAAGATAGCACAGCAACTCTAATACTTTCATCAGTTTAGAATTATTACACTCGATCATATCTTTCCTTAGCAGATACCTACCCATCGATTCGAATAGATTTAACCTTCAAATCAACACTCACAAACATCTCTAGTTTATTCAGCATTTCCAAATGATGAGCGAATATGATTAGCTATGAAAAATTCAAATCAAATCAACACAAAAATAAATTGAATTTGGCTTAAAATTAGTAAATTTCAAGGTATTTAGTCATTTACTTTGACTTAATTTTCCAGAAGATCTTTTATGTAATTTTTGAGCTCCTCCATCTTCGCTAAGCCACTCAGCTAGTAGCATAATGAAAGTGCAGCGAAATAACTGCCTGAACCACTCTTTCGCATCAAATCATTGTCTATCTTGTCTTTGCCATTAATTTACTTTGTCGCAAAATCAAATAATGACTCAAGCGAACTCTTGCTAGTGTGGTTAAGGATATCTTAGATCTCCCGTAAAATCTTGGGATCAATATTCACAAGAACTTTTTTTCTCCTTTTCCTTGGTAATTATGAGAGCACTTCAGATTTAAGTCTTCTTATCATTAATGTTTTTTTTAATATAAAGTGTAATTCTTTTTCATTGGAGGATCCTTGATAATCTTATCCCGATCCAAATTTCGATGGTCTTGGATCACAGTATCTATCCCCGAATGGTTTGAATTACTTAAAAACATCAGGCCGAACGATTTGCAGCAAAGTAAACATTTCCATCGGGCGAGCAAATGCTGGTGTACCAGTTAGAAGTATCACATGTCGGAGTCTCTTCAAGTAAGGAACGAGAATGAGTGTGCGTTTGGCTTTTAAGTTCTTGAGATAATGCGCTTCATCGGCGATTGCTATGTTGAAATTGAAGCGCTTGATTTTATCGATGATCGATGGGACAATATCGTAGGAGCAGATGAGGACTTTGGAAGTTAAGTAAATCTCACTGACGTGTTTCATCATGATTTAGATTTGATTTTCTTTAAGAGTGCCGTCCCATTTCAGGATCTCCTCTTTCCAGATGTATTTCTGTGGAAAAAGTGATTAGAAACAGCAAGTTAGTTAGGAGATTAGGGTATTTATTATAGTTTATTGTTATTTTACCAGTGAAGAAGGACAGATTACTATGAGCGGCCAAGCATTTCGAAAGCAAGATGCCAAGCAAATCGCTTAGATTGTTTTACCAACACCCTAATTTTTGTGTTTATTTCCCCAAAAATATTATTAACTTTTAATGCAAAGTTCCGTGAGAGAATGTAAAATATTCATGATTATTGTTACCATTTCATCTGCAAAGAGCACTCTTCCATAGTTCCTAAGACCAAATTGAATGCCTTATTTTTAGAATTCATAGAGATTATTTAGCAGCTTGGATGGAAGCTCTCTTTCGATTCTACGCTGTTTTGAAATGTAAAAAAATAGAGAAAAATAATTAAAAAAAATGAGAAATTCTAAACGAATTCTTTAATTTCATTTATTTTTATTACATTTTTCTCTTATTGTGAGTAGTTAATTTCAATTGCTGGGTTATCTTCATCTTTCTGAATTGAAAGGACATCTTGCATAGGTGTAATTGAGTCTAAAGCCATAGCAGGGATCCCTTTCACTTCTATTCCGAGACTTTTCAGCTAAAAGAAAACAAATGTTGTTAACTTGATTTTGAGAATCCAAAGCCATTTTGTTTACCTGATTGCTGACTTCTTTGTAAAAAGTTAGATTGCATTTCCATCCCTTTTTGTCTTGATCCCATTCTGCACTGAATCTCTAATTCAAAGTGTTTCAATTGTTTCTTGCAAAATCAACGTAATTATCTAAAAAAGAATGAATATTAATTAAAGTGCCTTAAGCAGATCTTTAGTCGCTTAAGTGAATGCACTGATTTGCCCTGAAACGAGAAATTTATCAAGATCTATTAGCTAGAGTGATATCACTTGTTTTCTTGTATGCTTCTATGAAAAGAAAAAAAAAGAAGAAATTATGGTAAATCTAAATTAATTTATTAGTTTAATTTTCTATTGAATATATAGTAGAAATTGAGACTTTAGAGGGTTCAATCGTAGCAAGGGAGCCACTATTTCCAAGCATCGACATTGTTCCGCTTACACCCAGAGTTGACAAGGGCTCTGTGAATTGAAAAGGAATAAATTATGAATCTATAAAAGCTGATGTTTTTTTAGGTGTTTCTTTCTTACATAACAAAGAAAAATCAAAGCTACTTACCTAATGTCGAGGTCATTTTGGAGAAAAATTAAAATATTTACTTATTTTTAAGAAGTAAATCAACAAACAGTCTAAAGCAAAAGAGGAGAGGTGGTTTATTTGAACAAAATGATTTGAAAAGAGAGCACCTTTTGAAACAGTTGGTTTCAAGCGGAAAATGAACTTAGAATTAATCGAGGATTTCGAAAACAGTTAAGAAATAAGAGCAAATTAGCAGGTGTTGTTGGGATCAATATTACTGGTTTTTGAAAAATTAAGAGCATTAACAATTGGCTGGAATGATTGATATCAAAATATTATGGATTTTTTTAAATATTTTAAACAACTGCTTATGAGAAACAAAGAATGGCATCATCAGCAAATGAAAGATTAACAGCCAATTTAAGAAAAGATATTACTTATAGCAAGGTATGTAGGATAAATGTGGCTTTTACTTTAATAATTGTTACCCCATTTTAAGCAGTTTGAATAAACTAATTGATCTTTAATAATATTTATAATGTGTTGAGAGAAATAGGAAGTTGTTAGCAGATTGAGTGATATTATTCAAATTAATAATAAAAATAGCTTGAATCTGCAGCTAAAGATATCTAAGTTTCTGGTTTTCGAGCATAAATATTTAATTAACCAAACACAAAATCGGCAGAATCAATCAAAATAGTCACACAGTTGTTCATAATTATTATACTTATTATCTTTATTAAACATACCATTCAATTTATGAATAACTATTAATCTTCTTATTTCCTTTATAAACAAATGCAAGTTCAAAAAAACAATAATTAATATTTTGCACCCCAATGACAGCAAATTACAAGATAGATTTTTTCGCAAAAATATACATAACCCAATAATTTTTCAGCCAAAAATCAATCAATAAACTCTTGAAAAAAATAAATCTAAGTTCTTACCAAATGTCACTGATTGGTAGGAAAATCAGAGAATCCCGCTAGACTGATGACCAATCTTTGCTGGAATCTGTTGGTCCAGCTCTAAGAGAAATAGACACTACTCGCTCTAGTATTGGCATTTACACTAGTGAGAAATTCCGCAAGGAGACAAGAATCTATTCTGTTGGATTAGCAATAGCAATGGCAGCTGTATTCTTCCCAATTTTTGTGACTTTTCTGATAAATGATATTCTCGATTCGACTGAGGAATATGTACCAAATCTGTATAGAGTTGTGAATGTAGAAAAAGCTGATAGTTATCTTGTTCTCACGGCTTATTTCACCGGTCAATAAGAACCATAGTTTCCTGATATATTCCCATATATATCGCTGAATATTTCCCTGCAATCCATACCTGATTCTCAAAATCCAAACTAGAACATTATATTCTTGAACTTGGAATTCAAATAATCTGTAGGGACGCAAGATGCTAGTTCTTTCGCTGCTTAGTCTTAACAACAGAATCCCTCAGGTCAAGACTCAAAGCTTGTGCTAAGCGATGTTGACTTCGGTTAATTTGAATTAGAATACAGCGAAGAAGATAGCAAACTTGGATTCATAATTTCAAGGAGATCAACAAAAGAAATACTTCTAAATTCCATAAGTTTCGATATTCTTCTCTCCGAATATGCTTCAACTCTAGGAACGCTAATTCCTTCAGGGATGTTTTATGGTTTAGGAGAGAGAAGAACATCATAATATCCGTAAAAAAATCTATTGATATTGTATCCCTGAAACTAACTTCTTTTTTTTAAAAGGTATAACCTGCACGGTGATAACCCACAATGTACATATGGTTCCTGCAATTTATATCGGTTTTGGAACACAAATCCATCTATTGATGGTGTGATATTTGACACTGGAAAAGGCTCAGGTTAGCTTGCAGGTTATCAGCCAGTTTATCTGATGTAAGAAAAAAGTAATCTTTATTCGTTGCTGTATCTAGATTCCAGCCATTCTGGGTTAGAATTGGAATACTATTAGAACGTTGAAGGCGAAGACCAAGAAGCAGTAGTCTTCAGGGCATTCTCACCAATGCTTCAGCTAAAGTTATTTCTTGGTTAAACTGAATACCCCAACGATGTTATCTCACAGTACCATGAACTTTTAGGGAAATTTTCGCTGATTCCATTTTGGGCTATGGGTTACCATCACTCAAAGTCATTCACGTCTGGAGCATAAGCGAAAACGTTCCTTTAATTTTTGCAATCTGTGAGTTTCCCAATCGATGGGATTTGGACTGGGACTGAAATGTATGATGAGACTAATTAATTTTCAGTGAATGATCCTTCCATCCCTACGACAATAAATTCTTTTGGAATCAAATGGGTTCCGACTGTGTTGACGCCTATTGCGTTCACAAATGAAGTCTATTTCAACGCAGCCATGGCAGGGAACTCGCTAATTCTATCAAATAAAACAAAACTTCCCTTAATATCCGATGGATTTGCAGGGAAATCTGTATTTGTTGATTTCAACAGTGTAGACTCCTAAACTCTCTGGAAAACTGCATTGTCTAATCTCTACAAGTAAGGGAACTTCGGTGGAGTGTTCTTATCTTCAAATGAACCTTCTCTCCTGATAACTGGAGAGTACATTCCAATCCCAAATACAGATAATCCCATAATCTACACGTTAAATACAAGTAATGGGATATTTGACAAAATTTACAAGAATATTACTCAGTTGAATTTCAACGATCATCTTCTCAACACAGATGCACTTCACTACAATTAACCTAATGCAGTCTACTCTTATTCACCTTAAGCTGGAGAACATTAATATGAACGAGACATGCACGTCTTGAATGGCCACATGCAGACAGCGACTACTTATGAAATCTTAAAAACCACTTTAAATTTCGATATCCCATTCATCATCACGAGTTCGAATATGCCAGGAACAGGAAGATTTGGAGCCCACACAAATGGAGTGATTCCTAGCAAATGGAGCTACTTAGAAACAGCATTCCAGGAAGCCTTCAATAATCAGCTCTACATGCAACCATTTTCAGGTAGTTAAATATGTCCAATAATGACACCTTTAACGTCTGTTAGTGCAGTAGCTGAGTTATGTGCTAGATGGTATTAAGTTGGATCTGTTTTGCCATTAATGCACTCATATTTCAACAGTGACTCCGATCTTTTAACTTTCTAAGACTTCCCGTATGTACTCTCAGCAGCAATGAATAGTTTAAAATAGCGGTATTCCTTGTTAAAGCACTATTACAGTTTATTTGTACTGAATCAAGGAACTAAAATGGTGTTATAACCAGTTTCTTTTGTTTTCCCTGAGAACATGTACACAAATTACATATCGATTTACTTTAATAATACAGCGATGATAGGTGACTCCCTATTAGTTGTCACGGTAAGGAAACAAAGATAAAAGAAATATGATAAATTTTTGAAATTATTCTTAAATCTCTTTTTTCTCTTTCTTTTAGGTGATGGAATCTGGAGATTAAACCTAGAATTCCACTTAAATCTGGATTAGTTTCCCGAATGGCTTGTGGGTAGATGTCTCCGATTCGAATCTCATTTTCAAAGGACCATTCTAGACAAAACAAAACATCGGATTTGCTTCTCGTCCATATATATTCCTTCGTGAAGGAAAAATCGTCTTCTGGTAGAGTTTTATCGATTCCAAGAAGCTAATCACCACATCTATCACAGATCTGAGCAATATGTTCACAATGAAAGCTGTAGGATCGATTACGAAAATGAATAATCTAGATATTTCATATTTTGCTACTGGATCGACATTAGGGATTATTGATTATAATTCCAGTAAATCATTAGAGGAATGTGCTAAAAATACCTGCTAGTTACAAGCAAACATAGTTGTGATTAGTTCTAACAATAACTCCTTAGATATTGTAGTTACCTTTGTAGTCCCTGCTGGAAATTATTATTTTGAACCTGGAATTGTGATATCGTAAATTCATATTTCAGGAATCGTGAAATACAATGAATTCTTGATTAACTCGCAGACTAACGTGGATTACTTGAATTAGCCTTATGATTTAATTACAGTGACTAAGAAATTCACAGTTGTGGAATACTGGGTTGTAGACGAACCTGGAAAATAGTTTTCAATAACAATCAAATTCTGAAGATTGAAAGGAGAACTTGTAATAAGAAAAATGCATTGCTAGCATTAGTAAAAAGAATCAAATCGTTGATAAATCTAACAAAATATTATAAAATTCACTATTAAATATAAAGATAAATTAGTTCCAGAAAGCTCTCCAAATATCAATGGAATATTTTAATGGTGTAGCATATTTCTTGTTATTGTTGTTATATGTTATCCATCTTTAACATTTATTGCTCTAAAAGGATCTATTTATGATGTCAAACTAGGAATACCAGCTAAAATTATTGTTTCTTTTCATTTCTAAGCACAA